>OHAS01001155.1_pt1 | contig 21716 bp, 19 predicted proteins | sample 1577131 | NCBI WGS metagenome assembly OHAS01 (sample SAMEA3541566, study PRJEB24748) | human gut metagenome | biome: human gut; feature: human-associated habitat; material: faeces | place: China | collected 2012 | reverse complement strand
GGAATCCATAAGTGTCTTCCGGACGGTTTCTATTCCATGTCCGTAGCGCGCCACGCAGCGCACCTTCTGTCCATTAAAATCCTCGTACCCATCACAGTCAAATGTCATTTTATCTTTGATTGTTCCGGTTTCAAGTCCACACGCAACCGTAAAAGGTTTCTGTACAGATCCCGGCTCATACGTTGAGGATACACAAAAATTCTGCCATATCTCATTGAGCGCATCCATTTTGTCATCCTCAGACATGCGCTTGATCTGTTTTTTGGTGTACCATTTTCCCAGATCCCTCGGGTTATTCAGATCCACATTCGGATAATCTGCCATGGCAAGGATTTCTCCGTTGTTTGGATTCATGACAATCGCTGCCGTATTGATACTTCCGGTTCCTTTATAATAGTTGTCCCGGTATTTTTCATTCCAGTCTTTGATTTTTTCTTCAACGATGGACTGGATATTTGCGTCGATGGATGTCACCAGCGTATCCCCGTCCTGTGCATCAATAACGGTCTTTTCAAAATCACTGTCCGAGTCCAGATAACCGTACTCCCGCCCATTGATTCCGTTTAATGTACTGTTGTAATAATTCTCCAGTCCGGTTGTGCCGACATTCCCGGAACGACTGCATTGACATCACCTGTGAATTCTGGAAGTTCTCGCTCAAGTGTTTGGACTGCATTAGATCCACCTGTAAATTCTGGAAGTTCATTCTTAAGCGCTTCAACTGCATTCACGCCACCCACGAATTCTGGAACTTCATTGACTGCTGCTTCGACCGCATTAATTCCTCCTACGTATTCTGGAAGTTCATGCTTGAGAGCTAGAACAGAGTTGACTCCGCCTACGAACTCAGGCAATTCATTCTTAAGAGCCTCAACTGCATTCACACCACCTACGAATTCTGGGACTTCATTGACTGCAGCTTCGACCGCATTGACGCCACCCGTGAATTCCAGAATTTCTACTGTTGGTGCGGCTTCATCACCTACTGTTCCAATAGCTTCAGTGTACTCAGGAAGTTCTGTTACAGCTGCTTCATCTCCATTGACACCACCTGTAAATTCTGGGACTTCATGGATTGCCGGTTCGTCACCATTAAAACCATTCGTAAGTTTAGTACCTACCACAGATACTGGCAAGTTATGCATACTTTCAATTGCACCCGCTTCAATAGCTGTAACTTTTTGACCGATATCTTCAGGAGCTATTGTAAATAGGAGAGTCTTCGTATCATACTGAGTCATGAAGGTTGCAGTTTTACCATTAGCTAACTTGAGAGTTGGAGCTTGATTTACCAAGACTTCTGAATCAAATTCCATAGCAATAATGCCTGGCCATTTTTCCATAGCCGTTGTAACTTTCACTTCTTTAGAAGCAAGTCTCTCTTTAGTTAGATAATCCCAGTTGAATTTCTTGAAGGATAGAGTATAAGGATTGCCACCCGCTTCATGATGTTCATACAAGAGACCAAATTCTTTTGGTCCGATCTGTTGAAGTGAGTTATAAGCATACTCACCTTCTTGAATCAAATGATGATGCAACCAAGTCAACTCGCCATCTTCTTCTACGCGAGCCACACGAATGTAGCCATTCTTACGACCTGGTCCATTAGCATTTGCTAGAAGGATATACTCCTTGCCATCTTGAACCGTATGAGTCGCCGCCATTTGAACATAAACATCAGGTACATCATAGCGTGCTACATAGTTGTCCCATGTAATACCACCATCATTACTTGTCGCAACTTGCAAATCACCAGTCAAACCACGCATAAAGAGTTTCAACTGACCATTGTTCAATTGAACAACAGAAGATTCTGTATTTTGAGCGTAGTAATTGTTCATGTTGCTTGAATCAACTACTGTTCCATCATGAAGTGTACGGTTGTCATTGACACCGCCACCCATATGCCAAGTCTTACCATGATCATCTGAATAGATGATGCGAGATGATTGAGATCCGTTGAGGTGGTTAGTTCTGTTGGTCGTATAGACAGGGACGACAATCCGACCTTTATGAGGTCCATTCTGGAGGGTAATTCCCACTCCAGGTCCCACACCTAAGAATTTCATCCAATCAGCTTTGACCATTGGAGTAATATCTTGTGGTGCAGACCAAGTCTTACCATCATCATCACTATAAGACATCCATAGGTAGCTGTCTTTAGCAATTCTAAATGGAGAAGTTTTATTGCTTGTAAAGTAGATATTTCCTAGTAGCTGCTCACCTTGATAAAGATCGCCTTTATCACTATAAGCAGGTTTGACAGGATTTACAACAACACGGTAATCCGTTGCCTGACCATCTGGTGTGTAGACAACACCATTTTCACGAATAGTATAGGCTCCATTTTCTCCTTCACGGTATAGAATTTGATAAGTTTTTCCATCAATTTCCTTATAGGCAACTTCTCTTTCAGAAGACATTCCGAAGATTCCTTTACCTTCTGGGAACATATCGTAAACTGAGAAGATTCGTTTAGTTTCCGTATCTTGGACCAGAACCATATCGATGTTTACTGGTGAACCAATGTTTTGATCCTTGGCTTTTGGATTGTCACGTAGATTCGTAAGAGTGATGCGATCCCCCCATGTTTGGCCCTTGTCTTCACTTCGTTTAACGACCATACCGATATCACCCCAGTCATAGTGGTGTAAGCGGCGTTCGTCAGCACCAGCAATCAAAGTTCCCTTGTCAGTCTTAAGGAGGGCTGGAATACGATAGCTATTAATACCATCTGGATTTGACTGCCCATTTTTGCCAGCTGTAAAGACATCTGTTTTTTTAGAAATTTCAGCCCCTTCTGGAAGTTCTTGCCTCAAGTCTCCTCTTTCAAATAATTGACTTCGTGTTCGAACTTCATCTTGTGTTAAAGCACGGTCGTAGACTGTTAGATTACGAACTTGTAGATTTGAGCCCCAAACTGTCTTACTTCCTCGTTTAGTTGCTCCGATTTGAACGTGGTTAACATCTGGCATATCTTTGATGAATTTCCCAGATTTTAGACTTGTTCTAGACAAGACACCATTTACATATAGACGAACTCTTCCAGTAGGGACTTCAGTTGTTGGTTTTTCCACAGTAAAGGTAACTGAATTCCACTGACCTGGGCGAACCTTTAATGGCGCATCGGTGTATTTATCATAGAATTGCGCACCATTTGCATCACGACCTTCGATAAGGGCTGTATTATCAAAGACTGACATGGTGAAGTACTCATTTTCCTTGGTATCACTTGATACAGAGAAAAGATTGTAAAAACGTGGTGCCGATGCATCTGGTTTGAACTCCATATGCACTGTTGCATCTTGAAGTTTCTTTAGTTTCTCTAAGTCACTTGTAAGATCATCTCGCTGATTATTTTCTGCATTGGTTGTAACGTCATTTTTTTCTACGACAGTGTTGACATTTTCCAATTCTCTTGAGTAATAATCACGAGCGATAGCTCCTTGTTTCTCAGTTTCTTCTGTCTTATCAGTTTCAGCTGCTGGAGTTTCAGTTTCTGTTGGTTTTTCAGTTTCTGTTGGTTTTTCAGTTTCTGCTGGTTTTTCAGAACCTGGATTTGCTTGTAGCTCCTCACGGTTAACTTCTGTTCCTTTGTCCGTCGCTGCTGCCAACTTATCAGCAAGTTCCTTATCAATGTTAGCCAGATTTCCTGATTCTACTTCTTTTGGCAATTCTGGCAAAGCTTGTCCAGTTGTTTCACCACTGGTTGCTGGAGCTTCTTGGGCTAAAACTGGTGATACTCCAAAAACAACTGCTCCAATGACTACGGATGCAGCTCCCACTGTAAATTTTCGAATTCCATAGCGTTCTTTTCGATCAAATTCTCTCTGTTTCATATTTTTCCTTTCGTTTCCACAAAAATAAAGCGCTTTCTTTTTTGCTTAAAATTTTTAACTCTCCTACATCGAAAGTTAAAAGTATCAATCTCATGCTTGCCCATTCCTTTTGATTTTATATGCATCTATCATTTTTCCTGCATACAAAACGATAACAGTTTATCTCCTTTCAAATTTCGTCTTATCTTTATTATATAATAAAGATGTTGCTTTTTTGAGCATTGCTATATAATAGATTTCACTTTCAAATATGTTTCTAGACTTCGAAGCAATTGAAACTACTTTCTGAACTTTCTCACAAAAAGAGCCCTGCTTTGACAAGGCTCACCTCACAAACTTTTACTCGCCAACATAGGTAAAGGGAATTTCACTGCCACATAACCAATTATAAACTTGGTCGTTGACATGAACATTCATAGCTTCATGCGCGTATTCAGGCATAAGGCGATAACTCTTATCACAAGTTAGACGATTGTATATAGCAAATTGAGTGATTGGGTAGCAGACGTCATCATCTAGCCCCGTAATCATGCGAACCTCACCCTTAATACGATGGGCAAAGTTTTTCACATCGATATAACCTAATGTTTCCATAATCCTCTCTTCCGTTTCATGGAAAGGATCATGAAATTTGAAATATCTAAAGAGCTCATCATAAGCTTCACTAGTATTCCCAATCTCTAACACTCGTCTAAAGTCAGACAAGAATGGATAGATGGAAACTGTACGCTTGATTTTAGGGTTCAGAGCTGCTGCAACTATGGCTAAAGCCCCACCTTGAGATGCTCCATAGCTAGATAATTGTTCTTCATCAACTCGAGGAAGACTTGCAATAATTTCCACCAACTGATAAATATCTAGATAAACATCCTTGAAGAACAATTGGTCCTTGCCCGCTACAGCTCCTCGAATAATTTGCCCTTTAACTGTATTTCCTAGAGGAGAACACATGCCATCTTGAGAATAACCAGACTGTCCTCTGACATCCATGGATACCACACCATAACCTGCTACGGTATAGGTAAGCATATCTGTCCAATCCCAACCACGTCCCATATAACCATGGAAGTGGAAAATGACTGGTACTTTCTCTTCTGATTTTGGTAAGACTACACGTGCATAAACAAGGCCATCACGTGTACCTTTAAAGGTTAACTCATAGCACTTAACATTTGGAATATGAAAGTCACCTTCCTCTAGTTGGTAATCTGGCAAGACCGAAACCTTGTCAATCTCACCATCCCAAAAAACATCAAAATCCTGTGGAACTTCATCTCTTCCTTTATATGTTTTCATTTCTTCTACTAATGCTGGATTTCTCATAGAATTCTCCTTTTTTGTAACCGTTATCATAACTGTAGCACATATAGGGAAGCAATGCAAGAAAGAAAGGGAAACGGAAAGTGTATTTAATGTCCGACCCCAGCAAGAATTCCTCTGAAAGTAGTTTTAAAAAAATAAAAAAGAGCGATTTCGCTCTTTTCTTAGTATTTAGGAGAAGGTTGAGTTTCCTTTTGAAATGTCTTTTGGTAATTTACTTTAATAGTCATGAGAGAGTCCTCGTTTCTTTTTGATGACTCTAGTATAGATACTCACCCTAAAAGCAAACTTAACAATATCTTAGAAAAAGCTTAATCCAGATATTCTTTCTTCTCGAGATGTAAGGCAATCATGTGCCACTCTGGATCCTCTCGCCAATTAGGGAGGGAGCTGATATAGCTAGCCACCTTACGAGCTTCCTCAAGAATTGGGAAGTCTTCGATGATATCAGCTACATGAAACTCTGGTAGACCCGACTGTTTGGTCCCAAAAATCTCACCCGAACCGCGCATTTTCAAATCTTCTTCTGCAAGGACAAAACCATTGGTCGTTTCCGTCATGATACGCATGCGGTCTTTCCCAGAATCAGTTTTTGGATTGGCCACTAGAACTGCGTAGGACTGCTTGTCCCCACGACCGACACGACCTCTAAGTTGATGAAGTTGACTAAGTCCAAAGCGATCAGCATCCATGATAATCATGACTGTTGCATTTGGAACATTGACCCCGACCTCGATAACCGTTGTAGAAACCAAGATATCTGTCTTTCTCTCTTTGAATTCCTGCATAATCTGGTCTTTTTCATCACTCTTCATCTTCCCATGTAAGAGAGCAACTTTTGCTTTCCCAGCAAAATGAGTTGTTAACTCTTCTGAGAGTGCAATGGCATTTTTAAGATCCAGGGCTTCAGATTCTTCGATCAAGGGCGAAATAACATAGGCTTGAGAACCTTTTTGAATTTCTCCCTCTAACCAAGTTAAAACCTGAGGCAGCTGCTCATGCTTAATCCAGCGCGTCACAATAGGCTTCCGCCCTGCTGGCATCTGGTCAATAATGGAAACATCCATATCTCCAAAGGCTGTGATAGCCAAGGTTCGTGGTATGGGAGTCGCCGTCATCATGAGGACATCTGGGTTGTCGCCTTTTTCTCTCAGAACACGCCTTTGCCCTACACCAAAGCGGTGCTGCTCATCGATGATAATCAAGCCCAGACGAGCATAATCCACCCCATCCTGTATTAGAGCGTGAGTTCCGATAATCAAATCAGCCTCACCCTTGGCAATAGTCTCCAAGACTTCTCTCTTTTCTGCAGCTTTCAAGGAACCTGTCAAAAGAGCCAGTTTCAAGTCTGGGAAGAGACTCTGTAGACTCTCAAAATGTTGCTCTGCAAGGATTTCTGTTGGTACCATGAGGGCTGATTGGTAGCCAGCTGTCACCACCGCAAACATGGCCAGGCCAGCAACCACCGTTTTTCCGCTCCCCACATCCCCTTGTAGGAGACGATTCATGTGGTGATCCGACTTCATATCGGTTAAAATTTCCTGCAAACTTTTTTCTTGAGCTGGGGTCAGGGCAAAAGGCAGCCTTTCTTTGACTTCTGTCACTTTTTTCTGAGACCAGTTCAAAACCAAACCGCTTCCCTGAACTCTATTTTCAGACTTGAGCGTCTGCAATTGCATCTGGAAATAAAAGAGTTCCTCAAACTTGATACGGCGAAGGGCCTGCTTGTATTCTGCCAAATCCTTGGGGAAATGCATGGCACGAACGGCCTGACAACGGGACATGAGTTTGTATTTGTCCAGCAAAGACTGGGGAAGATTTTCCTCAATCAAGAGGTCCAATCCCTGATCAAAGGCCGTCTTAATAACCTTGACCAGACTGGCCTGACTGATTCCCTGAGCCAAGCGATAAACAGGTTGGAGGTCATCTTCCACCTGAGCTAGGACCTTCATCCCAGTCAGACTAGCCTTGGCTCGGTCCCATTTTCCAAAGACAGCAAGGGTTGCTCCCAACTCTATCTTATCTGCTAGATAGGGCTGGTTAAAGAAATTCACCGCAAAAACGACTTCTCCCTGCTTGAGGCTAAAGCGCAGACGATTGCGCTTGAATCCATAATACTGGACACTGGCAGGAGTCACGACTTGACCAGAAAGAACCGCCTTTTCACCGTCTTCTAGTTCCAATACTTGCTTGGTCTTGAAATCTTCATAACGGAAAGGAAAGTAGAGCAAGAGGTCTTGCAAATTTTCAATTCCTAGTTTGGCGTATTTTTCTGCTGACTTTGGTCCCACACCAGGTAAGACATGCAAGGGTTGATGTAGATTCATGCTCCACTCCTTTCTTTTTAATAATATTCTCTCGGAATGCGGTCGCTGAGAAGACAAATCACCTCATAGTTAATAGTCCCACGGTAGGTCGCTACCTGAGTAGCTGTGATTTCCTTGCCTCCGTCAGAGCCAATCAAGATTACCTTGGTTCCAAGTGGGTAAACCTTAGGCAGACGAATGGTGATTTGGTCCATCGAAACCCTGCCAACGATTGGGCAAGCTTGGCCATCTACCAAGACGGAGAAATTCTGCATATCTCGTGTCCAACCATCCGCATAGCCGATTGGCACGGTCGCGATGACTTGCTCGCTATCCGCTTGATATGTCGCTCCGTAGCCCATGCAAGCTCCAGCTGGAACTGTCTTGACATGAACCAAGGCAGATTCCAAGGTCAAGGCTGGTTTCAAGTCATAGGGTAAGTCCAAAACCTCTCCGCTAGGATTCAGACCATACATGGCATCTCCCATACGGACGGCGTTAAAAATGGTCTCTGCATGCCAAAGAGTCGTTGCCGAATTACTGGCATGAACCAGCTCTGGAAGACCTTTCATACTTGACAGAATGGTTTTAAACCGTTCTAACTGCTCATTAAAGTAGTCGTCTAATTCCTCGTCTGCAGTCGCAAAGTGGGTGAAAATCCCTTCAACACGAGCACCATGTTGTTGGAGCAAGTCTTGAGCCTGCTCAGCTTCACGAGCCTCTCTAAAACCAATCCGTCCCATTCCTGAATCAATCTTGAGGTGGACTGTCAAACCAGCTAAATCAGCTTCCTTAACTAAGAGTGCTTGAATCCACTCCAGTCCAGCCACAGTCAAGGTGATATCGTATTCTTTAGCTAGAGCAACAGCTTCGATGTCAGAAACTCCTAAAATGAGGATTTTCTTGTTGAGTCCAGCTTGTCTAAGTTCAATGGCTTCATCTATATTCGAAACGCAAAAACCATCTACATCATCTTGAATAGCCGTCGCAACAGCAACAGCCCCATGACCATAGGCATTGGCCTTGACTACAGCCCACTTGAGCGTTCCTTGAGGGATATGAGCCTCCATCTGCTGAATATTTTGTCGAATAGCTCCCAAATGAATCAGAGCCTTGGTTGGTCTATGTGGACTAGCTTTCATGATTTTCCTCCAAAATGACACTGGCTGTCACAAACTGATCTGTGTGGCTGATAGACAGCCAAATCTTTCCTGAAAATGGTGACTGACTAAAATAAGGCGCCCCGCGTTCATTATTCAAGACTTCCAAATCCTGAAAACCGAGCTTGCCAATACCCGTTCCCATAGCCTTAGAAAAGGCCTCCTTAGCCGACCAGCGACCAGCCAAATATTCGATTTGTCTGCGCCCTTTAAGACTGTTAAACCGTTCCATTTCCTTAGCGGTCAGCACGCGCTTAGCAAATCCTTCATGTCGTGTAACCGCGCTTTCTATCGAAGCCAATTCTTCGATGTCAATTCCGTGTCCAACTATCATTCTCATCAAAAGGAGTTGAGATTCCCCAACTCCATCCTTTTCACTTATTTTGTCAAGGTAGCATAAATTTCTTCTACCAAAGCCTCTGTATTTTCCCAACCTAGGCAAGGATCGGTAATAGAGCAACCAAAGACCTCTGGTTGATTTTGACGACCATCTGCTAGGTAGGATTCAATCATAAAGCCTCGAACCGTCTTTTTGATTTTCTCGTTCCAATCACGATTTTGCAAGGTCTGGCGAACAATTCGAATCTGCTCCATATACTGCTTGCCTGAGTTGTCATGGTTGGTATCGATGAGAATAAAAGGATTTTCAAGCCCCATAGTCTCATAACGTTCAATGGCATTTAGCAAGGTTTCATAGTAAAAGTTAGGCTCATTTTTCCCATATTCATTAACTGCTCCACGAAGGATGACGTGGGCCAAGGGATTTCCTGAAGTCTCCACTTCTTGACCATGGAAGAGGAAGGTCTGTTTGTTCTGAGCTGCATAGATGCCATTAAACATGACACCAAGATTTCCAGAGGTTGGATTTTTCATCCCAACCGGTGCATCAATTCCTGAAGCCACAAAGCGGTGCTCTTGGTCTTCCACAGAACGAGCCCCCACAGCATGGTAGCTGACCAAATCATCTACCAAGACCAGATTTGACGGATAAAGCATCTCATCTGCCGTTGTCAAACCAGTCTCTGTAATCACGCGGTAGTGCAACTGGCGCACAGCCTGCAAACCGTTAATCAGGCTTGGAGCCTTAGAAGTATCTGGTTGGTGAACCAAACCTTTATAGCCGTCTCCGTTGGTGCGAGGTTTGGCAGTATAAACACGCATAACCATGAAAATCTTGTCCGCCACCTTCTTCTGCAAGGCAGATAAACGGCGGGCATATTCCAAGACAGCCTCTTCATTGTCAGAAGAGCAAGGACCAATCACCAAAAGGATACGGTCATCTTCTCCTGAAATAATGTCTGCCAATTCTCTATCACGACGCTCCTTTAGTCGCAAGGCTTCCGCAGACAATTGAGTTTCCGCCTTGATTGCTTCAATATCGATTTCTTGACCTTTTTCAATAAATGCCATACTATTCTCCTAGCGTTTGGTAGATTTCTCTGACGAGGGCTTCCGTATTTTCCCAGCCTAGACAAGGGTCTGTGATAGACTTGCCAAATACTTCTGGTTCGTTTTGACGGCCGTCTTCCAGATAAGACTCAATCATAAAGCCACGAACGTACTGCTTGATTTTTTCATTCCAATCACGGTTAATCAAGGTCTGACGGACAATTCGAATCTGATCCATGTATTGCTTACCAGAGTTGTCATGATTGGTGTCCACAATGATAAAAGGATTTTCCAAGCCCATTTTCTCATACTGTGCAATGGTATCCATCAAATTATCATAGTAGTAGTTAGGAATATTCTTACCATACTCATTAATCGCTCCACGAAGAATGGCATGCGAAAGCGGGTTCCCAGTTGTTTCCACTTCTTTTCCTAGGAAAAGGAAACTTTGTTTGTTTTGAGCAGCATAAATTCCATTAAACATAACATTGAGATTTCCAGAGGTTGGATTTTTAAAACCAGTCGCGAAATCTGCTCCACTTGCCACAAAGCGGTGTTGCTGGTCTTCAACTGAACGAGCACCAACCGCCATGTAAGAAATCAAATCATCCACAAGAGGAAGATTTTCAGGATAAAGCATTTCATCAGCTGTCGTCATACCTGTTTCCGTGATGACACGATAGTGAAGATGGCGCACGGCTTTAATTCCGTTGATGAGGCTAGGGGCTTCTGTCGCATTAGGCTGGTGAATCAATCCCTTATAGCCATCTCCGTTGGTACGAGGTTTGGCAGTATAAACACGCATAACCATAAAGATACGGTCTGCCACTTCTTCTTGCAAAGCTGCCAAACGCTTAGCGTACTCAATAACAGCTTCTTCATTGTCAGATGAGCATGGCCCGATTACCAAGAGAATCCGCTGGTCTTCTCCACGTATAATGGCTTCTAGCTCTTTATCGCGCTGTGATTTTCTCTCCAAAGCTTGGCCTTCTAATTTTGATAAGGCACGAACTTCTTCAATATTAATTTTAGGACTTTTTGCTGTAAATACCATAACTCATCTCCTTATAAAGCAAACGGATACCAAGTAAAAATTTACTTTTCACAAGGTATCCGCCTCTAAACTATCTCATTTTATTGTCTTTTACCGTGACAGTTTTTAAACTTCTTACCAGAACCACATGGGCAAAGTTCATTCCGTCCAATCTGGCTCAAATCCAAATCTTCTGGGATATTTGCTTGGTGGGCAGCGATATTGCGAGTCGCTGTTGTACTGATATGGTGTTCTGCTTGTGGTCTTTCTTGTTCATGAATTTGTGCTTTCATCATCAAACGTGTCACATCAAACTCGATCGAACCAATCATGTCATTAAACATACGGAAACCTTCTGCCTGATACTCAACAACAGGGTTGTTCTGAGCATAGCCACGAAGTCCTACCGCGTTACGCAATTGATCGAGAGCATCGATATGATCTGTCCACTTGTTATCTACCACTCGTAGAATCAAAACTTTTTGGAATTCTTTAACCGCTTCTTCATCGCGTAGTTTTGAAACCTGACTATCGTAAACCTTCAAGGCACGTTGGAAGAGCTCTTCCTTGATAGCCTTATCAGACAAACCTGACAAGTCTTCCATCGTAATAGAATCTTCTGGAAGCAAGTTGTACTTAGCAAAGTTCAAAATCGCTTCTAGTTTTTCATCTTGTTTGGCACGCGCATGACCATCAACGACACGACCAATCGTGCGTTTGATCATAGCCTGAATTTCAGGTGCCAAGTCACGGTCTGCAGTGATAACATCGTAACGTTGAGCGTAGATAATCTCACGTTGTTCACGCATGACGTCATCGTATTGAAGGACTTGTTTACGGGTATCGTAGTTATTTCCTTCGACACGTTTTTGCGCTGCTTCAACCTGACGTGTCAACATACGAGACTCAATGGCTTCATCAGACATATTGAGACGTTCGAAGACACCTTTCAGACGCTCAGAACCAAAACGTTTCATCAAATCATCTTCAAGAGATAGGTAGAATTGTGACTCACCTGGATCTCCTTGACGACCTGAACGTCCACGAAGCTGGTTATCGATACGACGGCTTTCATGACGTTCTGTACCAATAACACAAAGTCCTCCAAGTTCGCGAACCCCTTCACCAAGCTTGATGTCGGTACCACGACCGGCCATGTTGGTTGCGATAGTAACAGCACCACGTTGACCAGCATTCATGATGATTTGAGCTTCTTTATAGTGGTTTTTGGCATTCAAGACTTCGTGAGGAACGCCAGCTGCGACCAATTTCTTAGAAATGTAGTCACTGGTTTCAACCGCTACTGTACCAACCAAGACAGGTTGACCTTTTTGGTAACGAGCCTTAACGTCTTCGACAACCGCCTTAAACTTAGCTTCAATACTAGCAAAAAGTAAGTCTGGATGGTCAATACGCTGAACAGGACGGTTTGTTGGGATTGGAATAACACGAATGTTGTAAATTTCACGGAATTCTTCTTCCTCAGTCTTACCTGTACCCGTCATTCCAGACAATTTCTTGTACATACGGAAAAGGTTTTGATAAGTGATTGAGGCAGATGTCTTGGTTTCATCTTGGATTGGAACACCTTCTTTAGCTTCAATAGCTTGGTGCAATCCATCAGAATAACGACGACCTTCCATGGTACGACCTGTAAATTGGTCGACGATCAAGATTTCTTGCTCTTCGCTCACCACATAGTCAATATCGAGAAGCATGATGTAGTTGGCACGAAGGGCGTTATCGATAAAGTGAGTCAGAGCTACGTTTTCGATGTCATAAAGGTTTTCAAGCTTGAAGTAGCTTTCAGCCTTGTCAATCCCTGAATCAGACAAACCAATAGTCTTAGACTGCACATCAATGATGTAGTCGTCTTTGTCCAACGATTTTACATAGTGGTCTGCCATGTGGTAGAGCTGACTGGTTTCAACTGCGTTAGCACCTGATACGATCAAAGGTGTACGCGCCTCGTCAATCAAGATTGAGTCAACCTCATCGACCAAGGCATAGTTAAGCGGACGTTGTACCATGTTTTCAGCGCGAACGACCATGTTATCACGAAGGTAGTCAAATCCGATTTCTGAGTTGGTTGAGTAGGTAATATCACACTCATAGGCTTCTTTTTTCTCCATTGGAGATTTGGCAGCCAAGTTAATCCCTACTGACAAACCAAGCCATGAGTACAATTCACCCATCTCAGTCGCATCACGTTCTGACAGGTATTCGTTAACCGTAACTACGTGAACCCCTTTACCTGAAAGAGCATTGAGGTATACCGGCATAGTCGCAGTCAAAGTTTTCCCTTCCCCTGTACGCATTTCTGGCACGTCACCATGGTGAAGAACGATTCCCCCCATAACCTGAACCTTATATGGAAAGAGTCCTAGGACACGTTTGGCACCTTCACGGACAACCGCAAATGCTTCATAAAGCAATGAATCCAGTGATTCTCCATTTTGATAACGTTCTTTAAATTCAACTGTTTTTGCTTTTAGTTGGTCGTCAGTCAAAGCAGCCATTTGGTCTTCGTATTTGAAAACCTTGTCAGCCATCTTTTCCAGACGACGGATTTCTCCTTTATCATTTTCGATAATTGTTTTTAAAATATTAGCCATGTTTTTCCTTACTTTAAATTCCGAATATTTTAGAATGTTCTTTTAATTTTAGCACAATTACTGATTATTTTCAAGGAAGAATCCCCATTTTGAAAAGGAAAAAGAGGCTAGTTCCCAAGCTAACCTCTCTGATTTTTATGACTGATTAATTGCCAAAAATCGGCAAAATGGCAAATAGGATAAATAGATTTATCCAAAGAGAAAGACAGCAGATCAATCCAAAAACAAAGAGACTGACTTTCTTGGACAGCAAAGCCATCAAAATGGACAGAATGCCAAAAACTAGCAAGACTTTCTGTATGCTGAAGAGGTCAATCTTCCCCCCCAGAATCGGACTGCCCCAAGGAAGAAAGAAGAAAGCAATCCAGATCAGCAGAACTAAACCAATATAGACCTTGGAATAGCGTGTAATAAATGATTTTAGACGTGCCATAAGCCACCTCCTATAAACAAAACCCATATAACTCAATGCCTTCCACCCTTGGACTTCATAGTTCCCGTCTCAAGTGAAGCATTTTTTTGAAACAGAAATAAGTTGACCTATTCAGACCAATAGCTAGCAAAATAAAAAGAAACCAAATGCCCCAAAACTTGATATCTGTCACATTTCTCAAGACGATATTGAAAAACAGAACTGAAATAACTGTCCAAGCAAGGCTAAAAAGAGTATAGAGGGGGATGTAAAACCAGTAAAAATAGTAAAAAATTGGGAAAAATTTACTATTTCTGTTGGCCTTTTCAATCCAGTTATCAAAATAAAAGTAAGGTGCTAAAAGTAAGAATTTAAACAAATGTTCCATCATCGACACCTCTTTTTGATAGCGTTTTCTTCAACTTCATTCTATCAAAAAAATCTGGAAATGTCATTCCAGATTCTACTTTTTTATTTGCGTTTTCTTGCGATGAGATGGATCGGTGTTCCCTCAAAAACAAAGGCCTTGCGAATTTGATTTTCCAAGAAACGCAGGTAAGAAAAGTGCATGAGTTCTTCTTCGTTGACAAAGATAACAAAGGTTGGTGGTTTGGTTGCCACTTGGGTCGCGTAGAAAATCTTGAGGCGTTTACCTTTGTCTGTCGGTGTTGGATTGATGGCAATGGCATCCATGATGACATCGTTCAAGACAGCTGATGGAATACGTGTATTTTGACTTTCGCTGATTTGCTTAATCATCTCAGGAAGTTTGTGGAGACGTTGCTTGGTTAAAGCTGATACAAAGATAATCGGTGCATAAGGCAAGTATTGGAACTGCTCACGGATATCTTCTTCCCAGTTTTTCATAGTGTGGTTGTCTTTTTCAAGAGTATCCCACTTGTTGACCACGATAATCATCCCTTTACCAGCTTCATGGGCAAATCCTGCGATACGCTTGTCGTATTCACGGATACCCTCTTCCGCATTGATGACCATCAAGACTACATCTGAACGGTCAATAGCTCGCATGGCACGCATGACAGAATATTTCTCAGTATTTTCATAAACCTTACCAGACTTACGCATACCAGCCGTATCAATCATGGTAAACTCTTGACCATCTGTATCTGTAAAGTGGGTATCAATGGCGTCACGAGTTGTTCCAGCAACAGGACTAGCAATGACACGGTCTTCTCCCAAGATAGCATTGATCAAGCTTGATTTTCCAACGTTTGGACGACCAATCAGGCTAAACTTAATCACATCTGGATTTTCTTCTTCATATTCATTTGGAAGATTTTCTACGATGGCGTCTAGCACATCCCCTGTACCGATACCATGGACAGATGAGATAGGCAGTGGTTCACCCAAACCGAGAGCATAGAAATCATAGATATCATTTCTCATCTCAGGGTTGTCCACCTTGTTAACCGCGAGGATAACTGGTTTGTGGGTCTTATAAAGCTTACGGGCTACGTATTCGTCTGCATCGGTAATTCCTTCCTTACCAGACACGACAAAAACAATAACATCAGCTTCTTCCATGGCAATTTCTGCCTGGTGCTTGATTTGTTCCATGAAAGGAGCATCGACATCATCGATTCCTCCTGTATCAATCATGCTAAAGGAACGATTGAGCCACTCACCCGTTGCATAAATACGGTCACGTGTCACTCCTTCGACATCTTCTACAATGGAGATTCGCTCACCAGCGATCCGATTAAATAGGGTTGATTTCCCAACATTGGGACGTCCTACAATGGCAATAGTTGGTAGGGCCATAATTTCTCACTTTCTACAATAACTTCTTCTGTTCAAGATTTTTTCTAGTTGAGCTTGGTTCAGCTTGACCAAACTGTTCTGCTAGGCGCTGACTCCAGCTTGTGGTCGCACGCGCTCCAGCATAGTCAGCCTGTACACGGTCATAAGCTTGGATTGCTTCAGTTGACTGTTCTTGGTATTCTTCCTCAAAGACTACATTATCCAGTGGCAGTCTTGGTTTCACATCATGATTTTGATCTGGCACACCTAGTGCCATCCCAAAGACAGGATAGGTGTAGTCAGGCAGGTTAAAGAGCTCTGCCACTTCTTCTGACTTGTACCGCACCAAGCCAATGATAACACCACCATAGCCCAAACTTTCAGCTGCCAGCAGGGCATTTTGTCCAGCAAGAGCCGCATCAACCGAACTAATCAAGAGACCTTCCACCCCTTGAGGTTGGAATGTATCCGTATGGAGTCGTGCTCCCTTTTCTGCACGGTTCAAATCTCCAACAAAGAGAAGGAAAACAGCTGACTGGCGAATGGCTTCTTGAGGCACCAATTCATACAGAGCATCTTTCTTTTCTTGACTTCGCACCACAATCACAGAGTAGGATTGGAAATTCTTCCAAGACGAGGCCATCTGAGCTGCTGTCAGGATTTCAGTCAAGTCTTCCTGAGGAAGGCCTTGCTCCTTAAATCTGCGCACTGAAGTATGAGCCTTCATTAATCTGATTGTTTCTGTCATCGACGGTTTACTCCTTCTAAACGAGTCTCCTCAGCCAAATAACGGATGCGTTCCATGACCCGTCTGGCTTCCCAGGTTTCGTCATTTCCATTTTTCCCTTTAGCGAAATGCTGCTCCAATTCTTCAAAGTCGAAGTTGGATGTGAAAAAGGTCGGTAAATCTTCCTGCATCCGATATTGGAGAATGACCTGCAGGATTTCATCACGCACCCAAGGCGTTGATTGCTCGGCACCAATATCATCTAAAATCAGGACTTCAGCCAGTTTAATCTCATCCACTAATGTCTTAACATTTCCATCACTGATGGCATTTTTGGCATCAATGACAAAGCTAGGATAGTGGAGGAGAGTTGATGAAACACCACGTTTTTCTGATAAATCATGAGCTAAAGCAGCCACCATGAAACTTTTACCCACACCAAAGTCTCCATACAAGTACAGACCTTTTCGAATAGCTGGATATTGCTCCACGAAGGCTAATAACTTTTCAAAAACTGGCAAGCGACCCAAATCATCCAAGTCTACTTGAGCTAAACTAGCTTTCCTGAGACTGGCTGGCAGATTGATTAACTTGAGACGGTTCTTAATAGCCGCCTCTTTTTCCGCCGCAATTAATTCAGGAGTTTCTTCATAGGAAACATCAGCATATCCATGATTCATGACCAAAATGGGCTTGTAGCCTTTGGCAATATAATCCGTATCACCACGGAGAAACTTATCACGCTCGGTGATGTATTGATTAAACTTGGAGATACTGCGATTTAATTCCTCTGGAGTAAGGGATTCTTGCTGGATAAAGGCCGCAACATCAGGATCCTTCATGATTTTCTGGACCAAATCTTGATAATGAAAACGGCTAGGTTGACGTTTGAGTACGTCTCCGACACTTTCCATCTAATCTCCTCCTTTTTCTAATCGAGCTAATAGTTCTTGTTTCTTACGTTCTAGTTCCAGACGAGTTTCCTCGCTGGTTTCATTCTTATAATCTGGGTTACTCCACTTGGGTACATTGGACTTGGCAGGACTGGATTTACTGCTTTTTTGAGCCTGACTCTTCTGCCCACGCTCACGGATCCGAAGAACTGCCTCTTCTGCCGAATGAATCTTTTGATAGGCATAGTCATTGGCTACCTTCATGGCATATTTTTCATTGATATTTGCCGAATCTACCTTATTAAAGGTCAATAAGAGAATGATGTTGATGACTTCGTCCAGCAAGCCCAAGCCAGCCATCTGTTGCAAGATGTCTCTTTCTGTTTGGGTAATGGTCCCCTTGCGTGTTTGTTTGATTTCTGCTAAGAACTGCAGGGCAGTTTTACTTTTGGCTTCTTTGATAATGGTTGCTTCCTTAGGACTAAAGTCAGAGGAAACAGGTTTTTGAGCAATTTTTTCCCGCATGCGTTTGGTTGAAATAACCTGGGAAACAGCTGTTGACTTGGCCAATTGATAGGTCTCAAACCAAGTCCATTTCTTCTCCTCGGCAATGGCAAAGAGGTTTAAGACATCAGACTGTTCATCCGCAAAGCGAAGTCCATCTCGAGCCATAAGCTGACGAAAATGTTCCAAGTCAAAATCGTTGGCCACTTTCTTCTTGAGACTAAGGTCTTCTTGACTGTCTAATTCTGCCAAATCTGGAAAGACTTGATTGAGTGAGACAGGTATTTCTTCACCATCAGCACTTTCAACTTTCAAATCCTCCACAGCTGCATCGCCAATCTTTTTCTCCAAAAGTCTGCGATAAACAGGATGCTCCAAGAAATCCTGAGTCGAGAGAGGAGTATGGAGGGCTAGCTGATAAACGTCCCCCTTTTGATAGAGGGTCAAGAGATTGAAAGCAGATAGGATTTTCAGGGATTTTATCAGTCTATCCATCCCAAAGTTGAGATGGTTGAGAATGCTTGAAAAGAGATATTCCTTTCTACCATTGTCCCAAAAACTGATTGTATAAAGATAAAGGCTCAGTGCCTCCTGACCGATAATCGGGAGGTAGCACTGTACCAGAGATGAGGTATCTTGCGACACCCGATTATTCTTTAGATAAGAAAAACGGTCAATTGGCTTCATTTATCTTTCCTTTTTCTTTTTAGAGGACTGGGTGATTTGTTGGAGCAGGCTCTCTAACTCACTCACATCCTTAAAACTACGATAGACACTGGCAAAACGTACATAGGTAATCTCATCCAACTCAGCCAACTCCTCCATGACGAGTGAACCAATGTCCTCACTTTGAATTTCATTTTCATTTCGACCACGGAGTTTCTGTTCGATACGATTGACTACCATGTTGATTTCATCACTTGACACAGGACGTTTCTGGGCTGAGCGGATAATCCCATTAAAGATTTTATCTCTGGAGAACTGTTCCCGTGTGCCATCTTTTTTAACAACCACTAAGGTTCTTTCTTCTACCCGTTCGTAGGTTGTAAAACGGTGTTGGCATTCGTCGCACTCACGTCTTCTACGAATAGTGTTCCCTTCTTCTGCTTGGCGACTATCGATAACACTTGACTTGGTAGCCCCACATTTTGGACAACGCATCCTTTCCCTCCTTATCGTTTTCTTTTCATTATACCATTTTTTAAACGATTCCCAAAACAATTCTTCTTTTTGCTTGACAAGTTTTTTGTTTTGTTGTATTATTTTATTAAGACAAAAGGATAAAAGAAAGGAGACCAAGATGTCCTGGACATTTGACAACAAAAAACCCATCTATTTACAGATTATAGAGAAAATCAAGCTTCAGATTGTTTCCCATACACTAGAACCCAATCAACAACTTCCAACCGTGAGAGAGCTGGCTAGCGAGGCGGGTGTCAATCCAAACACCATCCAAAGAGCCTTGTCAGACCTTGAACGAGAAGGCTTTGTCTACAGTAAGCGCACAACTGGACGATTTGTGACTGAGGATAAGGAGCTAATCACCCAATCGCGCAAACAATTATCAGAAGAAGAATTGGAACACTTCGTTTCCTCCATGACCCATTTTGGCTATGAAAAAGAAGAACTACCAGGTGTAGTCGGCGATTATATTAAAGGAGTTTAAGCCTATGTCATTACTAGCATTTGAAAATGTATCCAAATCTTATGGAGCAACCCCAGCCCTTGAAAATGTTTCCCTTGAAATCCCAGCTGGAAAAATTGTCGGTCTCCTTGGCCCAAATGGATCAGGAAAAACAACCTTGATTAAACTCATCAATGGCCTCTTACAACCAGATCAAGGACGTGTCCTAATCAACGATATGGACCCAAGTCCAGCAACCAAGGCTATCGTAGCTTATTTGCCAGATACGACCTATCTCAATGAGCAAATGAAGGTCAAAGAAGCCCTAACCTACTTCAAGACCTTCTATAAAGATTTCAATCTTGAACGTGCCCATCATCTGCTTGCGGATCTTGGCATTGATGAAAATAGTCGTCTCAAGAAATTATCAAAAGGGAATAAGGAAAAGGTACAACTGATTTTGGTTATGAGCCGTGATGCTCGTCTCTACGTTCTAGACGAACCCATTGGTGGGGTGGATCCAGCAGCCCGTGAGTATATTCTCAATACCATTATCAACAACTACTCCCCAACTTCTACCGTTTTGATTTCTACCCACTTGATTTCTGATATCGAGCCAATCTTGGATGAAATTGTCTTCCTTAAAGATGGAAAAGTCGTCCGTCAAGGTAATGTAGATGATATTCGCTATGAGTCTGGTGAATCCATTGACCAACTCTTCCGTCAGGAATTTAAGGCCTAAGCAAAGGAGATTATTATGTTTTGGAATTTAGTTCGCTACGAATTTAAAAATGTTAACAAGTGGTATTTAGCCCTCTACGTTGCCGTTCTAGCCCTTTCTGCCTTTATCGGAATACAGACACAAGGCTTTAAAAATCTACCTTACCAAGAAAGTCAGGCTACTATGCTATTTTTTCTATCTACTGTCTTTGGTGGTTTGATGGTTACACTTGTGATTTCAACTATCTTCTTGATTATTAAACGCTTTAAAGGTAGTGTCTATGACCGACAAGGCTATCTGACTTTAACCTTGCCAGTTTCTGAACACCATATCATCACAGCCAAACTAATCGGTGCTTTTATCTGGTCGATGTTTAGCACTGCTGTCTTACTCCTATGTATCTATATTATCCTACTGTCAACAAATTATTATGAAGTTCAACTTTCTACTCTTCTATCATTTGTTGGAGAACATTTTACAGGCTTTGGTCTTACTGTCTTATCCTTCCTGCTTAGTACAATTTCAGGGATCCTCTGCATTTACTTGGCCATATCCATCGGACAACTTTTCAATGAATATCGTACTGCACTCGCTGTTGCAGCCTACATTGGTATCCGAATCGTCATTGGAGTTATAGAAGTCTTCTTCAATACCAGTGCTAACTTCTATGTCAATTCACTTGTAGGATTTAATGATAATTTCTATATGGGAGCAAGCGTAAGCATTGTTGAAGAACTCATTTTCATAGCTATCTTTTATCTCGGAACCTACTATATATTAAAGAACAAAGTAAACTTACAATAATGAATGAAGCCCCTAGCAAATAAAGCTAGGGGCTTCTTTTTTAACTCAATATCAAACCTGCTACTATGGGACTTACAAATACATAGAGAATACCGGTGACACCGATGGCTAGTCCTCCCATAGCACCTGCAACTGGTCCATAGCTAAAAGCTGTTCCAGTCCCAACTGCGTGACCAGTTCCTCCAAGAGCAAGACCAACAGCTACTGGGTCGTCAATCTTGAGCCATTTTAAAAGTGTTGGTCCAATAACGCTAGTCAAAATGCCAGTTGCTACCACAACTACCAAGGTGATCGTCGCTATCCCTTGTAGCTTATCCGTAATTCCAACTGCCATGGCCGTCGTTACAGACTTTGGGAAAAGCGAGATCGCCAAGAAGAAATCCATACCGAAAAATTTTGCAACTAAAGCTGTAAAAACTGTATTTACAACAACAGCAAGGAAACTACTGAGTAGAATACTTCTAACATGGTGTTTCATGAGGTGAAAACTCTTATAAAGAGGAATTCCTAAAGCTACTGTTGAGGGAACAATCAAGTTATTGAGGTAGACCCCACCTTGCCGGCGTGAACTCATCGCAGCGGGCGGTGATCTCTTCCGGCGTTAACCA
>OHAS01001149.1_pt1 | contig 21741 bp, 23 predicted proteins | sample 1577131 | NCBI WGS metagenome assembly OHAS01 (sample SAMEA3541566, study PRJEB24748) | human gut metagenome | biome: human gut; feature: human-associated habitat; material: faeces | place: China | collected 2012 | reverse complement strand
AAAATACTTTGTGCCGGATTCTTTTTATGTGTGTATAAAATAATCTGCTACAGCACATAAAATTAAAAAAATGTAAAATACAAAAGTTTTAAAAATACATTTTAAAAACTTCTTAATCAGCTTCTTGACCTGTTGCTAAACAGCCAAAAACATTCTATAATATATTAATCGAAAAAGAAAGGAAGGTGTCGCTGTATGTCGAAAGCGGGAACTATGGCACTGGCCCTTATTATGGCTGTATTTATGGCTACATCGGTTTTCGCTGAAACTTTTACTGACACAGGCGTGTTAATGCTTGTAAATTCAAGCCACAGAATAGAAAGTGACTATAAGCCAAAGACGGTTAAATATAAAGAAACGAATTTTGAACTGAATGAAGAGGCTGCTGCGTCGCTTGCCAGAATGCTTTCGGATATGGAAAAGGAGCTTGGAAAAGCCCCCATGGTTGTCAGCACATACCGTTCCTATGAGAGACAGGATGAGGTATATAATGCCGACGTTGACAGTGCTGTTAAAAGCGGTGTTGATATTGCCGATGCAATTCAGGGGACGAGCCGGTACATAGCGCTTCCCGGTGCCAGTGAGCATCAGACTGCCCTTGCAGTCGATCTCTCAAATGACGGATCTTTGGAGGAGAATTTCATAGATACAGAGGCGGGCTTGTGGCTTAAGGAAAACTGCCACGAATATGGCTTTGTTGTACGCTATACAAAGGATAAGGAGCAATATACAGGCATAGGATACGAGCCTTGGCATATAAGATATCTGGGACAGCCTTATTCTGATATATTATATGAAAACAACTGGTGCCTTGAGGAATTTATCGCATACATGAAGAGAAACGGTTCATTGGTATGGGATGACGGGGATAATATATGGACAATGTACTTTACGAAAACGCCCAAGGGTGAATATGACTCAAACACTTCCGTTTCTAATACAAACAGCGGAGGATACATTGTAACATCTAGAAAAAGTAAAGGTTCTATCTTGACTGTTTCAAAGGGAATTTCAAAAACCAGAAATATAATGCAAAACAGGCTTGTGATGAGGCTAACAGTTTCAAATGATGAAATTCAGCAGGGGTAAATGGATAATTTCCATATGCCCCTTTTTATGTTGCTTTTATTTGCCATATAGTATTACATTGTGTATAATACTAAGTTGAGGTGGTTTATTTGACGCTGAAAATAAATGAAATAAAAGAAATACTCTTAAATTCGGCATATACTGAACTGCCGGAAAAAATAAATATGTTTAAAGACGACGAAAGGGCCGGAGTAATCAAGCTTATTGCGCAGTATGAAAAGAAATATAATGCTTACCTGTCAGAGCTTGAAAGGCTGGATAAAATTTCAACATTTGAAAAAGAACTCAGAAAAAACGGGTATAGGCTTATAGGCGGCATAGACGAGGTTGGCCGAGGTCCTTTAGCAGGGCCAGTTGTCACAGCCATTGTTATTTTGCCTGAAGACTGCCGCATACTTGGAATAAATGATTCCAAAAAGCTAAGCGCCGCTAAAAGGGAAGAGCTGTCCTGTATAATAAAAGAAAAAGCTCTGGCGTATTCGCTTGGGGCTGTTTCACCGCAGGAGATAGATGAAATTAATATATTACAGGCGACCTATAAGGCTATGAGAAATGCCATAGAGGGACTAAACGTGAAACCTGATTATATACTGGCTGACGCTGTGACAATTCCTGAAATATCCGTTGCTCAGAGGGGAATAATACATGGTGACGCCAGAAGCGTTTCAATCGGGGCGGCAAGCATTGTAGCAAAGGTGGAAAGGGACGCTATGATGTGCGAGTACGAAAAGGCTTTTCCCGGATATGGATTTGAACACAATAAGGGATATGGGTCCGCTGACCATATAGCTGCTCTGAAGGAATTAGGTCCATGCCCTATACACAGAAGAAGCTTTATAAAAAATTTTATTTAGTATGAAAGAGAATAATAGAGAAAAAGGCGGCAGGGCTGAATTAATGACTGCACGCTGGATACAGAAATATAAGGGATATTGTGTTTTAGCCAGAAATTACAGCAGAAAAACTGGTGAAATTGATATAATAGCAAAGGACGGAAAGACTTTTATATTTATTGAGGTCAAGTTCAGAACTGGAACCAATTGCGGCTATCCGTCTGAGGCCGTTACACTGACCAAGCAAAAAAGGATAATGAGTACAGCCGCGCTTTATATGCAGGAAAAGGGCGGAACTGATGCCAGATTTGATGTGGCTGAGATTGTTGAGGCAGGCGGAAAATATTATATACGCTATATTGAAAACGCATTTGAATGGAGAAGTGATTAATGATACTAAATAAAAAAGGAGCTCTTGAATATTATACATTTGAAAGCTTTGTAAATATAGATTTTATCGGACATTGTTTTACATCCAGACTTGGAGGGGTAAGCGAGGATTATCTTTCTTCGTTGAATCTGGGCTTTTCAAGAGGGGACAAAAAAGAGAATGTTGATAAAAATTTTGATATTATATGTTCGGCGCTTGGAGTGAAAAAGGAGCAGTGCGTTACTCTTAGACAGATACATTCCACAGATATAATAATAGCGGACGAGAGCACAGCAGGAATGGGATTTAAGGATGGCATTGAGAGAAAAGAGGCCGATGGCATAGTGACTAATAGACAGTCAGTTGTGCTTGTAACATTTCATGCAGACTGTGTACCGCTTTATTTTGTAGACTTAAAAAATAAAACGATTGGAATGGCACATGCCGGCTGGAGAGGTACAGCCGATAAAATGGCTGAAAAAATGTTGGACAAAATGAAAACTGAATTTGGCACTGAGGCAGAATACGTAAAGGCCGCTGTAGGGCCGTCGATTGGACCGTGCTGCTTTCAGGTTGACCGCCCTGTAGTTGATATATTTGAGCAAAATTTTGATTTTGCGGATAAATATATAATAAAAGATGAAAATAACCAGGGGAAGTATAAAATTGACCTTTGGGGAATAAACAAGGAACTTCTGATAAAAAGCGGCGTAAAGGAAGAAAATATAGAAGTAGGAGGCATTTGTACACAGTGCAATCCCGATACATTCTATTCTCACCGAGTAATGGGTGAAAAACGCGGAACAATGGGAGCGTTTCTCTTCCTGAAATGAGGTAATATTTTTGGAAAACTTAAACGTAAATAAAAAAGAAAATGTTATAATTAGTGTTGAACCGGGAAGCATTGCCGATGAGATAGGAATTGAGCCCGGAGATGTGCTCGTTTCCATAAACGATAAGGAAATACTGGATGTATTTGATTACAGATACATGATAAATGACGAATTTCTTGAAATTGTTTTAAGGGACGGAGACGGAGAAGAATATGTTGCCGAGGTTGAGAAGGACTTTGATGAGGACATAGGAATAGTTTTTGAAAGCGGACTTATGGATAATGCCAGAAGCTGCAGCAATAAATGTATTTTTTGCTTCATAGACCAGCTCCCAAAGGGAATGAGAGAAACGCTGTACTTTAAGGATGATGATACGAGGCTTTCATTTTTACAGGGAAATTATGTCACTCTTACAAATATGAAGGAAAAGGACATAGAAAGAATTATATATTATCATTTGTCCCCAATAAATATTTCTGTTCACACAACCAATCCGGAGCTTAGAAAAATGATGCTTCATAACAATAAGGCCGGAAACATAATGGAAAGAATGAAAAAGCTGGCTGACGCCGGGATAGAGCTTCATCTTCAGGTTGTTTTGTGTAAGGGGATCAATGACAAAAAGGAACTGGACAGAACTATAGAGGATATTACAAGCCTGTTCCCAAGCGCGCAGAGCATGTCGGTTGTTCCAATCGGACTTACGAAATATAGAGAGGGGCTATTTAAGCAGGAGCCGTTTTCAAAGGACGATGCAGGAAAGGTTATTGACCAAATAGAAGAATGGCAGAGAAAAAATCTTGAAAAATATGGTACAAGGATAGTATTTGCTGCTGACGAGTTTTACTTAAAGGCTGAAAGGGAAATTCCTAAACCTGAATGCTATGAGGATTTTCAGCAGTTTGAGAATGGGGTAGGAATGCTTTCTCTTTTCAGGTCAGAGTTTTACGAGATTTTGCCAAGTATAAAGGATTCACAAAAAAACAGGATTGTTTCCATGGCAACGGGCTCTGCTGCTTTTGGACTTATGTGTGAGATAGCGCAGGCAGTAATGAAAAAATGCCCTAAAACAAAAATAAATGTTTACTGCATAAAGAATGATTTTTTTGGAGAAATGATAACCGTGTCAGGGCTTCTTACCGGCGGGGATATAATTAAGCAGCTTAAAGGCAGGGAATTGGGAGAGTATTTGATACTCCCTGACAGCCTGCTTAGAAATGGCGAGACAATACTTTTGGACGATGTATATGTCTCAGATATAGAAAAGGAATTAGGCATCAAGATTAAAATAGCCCTGAATTCGGCTGAAAGCCTGATTGAAAAGATTATGAATACGGAGGAAATATAAAATGAGCAGACCTATTGTTGCCGTTGTCGGCAGACCAAACGTAGGAAAGTCTACGTTATTCAATAGACTGGCCGGTGAGAGAATATCCATAGTACAGGATACGCCCGGCGTAACAAGAGATAGAATTTATGCTGATGTTGAATGGCTTAAATATAAATTTACGCTTATTGACACAGGTGGAATGGAGCCGGATGCAGAGGATGTTATTCTCCGCCAGATTTTAGTGCAGGCTCAGATTGCCATTGATACCGCGGATGTTATAATTTTCGTTACAGATGTTAAGCAGGGGGTTACGGAGGCTGATTCACAGGTGGCCAATATGCTTAGAAGGACAAAAAAGCCTGTCGTGCTTGCGGTTAATAAGGTCGATGATATGCGTAAGGAAAATCTTGATGTCTATGAGTTCTATGGACTTGGCATAGGCGAGGTATATCCTGTATCAGCGGGACAGGCTCTTGGCCTTGGAGACATGCTTGACGCTGTATGCTCACATTTTCCTGACGGGGCTGAAAACGCTGAGGAAGAGGATGTTATAAAGGTAGCGCTTATTGGAAAGCCCAATGTAGGCAAATCTTCGCTTATAAACAGAATGCTTGGAGAAGAAAGGCTTATTGTAAGCAACATTCCGGGAACTACCAGAGACGCAATAGACACACCTTTTGAATATGACGGCCAGAAATATGTTCTTATTGATACCGCCGGCATGAGAAGAAAAAGCAAGATTAAAGAAGATATTGAAAAATACAGCATTATACGTGCGGTCGCTGCGGTTGAACGCTGTGATGTTGCTGTGCTCGTTATAGACGCACAGGAGGGTATTACAGACCAGGATACGAAAATAGCGGGAATTGCGCATGAGAGAGGCAAGGCGGCTATAATAGCGGTAAATAAATGGGATGCTATAGAAAAAGACGATAAGACCATGAATAAATTTCTCAAGGATATTGCCAATGAGCTGGCCTATATGGCATATGCTCCCAGAGTATTTATTTCAGCACTTACCGGACAGCGTGTTATTAAAATGCTTGATACGGTTAAAGAGGTTTATGCAAATAACAGCCTCAGGATATCTACAGGCGTTCTTAACGACGTACTGGTGGAGGCTATGGCAATGCAGCAGCCTCCGGCGGAAAAAGGAAGACAGCTTAAAATATACTATATGACACAGGTTGGAATAAAGCCGCCTACGTTTGTCATATTTGTAAATGACAGAGAGCTTATGCACTTTTCATACAGACGTTATATTGAAAACCAGCTCAGACAAAATTTTGGATTTAAGGGGACGCCTATACATTTCATAGTTAGACAAAAGGGAGATAAGGATTGATATGTTCAGAGTTTTATGTCTCGTAATAGGATATTTTCTGGGCTGCATTCAGACAGCGTATTTTATAGGAAAACAAAGTAACATTGACATAAGCAAAAAAGGAAGCGGAAATTTGGGAACAACGAATACGGTCAGGGTCCTTGGTATAAAAAAAGGACTGTTCACATTTTTCTGCGATGTACTTAAGTCGGCCGCGGCGTTTTATATATGTGCTTTTCTTTTTAAAGGAAATCCGGTTATAGCCGGCTTTTATGGCTCTGCAGGCGCTATACTTGGACATGACTTCCCGTTTTTTCATGGCTTTAAGGGCGGAAAGGGAATTGCCGCCATGCTTGGCATGATGCTTGGAGTGTTTCCTTTTCCGGCTTTGGCTGTCTATATAATTGCCATTGCCATACTTCTTACAGGTTATGTTTCAGTAACCTCGCTGGTTTTATCGGTGCTGATACCGGTATCATTACATATATGGAACTACCCAAGAGAGGTCGTAATACTTACATCAGCCCTTGCGGTACTTGCATTTATACAGCATCGGGCAAACATAAAAAGGCTGCTGAACGGAACTGAAAGCAGATTTGATATTATTGGAAAGCTTAAAGGAAAGGAGAAACGTCAATGAAAAGGATTGCTGTTATAGGCAGCGGAAGCTGGGGGACAGCTCTTGCTGTTATGCTGGATAAATACGGACATGACGTAACTATATGGTCATGGCAGGAGGAAGAGGCAAGACGCATCAGAGAGGACGGAGAACATAAGGAATTTCTTCCGGGCGTTCCGATAAGAAAGGAAATTAAAATTGTAACTTCTCCAAAAGAGGCTGTTGAGGGCGCTGAGCTGATTATAGCCGCCGTGCCATCAAAATTCGTCAGAATTAATATGGAAAAATTCTCTCCTTATTTTAAAGAGGAGCAGATAATTATAAACGTAGCTAAAGGAATAGAGGACGGCAGCCTAAAGACTCTTGCGGAGGTTATTAAGGAATGCGCTCCTCAGTGCGAAGTGGCTGTGCTTTCAGGCCCAAGCCATGCAGAAGAGGTCGGCAGGGGCATCCCTACGGCAGCTGTTATAGCGTGCAAGGACGAGGCTGTCGCTAAGATGATTCAGCATGAGTTCAGTAATCCTACATTTAGATTATATACAAATACAGACGTTATAGGGGTTGAAATCGGCGCGGCTATGAAAAATATTATTGCTCTTGCCGCCGGAATGTCAGATGGACTTGGTTTTGGAGACAACACTAAGGCAGCTCTAATGACAAGAGGAATGGCTGAAATAAAGCGCCTTGGAGTGGCAATGGGCGGAGATGAAAAAACTTTCTTTGGACTTTCCGGTATTGGAGATTTAATTGTAACGTGCACAAGCATGCATTCGAGAAACCGCAGAGCGGGCATAATGCTTGGACAGGGTAAATCTCTTGATGAAACCTTAAAGGAAGTTCATATGGTTGTAGAGGGTGTAAACACAGCCAGAGCCGCTACTGAGCTTGCCGAGAAATATAATGTGAGTATGCCCATAACAGAAGCTATTACAGGCGTACTCTTTAATGGTGACGATGTAAGGCAGGTTGTTTATAACCTTATGATGAGAGACAAGATTTCAGAGATATAAATAAGGAAGACCGAACAGAAACCCTATTGCTATTCCCGCCAATATGTCAGACGGATAATGAACACCTGCTAACAGACGGGACAGGGCTACAAATACGGATACGATAAGTCCAATTGCTCCTAATAGGGGATTTATATAGAAAAGGGCCATAGTTATTACAAAAGAGCTTGAGCAGTGCAGACTGGGAAAGCTGTGGCCGCTTGAGTGCTCCTCTAATGGCGTTACATCCAGTACGTCAAAGGGACGAGGCCGGTCAATTTTGTCTCTGAATTTTGTTACTGTTAACAGCTCAATGAGAGGAAATGCCGCAAAGGCAACAACCCTGAAATCAAGCATTATAACTAATACCGGCATAAGTCCGTAAAACAGTAGCATCATAATTTTAGGAGACACATCATTGACAAAAACAACAGGTTTGTGAAGTCTGGGATGAGCCTGTATAAAATCGTAAACCCGCATATATATAATTGTATCCAAAAAAATCACCTCGGAAAATTACTATTTTAGATGATAGCATATTTCCCGAGGTTTTTAAATGCTTTTCTTCTTATCAGTCAGTCCAAGTATATAGTCTGCTGATACCCTGTAATATCTGCAAAGCGTAATTAAATGCCTTAGGGGCAGTTCGTTTGCCCCTCGTTCATATCTGGCGTACATGGTTTGTGATGTTCCTAGTATATCCGCTATTTCCGATTGTGTTTTATCAGCATCTTCTCTTAAATTTCTTATCCGTAGAATGTAATCCACCGTATCACCTGCCGAGATTTCTATAGTTTGATGTTATCATTTTATTTAATATATTATTGACTTTAGTAAATATATTTACTAAAATTAGACGTATATATTAGTAAATTTATTTATTAAGGAGTGAGGCGGGTGAAAAGGCTGTTAAGTATATGTGCGGTGCTGTTGTTAGCGGCCGGGATATTTTTTTATTCTTTAAATCCGGAGCTTGAGATTAACGCCCCGGATACAATTGTTTTAAATAAGGGAGAACGATTTTGTCTGGACGACTATATAGAAATTATAGGGGATAATATAGTCGTTGAATACAGCGATAATATCAATATAAATAAAGAGGGCACATATTCACTCACTGTAAGGGCTGAAAACGACAGAGGTAAGCTTAAGGAAAAAAACATTATAGTAACAGTTAAATGAGGGACATGTTAAACAGCGGTTTTAAACCGCTGTTTTTTGTTTGGTTTAATTAGCGGACTCTGTCGGTTTATGTAGCACGTTAGTTATGAATTACGACAAAATATACATTAACTTAGTGTTTAAATATCTTTAAATACTAATTCGGACATAATGCCAAAAAGGGGAAATGCCTGCATGAATTAATCAGCAGACATTTCCGGGGGCTTATATTTTAGCTGTATAACAGCATTTAGAGGGACCGATATAAATTAGCTGGCTTTTTGTTCAAGTCTGAGTCTGTCAGCAATCAGAGCAATAAACTCGCTGTTTGTTGGCTTGCCCTTATGATTGTTTATTGTATATCCGAAGAGGGAATCAATTGCGTCAATTTTACCTCTGCTCCAAGCAACCTCGATAGCATGACGGATTGCTCTTTCAACTCTCGAAGGAGTTGTATTGCATTTCTTAGCAATAGCAGGATAAAGCTCTTTGGTAATGTAGTTAAGGACATCCATATCGTTAACGGACATAATAATCGCTTCACGCATATAATGATAGCCTCTTATGTGAGCGGGCACTCCTATTTCGTGAAGAATATTGGTTACCTTAGCTTCAAGGTCATAGGCGGCAGCCTTTTCTGAGGTATTGCCAATTACTACGGCCTTTGAGTTAGGAGCTTCACCTGTTTTTGAACACTTAAGCTGACGGATACGAAGCACAAGAGCGTCCATATCAAAAGGCTTCACTATATAATATTCAGCTCCAAGCTCAATTGCACGCTGAGTTATCTTTTCTTGGTTTATGGCCGAAAGCATTATACAAATTGGTCTTTGCATTTGGTCCGCATGCTTCTGAATTTTTTCAAGCACTCCTAAGCCGTCCAAACGGGGCATAATGCTGTCGATAATTGCAATATCGGGCTTGAGTTCTCTGATTTTATTAAAAGTGTCGATACCGTCATGTGCCACGGCTATGACATCAATGTCTTCTTGTTTATTGAGATAAGAACTGACAACATCACAAAAATCTTTGTTATCGTCGGCAAGTATCACTTTAATTTTATTCTGGCTCATAATAATCCTCCTGTGCTTTTATCCTTTTTGTTTGTGTAAAATATTTGAAAATATGTAATTTATTTACAACCAAATACATTATAACTCAAAGGAGAGCAGAATGCAATATTATTTTCAAAAAATTGTAAAAAATGTTTTCGACTTGAAAATTAAAAAATCGACAAAAGAGAGGCTTTATGGGCAATAAAAAAAGAATTTCGTTATCGAAATTCTTTTAGTTATGGGGTATTCCGTTAATGGATAATGCTGTGTTTTTGTATCTTTTGTCATTGGTAACATCAATTGAAAACCATGAAGGGGGCTTGAAAATTAGGGCTTCATCCACTGTATTAAATTCCACCTCAACAGTCATAAGCCCTTCAAGCTGACCGTGGTAAATATCAAGCTCGGCTAAGTATCCTCCGTCAATCGGTATTTCATATCGGGTCTTGGCTACTGTCAAAGTTTCCGTTTTTTTCATAAGTGACAGGTACTGGGCTTCGTTAATTGAAAGCTCAAATTCTTCACGTGACATGTGGCCGCTGCCTTTGACTGTAAGAATATAATCTGAATTGCTTTTCCTGATTCTAATGGTGGGATTCGTGCTAATATAGGCCTGTTCGATTTCTTTTATATTATATGACTCCAGCTTGTCAGGTATTGCTGAAACAAGAAACTTTCTTTCTATCTCCATAATCTCACCTCTTTTAGGTTATTATATTTAATATGAATTTTTATTTCAATATCAAAATAATTATTTGATATTGTGAAATTTTTAATTATAAGGTATACTCAAATTAAAATAAACCACAGGGGGAGAAATTAAAATGAAAAAGGCTTATTTGTTTCTGGCTTATGGATTTGAAGAGGTTGAGGCTCTTACTGCAGTAGATTTGTTAAGACGTGCGGGTATCGAGGTTATAACTGTTTCTATATCATGCAACAATACGGTCACAGGTGCCCATCGTATACCTGTGGTTGCAGATATAAAACTTGATGAAAGCGGATTTAATAATGCAGACGCTATCATTCTTCCGGGAGGACAGCCTGGAGTGGATAACTTAAAAGCATGTGAAAAGGTGAGAGAAATTGTTAAGAGAAATTATGACAATGGAAAACTCATTTGCGCAATATGCGCTGCTCCGATGATTTTGGGTGAGATGGGCCTTGTAAATGGAAGAAAGGCCACGTCATACCCGGGATGCGAGGCAGCTCTCACCGGAGCCGATATTTCCGAGGACAGCGTATGTGTCGACGGAAACATCATTACCTCAAGAGGCGTTGGCACAGCGATAGATTTCTCGGTTGAGATAATTAAAAAACTTGAAGGTGATAAAAAGGCCGAGGAGATAAGGGCGTCAGTTCTGGCTGATTAAGCTCTAAACATATATATTGCTGAAAAGTGTTTCCAATAATCCGCGGTGAAGTCTTGATACGCCCATTTTCGCAAATGCGTTTATAACAATATCAATATCAATGTCATATATGTATGAAATCTGCTCCGGTGAGTATGAGTCAGTAAGCCCGCATTCGAGCTCTCTTTTGAATGCCCGGCAAAACTCACCGGAGCCGTTTTTCATTATGAGCATGAAAGATGAACGTGTTATATTCTTTATTTTCAGCTCATCGGTTATTTTATCAAGCTCTTCATATGTAATGCCCAAAAGCTCGGCAACATCCTTTTTACAGTATGGAGAGGATTTTGTTTTCAGAAATAAATCAATTGATTTAAGTCTGGACATAATGTTTGTACGGTAGCGGATAAGATATGATTCATCCTGCTTTGCGGTGTTCATATATATTGCCTCCTTGATAATTTCAGTTAAAAGCTATATAATTATTATAAGCAAATATAAATCAGAGTTCTATATGTAATATATGGGCTTTGATTGGCAGGTGTTTTTAAATTGAATGCAATAGAAAAATATTTCAGATACCGCCAGAGCCTGATCGACCAATATGTGAAGGGCGATATGACAAAACGCGAGTATCTTCAGGCGAACTATGAGGCGGTTGTTTATAACGATATAAAGCCCTTTAAGAACATTGATAATGTTCTTAAGGGCTTGTTCAATTATCAGTATTATAATGCGAGAGCTAAAGAAAAAAAGCAGGCCAGTACCATTCATGACCTCAGCTATGACCAAAAGAAGGAATATTTGGACAGCTGTAATTATTTTTACAGCCGTAAGGACAAAGCCACAATGAAGGTTCTCCAGCTTATGGATTATCAGGGAGTTGAGGCGTATTTTATTAAGGTACGTTCAAAGGAGCTGAGGGGTAAGCTTTTTGAGATAATACTTACTGATTATAATATGATTCTTCACTCGACAAATGAGCTTATACTTGCAAAACTGAGGGAAGAGGGCGTATTTTCCGAAGGAAGCAGAGAATCTGTAATAGACGGATATATAAATCAAAGATATTAGTTTAATCTCCGTTAATGTGTAAACGGAGATTTTTTGCTAATAATAAGAGGTGGGAGTGATAATATGAAAAAGGCTTTTTATAATGGAAATATAATTACAATGGAGAATACAGGTGCCGATTATATAGTCATTGATAACGGAATAATAACTGATGTTGGCGTTGGCAGCGTCCCTTCGGCTGATGAATATGTGGATTTAGCCGGACGGACACTGCTGCCTGCTTTTATAGACTCACACAGCCATATGGCTTCTGTCGCATATTCGTTTTTGCAGGTTCAGCTGGACGAAATAACATCTATTCCTGATATTTTGGATAAAATAAAGTCATATATAAATGAAAATAACTTGAAAGACGGCTGGGTAATAGCTAACGGTTACGACCATAACATATTGGAAGAAAAGAGACATATCACATCGGCTGAAATTGATAGGGTCAGCGGCCAAAATGCCGTTGTGATAGAGCACAAATCCGGACATTCAGGTGTATTTAATACCGAAGCCCAAAAAAGGCTTGGTATTTTACATTCTGAAAACGGCTATTTGTATGAGGGAGAGTATATTGAGAAGCTGAAGAATATACCTTTAGAGGACGGAAGTAAAATTTTTGAGACATTTGAAAGAGCGCAGAAGAAATATTTTTCATACGGTATAACAACAGCCCAAGACGGAATGGCAGTGGAACAGCTGCTTCCATTATATAAAGGAATCATTTCAGCAGATAAGCTTAAAATTGACCTTGTTGCCTATCCAGATTTAAACAGCATAGAAAAATGGTTTTCTTCATTTCCGGAAAGTGATAGAAAATATAACAGGAATTTTAAAATCGGAGGACTGAAAATAATGCTGGACGGTTCTCCGCAGGGTGGAACTGCATGGACTAGAGACGGTTATATCGGAGGCGGAAATGGAGTGCCTCACATGACCGATGACAAGGTGCTTGAGGCTGTCCGCTGGGCTAAGGAAAGGAATATACAGGTGCTTTCCCACTGCAACGGAGACATGGCCTGCGAGCAATTTATCAATGCCGTAGGGTGTACAGGTAATGAGAGAGCGGTCATAATACACGCCCAGCTTATAAGAGATGACCAATTAGACAGAGCGGAAAAATATAAAATGATACCCTCATTTTTTATAGCGCATGTTTATTATTGGGGAAATGTCCATATTAAAAACTTTGGATTAGACAGAGCCAAAAAGATTTCACCGGCTAAATCCGCATTTGAAAGAAACATGATATTTACTTTCCATCAGGACTCACCGGTTGTTGAGCCTGATATGTTTAAAACTGTTTGGTGTGCTGTAAAAAGGCAGACCAAGGACGGAATTGTTTTAGGACAGGCTGAGAGGGTAGATGTGATGACTGCGTTAAAGACGGTAACTATAAACGCGGCTTATCAATATTTTGAGGAGAACGAAAAAGGAAGCCTGAAAAAAGGAAAGCTTGCGGATATAATAATTTTGGATAAAAATCCTCTCAAGGTTGATTTGGATGAAATAAAAGATATTAGGGTTCTTGAAACATTAAAGCGCGGCGAAACAGTATATAAGGCATAAGTTTAGGGAGACATGTAAGTCTCCCTTTTTTATTTTTCTATATATTTAATAACAGCCGCAAAATCATCTGCCGTTACAGCCGCTTTTGGGTCAAAGGCAAGTCCTTTTTCATGCATTAATCCACTGTCGATACAATATTGAACAGAAGCTATGGCCCAATCAGATATTTCAGAGCAGTCACTGAAAGAATAAACAGATAAATTTATCTTGTCTGATAGGGGCTCGTTTTTAAAATAATTGCTGTATATTACGGCAAGCTGTTCACGGGACATAGGCTCTGCGGGGCTATAGCTCGAATTGCCAAACCCGCTTATTATTTTATTGGAATAAGCCCAGCAAACTGCATTATAATAGCTGCCTGATGTTAATACATCGGTGAAAGGGCATTCGTACTCTGCGTCGGGCTGCCCGGAAAGCTGATACAGGATTTCTATGACAGTCCCTCGGCTTAGTTCGCCATAGGGTATATAATCCACTTTAAAATCCTTATTATTTGACTCACTTGTTTTTGATAGCTGTACCTCCTCTAGGGAATATACGTTGGATTGTTTCTTTGTACCATTACCAGAGGTATTAGGAATAATACTTATGTTGTTTAGCTCGGAGAATGAGTATAATTTATTTAAATCTGTACTGTCTTGAAGTATGAATGCTTCATCAAAATCAATACCTTGCCCGTTTTTAAACTCAATTAAATCGTTTTCATGTAAATTCTCATCAATAAGTATTTCAGAAGCAACAGCAAATTCTGAAGCTTTTATATTCAGATTTCCTCCAAAAACAAAGCATGGAGAAATAAGCCCATCAGATTTTAGATTTGTATATAATAGTCCATACTCGCCTGCCGATTTTATTTTTACCTCTCCTCCATTTTGTATAAATCCGCGGTTTGAGATGATTCCAGTATTATCTGATTTTATATTTATTTTTCCTCCGTTTACCATGACTTGTCCGGCGTTAATACCGAAGTTGTCAGAGGATATGAAAAATGCACCCTTTTCAAAAGAAATATCATCGCCCGACAGGGCTTCTATACCGCCAATAATTTCAATGTCATCCTTGGAGGTCAATGAAATTTTGCCGTCATTAAACATCAGACCGCAGCCGCCATGAGAATTGAGAGTAACATTTTTAAAACTCAGACTTCCTCCGCCTGTAACATAGACAGCCGGCAAATCTTCGGTCTTTGAGCTGACAGAAAAGTCTTCACCATCTATTGACAATAAACAGCCATTTAACTCAATATAAAGCGGACCGGTGTCCCTGAGAAGATTTAATTCCGCGCCGTCTTCCAGTAAAGAATTTAATTCTGACATACTATAAACTTCTGTTCCGTCAATTTCAGCTAGAGGTCTATTTTTAATATGTATTTCCTGTACTGCGCCAGATATTGATGAAAAATCAGTAGAATTCATTGCCGTACTGTCATTACCGGCGTATACATAAAGGTTCAGACTGTCATTTAGCAGAATAAAACTGCCTTCTGCATTTATGTCAAACCCATTTTCTCTATCGTAGCTTAATATATTATCTGTGATGGCATAGTTAGAATATAGTATAGCTGCGGATTTCGAATATATATTTAAATTTCCCGAGACTTTTAAAAAATCAGAATAGTATATTCCTGCTGTCGGGAAACTTTCTTTAGAACCTATGTTAACTTCACCGCCGGAAAGAGTAATACCGGCATTTAAAATTGATATGCCAAGCTCAGGTTCACAGCCGCTGTGCGGAATAATATTTAATATACTGTCTTCAACAAACAAATCGGCACTTTCAGAACCAAATCCGATACATTCATCTCCAGTAATTAAATTTATAATGCTGTTTTCAAAACGGCAGTATATATGGTCGTTATAATCGGCAAATATATAGACTGGATTATCAGAGTCAATATTTATCCGTGAGTTATAAGCACTTAAGATACCGTCGCAGGCCAATATTCCGTAATCTCCGGCCTGTATATTGATTTCATCTTTAAAAACTAAATCAATGCCTTCTGTCTCCACTCCAACCTGACCATATAAAGAAAGGTTTTCAATAGTAGCTTTATGGCTGCCATATAGGCTTAGGGCTGTATCCTTGGATATAATTTTATGTCCATGGCCATTAATGGTAAAATCGCAGTCAGCATTTATATACAGACTATCACTTATATCAGAAAAGAGTTCAATAGTCGCTCCTTTTTTAATTAATGTATTATTGATTTCAGAGCTGCTGTAACAAAGCTCTTCACCGTTTATTATGGCAGCAGGCCTTTTTCCTTTGTATAACAGTACATCATCTATTATGTCCTCGCTGCCGTCATATCCGAATATTGGCTGGACAGAACCTTTTATAGCGGCTGAACCGGAAAATAATATTTCTCCGCAATTATATACAGCAAAGCTGCCCTCCGTATTTATAAAGGTTTCATCTTCGATATTAAGTACTCCAAAGTTTATAATGGGAATTGTATCTGACGTTATTGTAAGTTGTTCAATTGATAGGTCTCCATAATTTTTGATCGTTACCTCATTTTTTATTTTACCGCCTGCCAGTGAAAGTGAAGCATTTTCCTCAATAATAAAAGAGGTATTTTCCAGCACAACCTCATTTAAATATATTGAAACATCTTTTCCTGAGGGTATAACAACAGTATCTAAGTTTTCGTCAAAATCCTGATTAATTTTGATGTTACAGTAATCTGAGCTGTCAATAACTGACTGAAGTGAGTAACTGCTTTTTATATAATCCTCAGCAAATACTTTAATATTTGAAGAGACAAAGCTTAATAAAAAAATAATGAACCAAGACGTTTTTCTTAATAACATAGTATCCCTCCTATATGTCGATAAAAGTCGTTTTTGAAATTATATTAGCACTTAATATTAAAAAGAGGCAATTAAAAATAGTAATAAAAAGAAAATATTGTAAATGTGTACTTTTACCAAAGTATAAGCAAAAAATAAAAAAATGCATAATTCATGTATTAATATTTAAACAATAAAAGTGGTTGAATTGATATATATTACTAAAAAAGATATTATTGGAAGTAAAGTTAATAAAAATGCTGATTTTAAACTGTTTATTATATATACGGCTTAGATAAAATTAAATTGCTGTTTTTAAATTGACGACAATAAATACCATAATGCTCCAATAAATATAAAGTTCACACTTTCGTAATTGAATTTTATTTGTTATCCGCTATAATATGTGTTAAAATACTATAATCAATGTAGTAAGGAGAATACTTATGAAACTGGGTTATCTAGGCCCTAAAGGAACATTTTCAGAGCAGGCGGCGCTGCTTTATGCCGAAAATTGCAGCCTCAGCTGCGATTATAATATGTTTTTGAATATAACAGATGTTATTTCGGCCGTAAATGACGGTATAATAGATGAAGGGATAGTTCCTTTGGAAAATTCAATTGAAGGAACTGTCACAAGTACGATAGATACGCTTATATTTGACACTAGGCTCTTCATAAAGGCTGAATTGATTTTAAAGGTAAGCCAAAATCTTATGGTCAGGCCCGATTTTAATAAAGAGGATATCAAAAAAATTATTTCTCATCCACAGGGACTGGCACAGTGCAGAAAATATATTAAAAGTATAGGAGTCAATGAGACCGCTTCGGTATCATCAACTGCTGAGGCTGCGCATATAGTTTCTGAAAGCTCTGAGCCTATCGGGGCAATTGCTCCTAAAAGGGCAGCGGAGGTCTATGGACTTGATATAATAGGAGAGGATATACAGGATGATGGAACAAATGCCACGCGCTTTGTAGTTATATCAAAAGCGGAGACCGAACTTAAGGCTTGCATGAAGACGAGTATTGCTTTTACATTAGATAATGACAATTCTCCGGGCACACTATATAAGGTTTTGGATATACTCAATATTTATGAAATAAATATGATTAAAATAGAATCGCGTCCGGCAAAACATAAACTGGGCACATATGTATTTTATATTGACCTTATTGCGGATAATGAAGAAGATTTGAAGGATGCGATAAAAATGCTTAAAAGAAAAGTAGCGTTTTTCAAATTCCTTGGGTCATATTCTTCTATATGCTGAATGGATAGGTGAACGTTATGGATGATTATAAAAATAATACACTTAAATATTTAGCGGTTCTTACAGCTGCCGGAATAGTGTGCGCCTTTTTAGGAGGTATTATCGGCATTATAGTTATGGCCGTTGTGGCAGCGATTATATACATTCTGGCATCAAATGAGAAAAAGCACATTGAGGAAGAACGTATTGAGGAAGCCCTTGAAGAAGATGACGAACCGGAAGTTATTGTGAAAAATGACATACCTGTTCCGTATGTTGTTATAGACGGTGACTTCAGTGTTATGGGCTGCAATGAAGAATTTTTGCAGCTTATGGGCTTTAAATGCTTTACTGATTTTAATATAAAAGAGAAAATACCTGAATATAACGAGCATCTTAATAACCAAATTGTTAAAATAGGGGACAGAGAGTTTAGAATTTATTCGTCTCATGCTGAGCTTACAGATGGAAACATAGCAGACTCGCTGTGCTTTATGGACGTTACGGAGATACAAACGCTTAAAAGGAGCTTGGAAAGCGATAAGACTGTTTTAGGGCTTATTTATATTGACAACTATGACGAGGTTATCGAAAGCGTTGACGATTCGGCAATTCCTATGCTGACAGCAATAGTTGACAGAAAACTGACGGCTATGATACATGAGGCAAGAGGCGTACTTAAAAAAACAGAAAAGGACAGGTATTTCTTCTGTATAACTGCCGAAGCTTTAGCGGACATTCAGAAAAGTAAGTTTGAAATACTAAACGAAATTCGCTCAATAACTATCGGTGAGCATATCCCGGTAACCCTAAGCATTGGAATAGGCATTGGCGAGGTAACGCTGGAGTCGGCTATGAAAAGCGCAAAAGCGGCAATCGATCTGGCTCTTGGCCGGGGCGGAGATCAGGCGCTAATTAAAAACGGAGATAAATATATCTTTTATGGAGGAAAAAGCGGAGAGGTATCCCATAACGCAAGAATTCGAGCAAGAGTAAAGGCTGACGCGCTTTCAGAGCTTATAGCTGAATCTGAGAGAGTATATGTAATGGGACACGTTATTGCCGACGCTGATTGCTTTGGATCGTCAATCGGTGTTTACAGAATAGCTAAATCACTGGGAAAAAGCTGCTCAATTATTTTGGACAGCATTCCTTCTTCGATTAAAAAAATACTTGATAAATTTATTGGGAATCCTGACTATGATGATCTTTTGACTGATTCACAGGAGGCGTGGCAGAATATTACAGACAACACTTTGCTGATTGTGGTTGATACGCATATAAATAACAGAGTAGAATCTGTTGATGTGCTGAATAAGGCGTCTAAGGTAGTTGTTTTTGACCATCACAGAAAGAGTACTGACTTTATAGACAAGGCTGTCATGGTTTATCATGAGCCTTATGCGTCTTCCGCCTGTGAGCTGGTAACCGAAATGATACAATACATTGGCGAAAAGGTTAAGCTGAAATCGGTTGAGGCTGATGCACTGCTTGCTGGTATGACTGTAGATACTAAAAATTTCAGTATGAAAACTGGAACTATAACATTTGAGGCCGCGGCATTTCTAAAAAGATGCGGAGCTGACGGAATAAGGGTCAGAAAGCTTTTGCAGGAAGATTTAAGCGTGTTTAAGGCTAAGGCAATGGCTGTGGCAAATACAGAGCCTATAGCGGATGGAATGTATATGTCGGTGTGCCCTGCGGATTATGGCAACACATCTGTAACGGCAGCGCAGGCAGCAGATGAGCTTCTTGACGTTGAGGGTATTAGAGCCTCGTTTGTAATCTGCGAAGAAGGGGATACAATATATGTCAGCGCCAGAAGTCTTGGAGATATTAATGTACAGGTTATACTGGAGAAAATTGGCGGCGGAGGACATCAGACCATTAGTGGAGCCCAGTTTAAAGATAAAACAGTGGATGACGTAAAGGAACTGGTAAAGGACGCTGTGAAACAATATATAGAGGAGGCAAACTGATATGAAACTTATATTGCTTGAGGATGTGAAGGGCGTCGGCAAAAAAGGCGACGTAATAAATAAAAGTGACGGATATGCAATGAACTTCCTTATACCGAAAAAATTGGCTGTAGAAGCTACAAAGGCAAATATAAACGACCTTGAGCTTAAAAAGAAGTCAGAGGAGAAAAGAAAAAAGGAAGAATTTGAAGAGGCTAAGAAATTAGGAGATACTCTTAAGGATAAAGTAGTTAAGGTAAGCGTTAAGGCCGGAGAGAACGGCAGGGTGTTTGGTTCAGTAACTAATAAGGAAATTGCTGCCGCTCTGCTTCAGCAGACAGGAATAGATATAGATAAAAAGAAGATAAGCTTTGACGACCCCATAAAAATGGTTGGCAGAAGAATAGTTAAAATAAAGCTTCATCCGCAGGTAACCATCGAAATGGCTGTGGAAATAGCAGGGGAATAAAAGGGGAGCTTTATTATGGAGCAGAACAATCAAATACAGAGGAAAATGCCCCATGACGCTGATGCGGAACAGGCTGTATTAAGCTCCATACTGATGGACAAGGACGCAGCAGCTGAAGCCTTTGAGATACTTAAGGCCGAGGATTTTTATTCGCCGGAAAACAAGGCGGTCTATGAGGCGGCCTTTCAGCTTTATACCAAAGGCGAGCCTATAGACGTAGTAACCGTTAAAAATCAGCTGGAGGAAAACGGAGTATTTGCTGAAATCGGTGGAGTAGAAACTTTGGCTAATATTGCTGCGGCAGTAGGCTCGTCGGTCAATGTTAAAAGCTATGCCAAGATTGTTGAGGAGAAATCTGTTTTAAGAAGACTTATAAAGCTTTCAGGCGATATCTCTGAAACAAGCTATAAGGCGAATGACGATATCAACAGTATTCTTGATAAAGCTGAAAAGGGCATTTTCGATGTTATGCAAAACCGTAACACGGACAGCTTTGCGTCGATAATGGATGTTGCCTTTGACGCGTTCTCAAATATAGAAAAAATTTATAATTCATCTGAAAAAATAACCGGAATATCTACTGGCTTTACGGATTTTGATAATAAAACCGCTGGACTGCAAAAGTCAGACCTTATACTTATAGCCGCAAGGCCGTCAATGGGCAAAACAGCATTTGTTCTGAATGTTGCTCAGCATGCCGCTTTGAAGGAAAACGTCCCTGTTGCTATATTTTCTTTGGAAATGAGTAAGGAGCAGCTAGTAAACCGTATGCTGTGTGCGGAAGCGTTGGTTGACGCTCAAAAAGTTAGAACCGGAGAATTAAATAACGATGACTGGAATAAGCTTGTTGAAGGGATGGGAAGGCTCAGCGAGGCTCCCATATACATAGATGATACCCCCGGAATAACCGCTATGGATATAAGAGCGAAATGCAGGAGGCTTAAGCTTGAGAAGGGCCTTGGGCTGGTTGTAATAGACTATCTTCAGCTTATGAGCGGAAGCGGAAGAAGCGATTCAAGGCAGCAGGAAATTTCAGAGATATCAAGGTCGCTTAAAGCCGTTGCCAGGGAGATTGAAGCTCCTGTTATAGCGTTATCACAGCTTTCCCGTGCATGTGAAGCCAGAAGCGACCATAGGCCAATGCTTTCAGACTTACGTGAGTCGGGAGCTATAGAGCAGGACGCAGACCTTGTGGCCTTCTTGTACAGGGATGAATACTACTTCCCTGAAAAAACTGAGAAGAAGAATATGGCTGAGCTGATTATTGCCAAGCAGCGTAACGGCCCTACGGGAACAGTTAATCTCACGTGGCTCGGGCAGTATACGAAGTTTGCAAATATGGCCAACAGCTTTTAAATTTTATGCTTTAAATACACGGTTTTACAAAATAAATGGGTAAGTCTGTTTTTACTGAAAATTTCAGCAAATATGAAATTTTTTGTTGCTATTTTATATCTTTTGATATAGAATATAAAATGTACATTTTCAGAGGAGGTGTTTTCTAATGGCATACAAAATTGGTGACGAGTGCATCGGTTGCGGAGCATGCGTAGCTGACTGTCCTACATCTTGTATTGTAGATGACGGTGGTGTCTTCAAAATCAATGAAGCAGACTGCATCGAATGTGGTGCTTGCGCTGGAAGCTGTCCAGTAGGAGCTCCCAAACTTGCTTAATTATAAGAAGA
>OHAS01001147.1_pt1 | contig 21755 bp, 19 predicted proteins | sample 1577131 | NCBI WGS metagenome assembly OHAS01 (sample SAMEA3541566, study PRJEB24748) | human gut metagenome | biome: human gut; feature: human-associated habitat; material: faeces | place: China | collected 2012 | reverse complement strand
AGTACCCGGAAGAGAGACTGCGAACCGGATTCATCCAGGCCGACGTTTTTTTGGACGACACCACACGATCGCTTCTTCGACCTTCGCCGGATATTATTCGCCGATTGTTCTTGCTGAATTGTGCGGTGCCGTCCGGAAACAGATAATAACTTGTTACGAACGGTTAAAAGAAATAAATGGAGGCATTTATGGACTATAAGAACACCATCATCACCCCGAAGACGGACTTCCCGATGCGCGCGGGTCTGCCGCAGCGCGAGCCGGGCATGCTGGAGCACTGGAACAAGATCGACGTCTACCGCCTGATGCTCGAAAAGAACGAGGGCAAGCCTGTGTTCATTCTGCACGACGGCCCTCCGTTCTCCAACGGCGATATCCACATGGGCCACGCGCTCAACAAGACGCTCAAGGACTTCATCGTCCGCTCCCATGCGATGCGCGGCTATTACACGCCCTATGTTCCCGGCTGGGACAACCACGGCATGCCCATTGAGTCGGCAATCATCAAGAAGAACAAGCTCAACCACAAGGCCATGCCGATCCCGGAGTTCCGTAATGCCTGCCAGGCCTTTGCACAGGACTTCATCGACCGTCAGATGAGCGGCTTCCGCCGCCTCGGCGTGCTCGGCGACTGGCAGCATCCCTATAAGACCATGGACAAGGCCTTTGAGGCCGAGGAGGTCAAGGTCTTCGGCGAGATGTACCGCAAGGGCTATATCTACAAGGGCCTGAAGCCCGTGTACTGGTGCCCGAAGGACGAGACGGCGCTGGCCGAGGCCGAGATCGAGTATCAGGACGATCCCTGCACGTCCATCTACGTCAAGTTCGCCCTGAAGGACACGAAGGGAAAGCTCGAGGCTGAAAACACCTATGTTATCATCTGGACGACGACGACGTGGACGCTGCCCGGCAACCTCGCCATCGCCCTGAACCCGCAGGAGAGCTATGTTGTCGTCAAGGCGGCAAACGGCGAGCGCTATCTCGTCGCCGAGGCGCTGCTTGAAAAGACGATGAAGGCCGGCGGCATCGAGGAATATGAGATCGTCGAGCGCCATGAGGGCCGTTACTTTGAATATATGACGGCACAGCATCCGTTCCTGCCGCGCGAGTCCCTGCTTGTCTGCGCGGACTATGTCACGATGGATTCCGGCACGGGCTGCGTCCACACCGCCCCGGGCTTCGGCGCGGACGACTATCAGACCTGCCGCCGCTATAACATCGACCTGATCGTCCCCGTGGACGACCGCGGCCGCCAGACCGAGGCTGCCGGCAAGTATGCAGGCCTGCGCTATGACGAGTCCAACGCAGCCATTCTGGCCGACCTGAAGGAGAGCGGCGCGCTGTTCGCCTCCGAGGAATTCACTCACAGCTATCCGCACTGCTGGCGCTGCAAGAGCCCGATCATCTTCCGCGCCACCCCGCAGTGGTTCTGCTCCGTCGAGTCCTTCAAGGACGAGGCCGTCGCCGCCTGCGACAATGTCAAGTGGCTGCCCGCGTGGGGCAAGGACCGCATGGTCGCCATGATCCGCGACCGCGCCGACTGGTGCATCTCCCGTCAGCGCCGCTGGGGCCTGCCGATCCCGGTGTTCTACTGCAAGGACTGCGGCAAGCCCGTCTGCACCCCGGAGACCATCGCCCATATTTCCGCCCTGTTCGGCGAGCACGGCTCGAACATCTGGTTTGAGCGCGAGGCCATGGAGCTTGTCCCTGAGGGCCTGAGCTGCCCGCACTGCGGCGGCAGGACGTTCGAAAAGGAGACCGATACGCTCGACGGCTGGTTTGACTCCGGCTCGACGCACATTGCCTCCCTGCGCCGCGAGCATCCGGACCAGTGGCCCGCGACGATGTATCTCGAGGGCGCCGATCAGTACCGCGGCTGGTTCCAGTCGAGCCTGCTGACGTCCGTCGGCGCGCTCGGGCAGGGCGCACCGTTCCGTGAGTGCCTGACCCACGGCTGGACGGTCGACGGCGAGGGCAAGGCCATGCACAAGTCCCTCGGCAACGGCGTCGACCCGGCCGACCTCATCCGCGATTTCGGCGCGGATATCGTGCGTCTGTGGGCCGCCTCTGCGGACTACCGCGCCGATGTGCGCTGCTCGAAGGAGATCTTCAAGCAGCTCAGCCAGAATTACCTGAAGTTCCGCAACACGGCCCGCTACTGCCTCGGCAACCTCGACGGCTTCGATGCCGGGCATCTTGTCGCGCCGGAGGATATGCTGGAGCTGGACCGCTGGGCCGTCACAAAGCTCAACGAGCTGATCCGCACGGCCTTTGAAGCCTACGACAATTACGAATTCCATGTTCTGACCCACGCTATCAATGACTTCTGCGTCGTGGAGCTGTCCAGCTTCTATCTGGACATTCTGAAGGACCGCCTCTACTGTGAGTCCCGCAACGGCCTGAAGCGCCGCAGCGCGCAGACGGCGCTGTATCTCATCGTCGACGCCATGGCGCGGATGTTCGCGCCGATCCTGCCGTTCACCTGCGACGAGATCTGGCAGGCCATGCCGCATCGCGCGGGCGACGACGTGCGCAACGTCGTTCTGAACGAGATGGTGCAGCCCTATGAGGCCTACGCCCTCGATGCGGAGGCCATGGCCCGCTGGGATACGCTCATCGCCCTGCGCAGCGACGTCAATGGCGTGCTGGAGCAGGCCCGCGCGGACAAGCGCATCGGCAAGGCGCTCGAGGCCCATGTTGCCCTCTGCGCCCGCGACGAGGCGGCTGCCAAGGCCCTCGAGACCGTGAAGGACATGGACCTGACGGCCCTGCTGCTCGTTTCGGATGTCATCCTGACGGACGACGACCCCGATGCCGCGAACGTGACCGGCAGCGGTACCGCCTTCCCCGGCCTGCGCATTGAGGTGCGCAACGCCGAGGGCGTGAAGTGCCCGCGCTGCTGGATGCACTCGACGAAGGCCAATGCGGACGGCCTGTGCCCGCGCTGCGCTGCCGTCATGGCAGAGCTGGACCTCGGAGAATAAACTTAGGCAGCACCGCACAATTGCATCTTCGGCCTTCGTCGGACATTTTTCGCCGAATGCTCTGGCTGAATTGTGCAGTGCCGCCAAAAAATGGAGGAGGACCGATCGGTCCTCCTCCACATTTATGTGCGCCCGGTGAGCGCACGTTCTATAGGGTGAAAGTCCCGAGTCCGCCCGGTAGCGGGAAGGGCTAGCCAAAGGCAAGGGTGTCCATCGTGAGGTGGAATCTGAAGAAAGCCGGATTTTGGGAGTTGAAAGGTCTCCCAATGGGCAAAACTCTGGCCTGACGAACAGAAATCGCATATAAGGCCGTCAGCGAGGGTAAGTTTGCATAACAAAACAAAGCCCAGTAGCTACACGGAATCGCTTTCGGTAAATGCGGCAGGTAAAGAGGGAAAGAATGTGTGAGTACCCGGGGAGGTCTTGCCGACGCAAAAAAAATGCGCAGTAACAACGAACGGCAAGAAGTCAGCAGAGGCCATAGTACCGGAAAAAAATCCGGAAAGGGCTGAACAATCGTTAGTCCTTAGTAGATTTCGGAAGGAGGTCAACATGAAGAACGCAGAATATCAGGGAAGCCTGAGCTGCCCACAAAGAGATAGTGCGGAACACAAAGGGTATGCGGGAGCGCAGAGTGTTGGCAGTCAGGAAGGAAAGGAACAGGGCGGTGCAGACTTGCTTGAAAGGATTCTAAGTAGGGAAAACCTGAACAGAGCCTACAAGCGGGTCAAAGCCAACAAAGGAGCGCCGGGAATCGACGGAATGACCGTCGAGGATGCGCTGCCTTGGCTGAGAGAACACCGGGAAGAACTTCTGGAAACAATTCGGCAAGGGAAGTACAAGCCCCAGCCGGTGCGCCGGAAGGAAATCCCTAAGCCGGATGGCGGGGTACGAAAGTTGGGAATCCCAACGGTCGTAGACCGCATCATCCAGCAGGCAATCGCACAGCAGCTAACCCCAATCTACGAACCGTTGTTCTCGGATTTAAGCTACGGCTATCGTCCGGGCAGGAGTGCGCAGATGGCGATTCAAAAGGTGAAGGAATATGCGGAGCAGGGCTATACACAAGCGGTACTTGTGGATTTGTCCAAATACTTCGATACCCTGAACCATGAATTGCTCATGAACCTTCTGCGGAAGAACATCCATGACAAACGGGTCATTGAACTCATTAAGAGATACCTGAAAGCGGGAGTGATGGAAAACGGACTGCTGGTGAAAACAGAAGAAGGCTCTCCCCAGGGAGGCCCACTTAGTCCCTTGCTTGCTAACATCTGCCTGAACGAATACGACTGGGAGATGGCAAGACGGGGAGTACCTGTCATTCGATATGCGGATGATATTGTGGTACTGGCCAAAAGCAAACGGGCAGCAGAGAGGCTTCTGGAAACCACCCGGCGGTATCTTGAGGGGAAACTAAAACTCAAGATGAATGTGGGGAAAAGTAAAGTGGTCAGCGTGTTTGCAATCCGAAATTTTAAGTTTCTGGGCTTTGCGTTAGGGAAGGGCAAGAACGGCATTTACATTCGAGCGCACACAAAGTCCTTGAAGAAAGCCAAGGCCAAGCTAAAAGAGCTGACTTCCCGCAGTCAGGGCAGAAATGTCCGGGTCGTGATGCAGAAGGTAAAGGTCTACATCCGGGGCTGGCTGGGCTACTTCGGAATTGCGAGTATGAAGACAACCATGCGAGAATGGGACAAGTGGCTGCGCCGCCGGTATAGAAGCTACATCTGGAAACAATGGAAGAAACCCAAGACAAGAGCAAAGAGCCTTATGCAATTGGGGATACCAGAGTGGCAGGCAAGGGCGGTAAGCAATTGCCGGAAAGCCTACTGGCACATGGCGAAGAACGGTCATGTACAAAGGGCAATCTCGAAAGAAAGACTCGCACGGGCAGGATACTACAGTATCCTAGACCGGTACGAGTCTGTGCACTTATGCGATTGAACCGCCGTGTACCGAACGGTACGCACGGTGGTGTGAGAGGACGGGACTAAACGTCCCTCCTACTCGGTTCCCGATTTACGTTACAGATATTGCTGCATGACGCGCAGGTAGTCGCGCCTGCCGTGGAAAATGGCCATGATATAGACCCGACCCTCGGCCCTTTCGTACCGGTAGAACAGCAGATAGTCCTTGTGCGTCAGGAAACGGAAGCCGCTGCTCTTCAGCATCCGGTCCTGCGGGAATGCGCCGGATTCCGGGAACTGCGCCAGGATCGCCGTCTGCTCCTGCAGCTCCCGGACAAAGCGGACGGCAAGCTCCCGGCTGCCGGACCGTTTTGCAAGATGAACGGCGATCTCCCGGAGATCGTTTTTCGCCGTCCCGGTGAACACGACCTGCGTGCTCATTCCTGAGGAGCCTCCAGCTCCCCGAGAAGCTCGTCAAAAACAGCGTCTGCGGACTGCACCCGGCCCAGCCGGATGTCGTCCATCGCCTGGGCAAGGTGAGCGTACATGGACAGCTTTGCCTCCAGTTCGCTGATGCGGAGCAGCTGCTCCTGATACTCCTCGTGGCTGAGAAGGACGGTGTCCTCCTTGCCGTTGACAGTGATCGCGACTGGATTCTGCCGGGTCAGGGCAGAGATCTGCGCATAATTCGTGCGGATATCCTTAGACGGCCGGATGGAAATGCCATGGTTCATAGCAACACCTCCTATTGATGGTAGTCATATTATATCCTGATTCTGCTACTATGTCAAGAAAATGATCGAGGAGGACCGTTAGGTCCTCCTCCAAGTATTTATCGGACGTTTTCCTCGTTTTTGCAGAATTCGCGGCGGCCGATCCACTCATAGAGCTTCTGATCGATCGGCAGGCGCTGCTCCACGGGGAGCATGGGGTGGAAGGGCTTGTGCGGCTCCGTCTGGTACCAGTAGGCCGTGGTAGACCAGTCGTCGCTGCGGTTGTTGTTGTGGCCGTGCTCGAACGTCACGCGGATGTGCCTGTCGAACATGATGGGGTCGAGGATGTGGAAGCGGTAATACGATGCCATGCCCTTGTAGTTGTCCATGGGCGAGAGCGTGCAGCCGTTATAGAGCGCGTGGTATTCCTGCGTCGGGCACCACGCAAGGCCGAGATAGTCCTCCATGCCCGTGCCGTGCAGACGGGGCGGCCACGGCTCATCGTCGATCAGGATGGCATCGTCACCCTCCCCGAACCAGTCCCATTCACTGCTGTTTTCCAGATTGTGGATGTTGATGTTGCAGCCGACATACTGGCCGCTGCCCTCGGCGTCCAGCAGGACGTAGTTGCCCTCTGCGGAGAGATGCTTGTCCTGCTCGCCGCCCATGATCCATTCCATATGGCGGGAGCGCGCCGAGGAGGGGATGCCGTCCGTCGGGCATTCGCGGTTCCAGAGCGCGTGGAAGTACAGCGTGTTTTCCGGCAGGGACTCGACCTGCTCGTAATCGACGTAGAAATAGAAGTGCAGCGGGCTGCAGCATTCGTTCTTCACGGTGAAGCGGGCGCGCCTGCGGAACGGCATCGGAAACCAGCAGTTGAAGCCGCGGCCATCCTCCGGCGTGATCTGCAGGGGAGCACTGGCAAAGCTCTTTGTAATGCCGTGACCCATGCCGAAGAAATCGCCGAGGGGCGCCTGGATGCTCGGCTCCGTTTCGTCGTCCCAGTAGACATTCAGCACGACCTTGCGGACGTTGAATTCCTCCGTGCCGATGCCGCATTCCGGGCGGCGTTTGTTCGGGTTGCCGATGGTGCAGAAAAAGTGCGTGACGATACCGGGACCCTGCAGGTCGGCGAAGAGATACGTCTCGCCGGAGGGAATGAGGACATTGTCGTTATTGCCGCCCGTCGGGTCGCAGGAGGCGACGCGCATGCGCTTGCCTGCGCGCTTGACAAAGAGATTTTCAAGATTTGCCGGTTGATATTCGCTCATGATCGATGATTTTCCTTCCTGAAAAATAAAACGCAGTGCGCTTAAAGCTGCGCAATGCTGTGCTGCTCGTGGATGATCGTCTCGACGACGTCCTTGCGCGGTGTGCGTTTTGCCGGATTGGCGACCATTTCCAGCAGGCGCTCCGCTGCGACCTTGGCCATTTTGCGGCGCGGGGAGAAAACCGAGGTGATGGCCGTTGGGGCCAGCGGAGTGATCAGCTCATCGAAGCTGACGAGCGAGATATCACGGCCGGGGGCAAGGGAGAGGTCCATACACGCGCGCACCGCGCCGGTGCAGAGCTCCTCGCTGCAGCACACGATGGCCGTTGGCGGGTCCGGCATGGTCATCATCAGCCGCGTCTGGGTATAGCCGTCCACGGCAGCCGCCGCGCAGCAGCGCACCAGTGCGGGGTCCTGCTCCACGCCGGCCTCGCGCAGGGCGCGCAGGCAGCCTGCCAGCCGGTCCGCGCCGATGTTCATGGGGCTGTTGAGCACCAAAAGACCGATGCGGCGGTGGCCCTTTTCCGTCAGGCGGCGCGTCAGCTCATAGCAGGCAGGCTCGTTGTCAAACGAGATGCTGCTGAACGAGCTGCCCGGCATGTCGCGGTCGACGAGCAGCAGCGGCTTGTCAAAGGACTCGAGGTCCTTCAGGCGCGCGGCCGTCGGCACGAGGAGCACGCCGTCGAGCATGTGGTAGAAGCGCTGCAGGAAGGCGGCGGGGTCTGCGACCGGGTCCTCGCCGCTGGCAGAGACGATGGTGAGATAGCCATGCTTGCGGAACACATGCTCTGCCGTCTGTGCGATGAAGCCGAAGAAGTCGTGCGTGAAGCTCGGCACGATAATGCCGAGGATCTTGGACTGCCCCGTGACCATGGAGGCGGCGAAATTATTTGGTACATAGGACAGCTCGCGGGCAGCCTGTTCGACACGCCGGCGCGTTTCTTCGCTGACGCGGTCCAGCCCGTTCAGCACGCGCGAGACAGTCGAAACTGCTACACCGGCCCGCTCGGCAACGTCGCGAATGGTCACGGATTGATAAGCGCGCTTTTGGCGGCCCATGGTGCATCCCTCCCGGAAAGACCTGAAATAATCATGTGTTCGTAAACAAAACCTTAGATTGACCCCGCGAAATAAGCATGTCTTTACACAATACTATTATACAGGCCATTCTACGGCTGTCAAGCATGATTTGTGATGTGCGCTTTCTTACGCTATTATGTAACAAAATAAAACATCTGTTAAGAGCGATATGCATTCCGGGCGACGACATCAGCCGAAAAAAATCGTCAGAATGCACAATTCGCAATGGAAATATTTGTGAAAACGTTTCGATTGACACGGCGTAAAAAAAGTGGTATTCTCTTGTACGAGCCATTGAGGGAGCTGTTCACCCGACCACGTGCAGCTGTTCCCCGAGCGCCTGTTCCTTCAAAATCATCGGAATTGGTAAACTCTGCTCCGATCCGGCTCATGAGGTATGCATGAAACAAAACGCAAAATCCGCCATTTTCACCCGTGTGAATTAGAAGGCAGTGGTTACGCTGATGGCTATGATGTTTATATCGCAAAGGAAATAGCAGAAAGTCTTGATAAAAAACTGGTTATAAAAAAATTAGCATGGAATGGTTTGCAACCTGCACTTGAATCAGGCGAAATAGATGCCATTATTGCAGGAATGACAGCTGATGAAGAGCGTGAAAAAGGAATAGATTTTACAACACCATATTATCAATCTGAAATGGTTATGATCGTGCGGGGTGATGATGCTAGTAAAAATTATACTGATATTCAACAATTTTCTGGTAAAACGATCGTAGGACAGATGTCAACAAGTTATGATACAGTAATTGATCAAATTAATGGAGTTGATCATGCTACACCTAAACAATCTTATCCTGAAATGCTGGTTGCTTTACAAAGTGGTGAAGTCGATGGAATTACTGCGGAATTACCTGTGGCCCAAGGAATTTTAGAAACAAATCAAGATCTAGCGATTGTTAGATTTGAACAAAATAAAGGGTTTAAAGTAGATACCGCAGTTTCAATAGGTTTAAAAGAGGGTAGTCGAAACAGTACTTTATTTAAAAAAGTACAAAAATGCATTGATAATATTTCATCAGAAAAAAGAAATGAAATGATGGGTAAATATAGTAGTAGTCAGCCTAAAGGAGAATAATCATGTTTGATTTTGATAAATCATTTACGATTTTTTTAGATAACTTTGATTTATTTTGGTATGGAACGAAAATAACAATTATTTTGGCATTAGTTGGAACAATAGCGGGTTTAATAATTGGACTGCTATTTGGAGCGATTCGTGCAACAACGATAGATATTAAAGATAAAAAGATTATTGTACTAATAAAAAAAGCATTAAAAATAATTTCAGAAATTTATATTTGGTTTTTTAGAGGAACTCCAATGCTGGTTCAAGCTATGTTTTTTTATCATGGATTGCGACCTTTTTTTCAATGGAATGCACTTACTGCCGGAATTATGATCATTTCTATTAATACTGGAGCATACATGGCAGAAATAGTTCGTTCAGGAATTCAATCTGTTGATCGTGGGCAAAGTGAAGGAGCGTTATCATTAGGAATGACAAGGGTTCAAACTATGAAGTATATTATATTACCGCAAGCAATTAGAAATTCATTTCCCGCAATTGGGAATCAATTCATTATTAATATTAAAGATAGTTCAATGCTGAATGTGATTGGGGTTGTAGAATTATTTTTCCAATCTAGCAGTATTGCTGGATCAACAATGTCATATTCAGCGACCTTCTTAATAACATGCCTGGTTTATTTGTGCTTAACCTCAATTGCGACAATTTTATTAAATATAATTGAAAAAAGAATAAATAATCCAATATTAAGATAAAGTGAGGAAATTATTTATGAGTGATAATATTATTACTATTAAACATTTAAAAAAACATTATCAAGCCCTGCCGGTACTTCTAGATATTAATTTAGAGGTTAATCGAGGTGATGTAATTAGTATCATTGGAGCAAGTGGTAGTGGTAAATCAACTTTTTTAAGATGTCTTAATTTATTAGAGATTCCTGATCATGGTGAGATATTGTATTGTAATAAAAATATTTTAAAAGAAGAACTTAATCTTAATAAATATCGTAGTGATGTTGGAATGATTTTTCAAAGCTTTAATTTATTTAATAATCTTACAGTTTTAGAAAATTGTGTTATAGGGCAAATGAAAGTACTAAATCGCAATCGTGAAGAAGCTGAAGAAAAAGCTTTATTATATCTACAAAAAGTTGGTATGGCTGAGTTTGCGAAAAAGAGCAGTACACAACTTTCTGGGGGCCAAAAACAGCGGGTTGCAATTGCAAGAGCTTTATGTATGGAACCACAGGTACTTTTATTTGATGAACCAACAAGTGCATTAGATCCTCAGATGGTAGGAGATATCTTAAAAATCATTAAACATTTAGCGTTAAAAGGTATGACTATGATTATTGTGACTCATGAAATGCAGTTTGCGCGTGATGTTTCGAATAAAGTTATATTTATGCATAATGGAATTATTGAAGAAGCAGGAACACCAGAGCAAATATTTGAGCATCCTCGAAGTATGGGAATGATTCAATTTTTATCACGGCAATATTAGAGAACTTAATTAGTTCTCTTTTTAATAGATATTAATACTATCTTAATATCTTTAATATTTAACTTAACGCTACATTAATTTTATTCATGCTAAACTCATCGTGTAAAAGGAGGACACTTATGAATGTAATCGTAGGAGTGATTGGGGTAATCGGTGTTGCAATATTAGGTTACCTTACAGTGATATTAATTAAGGGGGATAAACAGTAATGGATATTTTTGTCAAATATCTAGGATATCTAATCGTTCTTGTTGTTTTAGCAGTACCGTTAGGTTTTTACATTAATAAAGTCATGAACGGTAAAAAAGTTTTTTTATCAAGAATTTTAGAACCATGTGAAAATTTCATTTATCGAGTTTTACATGTAAAAAAAGATGAAGAGATGTCTTGGAAGAAGTATTTAGTAAGTGTATTAATATTTAGTGGATTTGGATTAGTATTTGTCTTTTTATTACAAATGCTGCAAGGAGTTTTGCCGGGTAATCCTGCAAAGGTTGAAGGAACAACATGGGACCTTGCGTTAAATACAGCAATAAGTTTTGTTACTAACACTAACTGGCAAGCTTATAGTGGTGAAAGTGGATTAAGTTATTTAACACAATCGTTAGGTTTAACGGTTCAAAACTTTGTTTCTGCAGGAACAGGACTAGCAGTTTTATATGCATTGATTAGAGGCTTTACAAGAATTAAGGCTAAAGGCTTAGGAAATTTTTGGGTTGATTTAACAAGATCTGTAATCTATGTCTTAATGCCGCTATCAGTTGTCTTATCAATTATTTTAGTGAGTCAAGGTGTAACTCAAAGTATTGATGAGTATCAAACTGTTAAATTGGCCGAACCAATTGTTTTAGAAGATGGTACTGAAATTACAGAACAGACAGTACCTTTAGGACCTGCGGCCAGTCAGATTGCAATCAAGCAATTAGGTACTAATGGTGGTGGTTTCTATGGCGTTAACTCAGCCCATCCATTGGAAAATCCAACTGGATTAAGTAATTTAGTAGAAGTTGTATCAATATTATTGATTCCTGCGGCTCTTTGTTTTTCATTTGGCAAGGGAATTAAAGATAGTCGTCAAGGTATTGCTATCTTTGTCGCAATGGGAATTATGCTGGTAGCAGCACTTGGAAGTATTGCTGTTAGTGAGCAGATGGCAACTCCACAATTAGAACAAAATGGAATTGTCGATATTAGTAACCATGACCAAGCTGGCGGAAATATGGAAGGTAAAGAATCGCGTTTTGGAATTGTTGGATCATCAACTTGGGCCGCTTTTACAACAGCAGCATCAAATGGTTCAGTCAATTCAATGCATGATAGTTATACACCATTAGGCGGAATGGTAACAATGTTATTAATGCAGTTAGGTGAAGTAATTTTTGGTGGTGTTGGCTGTGGTTTATATGGAATGTTAGGATTTGTTATTTTAGCTGTATTTATGGCTGGATTAATGGTTGGACGAACCCCAGAATATTTAGGTAAGAAGATTGAGCCTTATGAGATGAAATGGGCCGTAGTTGTTTGTTTAGCAACACCTGTAGCTATTCTTGTAGGTAGTGGGATTGCTTCCCTAGTTCCTCAAGTTGCGGATAGTTTAAATAACAGCGGTGCACACGGTTTTTCAGAATTGTTATATGCTTATTCTTCAGCAGGTGGTAATAATGGTTCAGCTTTTGCTGGTTTTGCAGCAAATACACCATTTATTAACGTAACACTTGGATTGGTTATGTTATTTGTTAGATTTATTCCAATTTTAGGTATTTTGGCTATTGCTGGCAGCATGGTACAAAAGAAAAAAGTGGCTGTTACTGCGGGTACATTATCAACTTGTTCACCACTATTTGTCTTTTTATTAGTATTCGTAGTGTTATTAGTTGGAGCACTAAGTTTCTTTCCGGCTTTAGCTCTAGGACCAATTGCAGAATTTTTTGGAATGTTTTAATCGGGGGATAAATATATGAAAACAGAAACAAAGAGTGCTTTAATGGATAAACAAATGGTCATTCGTGCTATTAAAGATTCTTTTTATAAATTAGCGCCTAAGACGCAAGCAAAGAATCCCGTAATGTTATTAGTATATATTTCAGCTATTTTAACGACGGCTTTGTTTGTTATTTCGTTATTTGGGATTAAAGATGCAAATTCTGGATTTACTCTAGGAATAGCAGTAATTTTATGGTTTACAGTGCTGTTTGCTAATTTTGCAGAAGCGATTGCTGAAGGACGCGGAAAAGCGCAGGCAGATTCATTGCGAGCAGCTAAGAAAGATGTTGAAGCTTATAAGATTCCAAGCATTGATCAAAAAGATATAGTTGAAATTGTATCATCAGCAACGCTAACAAAAGGTGATATCGTACTTGTTAAAGCAGGACAACAAATTCCTGGTGATGGTGAAGTTATTGATGGTGTAGCTTCAGTTGATGAAAGTGCAATAACTGGAGAGTCAGCACCGGTTATCCGTGAAAGCGGTGGTGATCGAAGTGCAGTAACCGGTGGGACTACAGTTTTATCAGATTGGATCGTTGTTCAAATTTCAAGTGAACCTGGAGAAAGTTTCTTAGATAAGATGATTTCCATGGTTGAAGGTGCCAACCGAAAAAAAACACCAAACGAAATGGCCTTACAAATTTTCCTTGTAGCCCTTTCAATTATCTTTGTTTTAGTAACTATGGCACTTTACGCGTATTCAGCTTTTGGAGCTAAACAAGCAGGGATGGATAATCCTTCTTCGGTGACAGTATTAGTAGCTTTACTAGTATGTTTAGCACCAACAACAATCGGAGCACTGTTATCAGCAATTGGGATAGCTGGAATGTCTCGATTAAATCAAGCTAATGTACTCGCCATGAGTGGTCGGGCAATTGAAGCAGCCGGTGATGTTGATACCTTATTACTTGATAAAACAGGAACAATCACACTGGGTAATCGTCAAGCTAGTGCATTTATTCCCGTAGATGGGGTAACGAGCGAAGAGTTGGCTGATGCTGCTCAATTGGCTTCATTAGCTGACGAAACTCCTGAAGGACGTAGTATTGTTGTTCTTGCAAAAGAACAATTTAATCTTCGGGGACGAAGTATTAATCAAATGCATATGGAATTTGTACCATTCAGTGCAAAAACGAGAATGAGTGGTGTTAATTATCAAGGTAATGAAATTCGTAAAGGTGCAGCTGATACAATTAAAAAATATGTAACAGAAAACGGACATATATATAGTGATGAGTGTGAAAAGGTAGTTACTGAGATTGCTAATCTTGGAGGAACACCATTAGTTGTAACTAAAAATAAAAAGGTTTTAGGAGTAATTCATCTTAAAGATATTATTAAACAAGGGGTTAAAGAAAAGTTTGCTGATCTTCGTAAAATGGGAATTAAAACGGTTATGATAACCGGTGATAATCCTTTAACAGCAGCTGCAATTGCAGCTGAAGCCGGAGTTGATGATTTTTTAGCTGAAGCTACGCCAGAAGGCAAATTAGAAATGATTCGAGAACTTCAAGCTAAAGGCCACCTCGTTGCAATGACTGGTGATGGAACTAATGATGCTCCAGCTTTGGCTCAAGCAGATGTTGCAGTAGCAATGAATACGGGTACTCAGGCAGCTAAAGAAGCAGGAAATATGGTTGACTTAGATTCTTCACCAACTAAATTGATTGATATTGTTCGTATTGGGAAACAATTATTAATGACAAGAGGAAGTTTGACAACTTTTTCAATTGCTAACGACGTAGCTAAATACTTTGCAATTATACCTGTACTATTCATTACTTTATATCCGGGATTAGATGCTTTGAATATTATGGGATTACACAGTAAAGATAGTGCGATTTTCTCAGCAATCATCTATAATGCATTAATTATTATTGCGTTGATTCCGTTAGCTTTAAAAGGAGTAAAATATCGTGAAGTGTCAGCTGGTAAGTTATTATCAAGAAATTTATTAATATATGGATTAGGTGGAATTATTGCTCCCTTTATTTGTATTAAAATTATTGATGTAATTATTGTTGCTTTGCATATTGTATCGTAGGAGGAGAAGTTTAATGAAACATCTTAAAACAAGCGTTCTACCCGCTTTAAAAATATTTCTGATCTTTACAGTTGTTTGTGGAGTTATTTATACTGCTGCTATTACTGGTTTTGCTCAAATTGTTTTTCCTGACAAAGCAAATGGAAGCATTATTGAAGTAGATGGAAAAAAATATGGTAGTGAATTATTAGGTCAACAATTTATCGATGATACTCATATGTGGGGTAGAATCATGATAATTGATGGTGAAACTTTCACAAATAAAGATGGTGAAAAGACAATGTATGGTCTAGCATCTAACAGTTCTCCTGCTAGTGAAGATTATGAAAAGGTTATTGCTGAAAGGGTTGCAATGATTGAGGCTGCAAATCCGGAGCAGAAAGGTAAACAAATACCTGTTGATCTAGTAACTGTATCTGGTTCTGGACTTGATCCACATATTTCTCTAGCAGCTGCGGAATATCAGATTCCACGTTTAGTAAGAACAACAGGAAAGAGTGAAGCTGAAATTAGAAAGATTATTGATAAATATACTGATCATGGATTTCTTGGTTATTTTGGAGAAACAACAGTAAATGTCCTTAAAGTCAATTTGGCTCTTGATGGCATTTTGAAATAAAAATAAGTGTCTGTCATTATGATAGGCACTTATTTTAACAAAGCAATCTTAATACTTTTTTAATATCCTAGGCGCTATAATAAAAATAACAGTAAAGGAGGAAGTGTAATGGATGAACAAAGACCAGATCCCGAAGAATTGTTAAAACAGATTAAACAAGAAGAGATTGCTAAACAGCGCGGTAAATTAAAAATATTTTTTGGCTACGCAGCGGGTGTTGGAAAGACTTATGCCATGTTGGAAGCAGCTCATGTTGCTTATCATGCCGGTGTCGATGTAGTAGCAGGCTATGTTGAGCCGCATCAGCGTCCGGAAACATCAAAATTATTGGACGGATTAGAGGTCTTACCTCCTTTAAAAGTTACTCATAACGGAATCATGCTCAATGAGTTTGATTTGGATGGTGCATTAAAACGAAATCCCGATTTAATATTGGTTGATGAACTGGCTCATACAAATGATGAGCAGTGTCGGCATTTAAAACGATATCAGGATATTAATGAATTACTAGATCATGGCATCGACGTTTATACAACGATAAATGTTCAACATATTGAGAGTTTAAACGATATTATTGCTTCAATTACTGCAGTTGTGGTCAAAGAGCGAATCCCCGATTATATTTTTGATAATGCCGATCAGGTAGAACTAGTTGATATAGAGCCTGAAGATTTAATTAAGCGTTTAGAGGCTGGGAAAATATATCAGAAAAATCAGGTTCAACGAGCATTAGGAAACTTTTTTATGCTTGATAACTTGATTGCTTTAAGAGAGATTGCACTCCGTCGTACAGCTGATCGTGTTAATAAAAAATTTGAGCAAATTAAACCTAAAAACGGCGAACATCATTATACCAATGAACATATTCTAATTTGTTTATCACCAGCTCCTTCAAATCAAAAAGTTATTAGAACAGCCGCTCGAATGGCTAATGCTTTCTTTGGTGAATTTACAGCAGTTTTTGTAGAGACGCCTAATTTTGAAAAAATGCCGACTAAAGTTAAACAGGCATTAAGAGCCAATACCAAATTGGCTTCTCAATTAGGGGCTAATATAGTAAATTTGTATGGTGATAATATTCCTGAACAAATTAGTGAATATGCAAGGTTTGCTGGAGTATCAAAAATCGTATTAGGAAGAACTAATACTAAACGACGTTTTTCGCACAATAGTTTTGCAGATCAATTAATCGCTTTAACACCAACGATCGATATTTATATCATCCCAGATAAAATTAGAAACAATTATAAGCATACGTCTTTAAAACCGCGACAATTTTTTTCTTTATCAATTAAAGATACCATCCTTTCAATTGTAATTATTCTTATTGTTACATTATTAGGAATTTGGTTTAGAGATTTAGGATTTGGTGCAGTTAATATTATGGTGCATATTCTAGGTGTTTTAGCAACTTCATTATTAACGGAAAATCTAATTTATACTCTTTTGTCGTCTTTAGTAAGTGTGCTATCTTTTAATTTCTTTTTTACTATTCCGATGCACTCATTTACAGCATATGATAAAGGTTATCCAATAACTTTTGTAATCATGTTTTTAACAGCTTTTATCACAGGTACTCTAACTAAACGAGTAAAAGAACAAGCTCGTCTATCAGCAATAAAAGCTTTTCGAACAGAAGTTCTATTAAAATCGAGTCAAAAATTGCAACGGGCTAAAACAAAAAAAGAAATAATTGATGAGATTTCTAAACAATTATTTAAACTTCTAGATAAGACAATTATTTTTTATCCTGTTGAAAATCATGAACTAAGTGAACCACTCGTATTTAAAAGTAATGAACAGGAAGATGAAAAAATTTATTTGAATAAAGATGAGGAAGCGGTAGCTTCTTGGGTTTTTAATAATAATAAACATGCTGGTGCTTCAACAACGACGTTACCCGGAGCAAAATGTCTATACTTAGCTGTTCGTTGTGAAGATAGTGTTTTGGGAGTAATTGGAATCTATTTAGATAAGACAGCGATCGATGATTTTGAAAACAATTTATTAATGGCTATTTTAAATGAAGGAGCGATGGCTTTAGAAAAAGAAGCTTCAAATAGTAAAAAACGTGAAGTTGAAATTAAAGCGAATCAAGAAGAACTACGTGCAAATTTACTACGCTCTATTTCTCATGATTTGCGTACACCATTGACTAGCATTTCTGGCAATGCGGGAGTTTTATTAGATAGTGCAGATAAACTATCTAATGAACGTAAAATAGAAATATATAGTGATATTTACGAAGACTCAATGTGGTTGATTGATTTAGTAGAGAATTTACTTTCAATAACAAGGATTGAAAATGGGAATATTCAAATAAATAAGGAAGCACAATTAATTAATGAAATTGTTTTAGAAGCGATGCATCATATTAGTAAAGATAGTGCAGATCACATTATTCAATTGGACTTATCAGATGAGTTCATTTTTGTAAAAATAGATGCCCGACTGATTATGCAGGTTATTATTAATATTGTAAATAATGCAATAAAATATACACCGTTAGGTTCAACTATAAAAATTACAACTAAGAAGCTTAATCAGGTATTAACACTAGAAATCAGTGATGATGGAGAAGGCGTTCCTGATGATCAAAAAGAAAAACTTTTTGAAATGTTTTATACTCGTAATAACTTAAACGGAGATAGTCGTCGTGGGTTAGGATTGGGTCTGGCTTTATGTAAATCAATCGTTGAAGCTCATGACGGAAAAATTAAAGTAATCGATAATTATCCCCGAGGATCAATTTTTGTAATTAATTTGCCATTAGAGGAGGTAGATATACATGGATAAACCATTAATTTTAGTCGTAGAAGATGATCGTGCTGTACGAAGTTTGGTAACAACAACATTAGATACACATGATTATAAATATATTACAGCCCAAAATGGCCAACAGGCACTGTTGGAAATTGTTTCTCGTCGTCCTAATATTATTTTACTAGATCTTGGTTTACCCGATATGGATGGAATTGAGATTATTAAAAAAGTGCGGAGCTGGTCAATTGTGCCAATCATTGTTATTAGTGCTCGGAGCGAAGATAAGAGTAAAATAGAAGCTTTGGATACTGGAGCTGATGATTATTTGACAAAACCTTTTAGTATAGATGAGTTATTAGCACGGCTTCGGGCAACGATGCGAAGATTAAAATATCTTGAACATCAAGAAATTGAAGATGTTGTTTTTACTAATGGGGATTTAAAAGTTAATTTTGATTCTGGCTGTGCCTATTTAAATGATCAAGAATTACACTTAACCCCTATCGAGTATAAGTTATTGTGTTTATTAGCAAAAAATATTGATAAAGTTTTGACTCATAATTATATTTTAAAAGAAGTATGGGGTGATGTAATTCAAAGTGATGTCCCATCTTTACGAGTTTTTATGGCAACTCTACGAAAGAAAATAGAATCAGATACAACTAATCCTAAATATATTCAAACTCATGTAGGGGTTGGTTATCGAATGTTGAGAGTAGAAAGAGAGAAAGAGTAAATCACTTTCTCTTGAATCATTGAGTAGCAGGCTAGGAGGTTAATATGAAGAATAAGGATAATTATGTTAACTTAACTAAAATCATTGTTATATGGATATTAGCAACAATTTCATCATTAATATTAGATTATTTTAAAATAAGGGTTGAAAACATTCTTTTAATTTATGTTGTTGGAGTACTGATAAGTATTATTGAAACAAGTAATATTGCCTGGGGAATAATTTCAGCAATAATTTATATTATGACTTTCAATTATCTTTATACCGATCCTCGATATACTTTTTTGATTAATGATCCTAATTATTTAATATCTGTTTTTATTTTTATTATTGTTGCAATAATTGTTTCTACATTAACAAATCGACTAAAAAAACAGCGTGAAATTGCTTTGTATCAAGAAGAAGTGACATCTAAAATAAATCAAATTAGTAGTGGCTTTTTAAATCTATCGGGTTATGAGGAAATAAGGACTTATTGTCAGGACAGTTTATATAATTTAACAAAAATAAAAAATGAAGTATTTCTATATCAAAATAAAGAGTTTCAAGATTTAATGGCATGGTGGTGTTATTGTCATGGTGAACCATGTGGAAAGGATCAAAAGAAATTCACATATTTAAAGGAAGTATATTTACCAATCAAAAAGGATAATTATACGTATGGTACGATCAAATTTGATTGTAATCAAAGAACTATTACTGATGAAGATCTTATTTATATAAAAACAATAATTGCGGAGTTGATTTTAGTATTACAAAGAGATCTTTTAAGCCATGAAAAAGAAGAAGCTAGATTACAAGTGGAGCGAGAAAAATTAAAAAGTACTTTATTAAGAAGTATTTCTCATGATCTTAGAACACCATTAACTAGTATTGCTGGTGGGGCTAATTTTTTAGTAAATAATTTGGATACAGTTGAGTCTGATACTAGTCTAAATATTATTCAAGATATTAGTAAAGAAGCAATGCGTTTAAATGGGATGGTTGAAAACCTATTAAACATGACAAGGATTCAAGAAGGAAATTTTAAAATAAATAAAAAACTAGAAGTAGTTGACGATATTATATCTACAGCAGTTTCAGCAATTACTAATCGTAAAGAAAATCATGAATTAGTTGTTAAAGAAACCAAAGATATTATTTTGTTTCCCTGTGATGCTCAATTAATTGTTCAAGTACTCGTTAATTTATTAGATAATGCTTTTAAACATACTCCTGACGCTAGTAAAGTGATGTTAAAAGCATTTGTTCGAAATAATAATATTATTTTTCAAGTAATTGATAATGGTAAAGGAATTGAAATAAAGCAGCTCAATCATATCTTTGACGATTTCTTTACAACCAGTCTAGATAATGGTGATCATAAACGTGGAATTGGGCTAGGTCTAGCAATATGCAAAGCAATTGTTGAAGCGCATAAGGGTGAAATCAAGGCCTTTAATAACGATTTAGGTGGGGCAACATTTGAATTAAGCCTACCGTTGGAGGAAGAGAACAATGAATAATACAACAATTCTAATTGTTGAAGATGACAAAACAATTCAAAACTTTCTAAAAGTAACTTTAAAAACTCAAAATTATAACTATATTATTGCCGAAACTGGACTAAGCGGTTTATCACTTTTCTATGCCAATCGACCAGATTTAGTTTTACTTGATTTAGGTTTGCCGGATATTGAAGGAATTGAGGTGCTTAAACAAATACGTCAAAATTCAAGTATACCAATTATCGTCGTTTCAGCTCGTTCATCAGAAACTGAAAAAGTTATGGCACTTGATTATGGTAGTGATGACTACGTGACTAAACCTTTTAATGCCGCAGAACTATTAGCACGAATTAGAGCAGCACTACGGCATTGCTTAAAAGAAAAAGTTAGCGAACCAATATTTGAATTAGATTATTTGAAAGTTGATTTTGAACGACGACACGTATGGGTCAAAGATCAAGAAATTCATTTAACACCAATTGAATATAAGATGTTAGTCTTATTGATTACTAATCGTGGAAAAGTATTAACCCACCATTTTATTCAAGAAAATGTCTGGGGATATGAAACTACAGATGATTATCAATCATTACGAGTATTTATGGCTAATATTCGTCGTAAAATTGAAATTGATAGTTCCTCACCACATTTCATTATTACTGAAGTTGGGGTAGGATATCGGTTTGTTGAATAATATTAATGTAATCTTTATATTTAGGGCTAAGATTATAAATAGAAAATTTATTCCTTTCCATGCTACGATATCAGTGTAGAAAGGGAGTGATTATATATGTTGAAAACAGCATATATTTATCCTCATAATACCCCAAGTATTGTAAATAGAGGAAAGATTATAAACTATACAAAATATTTTATTACTGATGTATTTTGTGTTTTCAAATTGGCTTTATTAATGCTATTGACTGGTGCATTAATGGTTGGCGGATTATTCCTTGTTGTAGGAATGCCATACTTTGTTGTATCATTATTTATTTAATCAATTTAGATAAAAAGACATAGGGTAAAAACTCTATGTTTTTTAATAAGTATTTGGTAACTATCAGTGTTATTAACAAATTTAGATTTATATTTTAATGTTTTTAGGAATAGTTTTAATTCGTTTAAAATAACTAAATTATTTTTATTAAATGGAATCGTACTAGTAATAGGCAATCCAAAAGATAATGTTTGTCTTGCAATGGTGTTATCTGCTAAACTATGATCAATTATGAAATTAAATAGCTGTTCAACAATAATAATTATCATAGTTTTTTTCAGTAATTATGATAGAAGCTAGATATAAAACAAGATTAATATTTTTATCAATTAATTTATTAATATATTGATCTAAGTAAAAATTTTTTATTTTGTTAGACAAGCCTTGTTTTGAAGAAATGAAGACTACTTTATTTGTATTATCTTTGATTATTAAAATGATGATTGCCATTAAAAATATTCCCGCAAGCAAATGGTTTTCTTGATACAAATACTGGTTCTAATTATCACTTGGATTTATTAACAGCATTAGCTAATTTTTTACTGGGTTCTCACTTTGGTGATTTATTGAAAAATTAATATAATTTTAATAACTAAATAGACTAATAATTAT
>OHAS01001142.1_pt1 | contig 21802 bp, 16 predicted proteins | sample 1577131 | NCBI WGS metagenome assembly OHAS01 (sample SAMEA3541566, study PRJEB24748) | human gut metagenome | biome: human gut; feature: human-associated habitat; material: faeces | place: China | collected 2012 | reverse complement strand
AGGCAATGGAGTTTATTGGCGACAGCGTTCTCAATTATCAGCTTCTCATCAGATACTTTAGTGCCAGCGAGTTAACAGAAAACCAAACAATTCTGAATGAGGCAATAGAAAAAGCCACTGCCGCAAAAGTGTTATTTGAATAATTGTGACAAGGTTTATACTGGCATAAATTACTATTACCGTTTATTCAAATATGGTTTATTGTGTATGATGAACTTACCAAACTAAGGAGGTTCATCATGCATAGTAAACGGTGGTCATCATGTCTGCATCGCTAACCGCTGATACAATAAATCAGGGGCTTAGCTACGGTGCGCTGGCGGCAGTTATCGCCGGCGTACCTCCTGAAGTGGCGCTTGGATCGCTGGCCGGGGCGGTAATTTTTGTTACCTCTGCAATTGAGTATCCGGTCAAGCGCCGCGTTCTCCTGGCGTTACTCAGCTTTCTCTGCGGTCTTCTCTTTTACAAACCCACAGCATCAATCCTTATCGGCGTTGCCAGCATGATCCCCACCATCACACAGGACTCGTTCGAGCGGGGCATCGTCTACTCCGCCGGCGCGTTCGTTGCGGCAATTGTCGCGGTGCGGGTCGGGATATGGCTGTATCACCGCTCTGACAATCCGCGCGATTTAATCCCGGGAGGAAAAGACGATGACAGGCCATGATCTGCTGCTTATCGCTAATTCCATCATCTGCGGCGGGATAGCGCTGCGGGTGATGTTCTTCCAGCGCAACGGATCGCGCCACCGCCGCTGGGGCGGGTGGATAGCCTATTTCCTCATCGTGGCGGCGGCCAGTATCCCGCTGCGTACCGCGTACTCATACCTGTACCACTTCCCCATGACCGCAGATCTTTCTGAGGTCGTTATCAATGCTGTGATGTTCGCTGCGGTGCTGAAGACGCGCGGCAACGTCGTGCAAATCTTCAAGATATCGAGGTCGCAACATGGACATTAACGAGTTTCAGAAAGCTGCCGGCGTTAGCCTGGCGCTGGCCACACGCTGGCATCCGCACATTGTGGCGGCCATGAAAGAGTTTGGCATCATCAAGCCGCTGGATCAGGCGATGTTTATTGCCCAGGCCGGGCATGAAAGCACTGGCTTTACCCAGCTCGTTGAGAGCTTCAATTACAGCGTGGCGGGGCTGGCTGGTTTCGTCCGCGCCGGGCGGCTGACGCAGGGTCAGGCTAATTCTCTCGGCCGCCGTCAGGGTGAGCCCTCTTTGCCACTGGAGAGGCAAAGAGCGATTGCCAACCTGGTGTACAGCAAACGCATGGGGAATAACGGGCCGACCGACGGCTGGTTTTACCGCGGGCGCGGTCTCATCCAGACCACCGGACTAAACAACTACCGCGATTGCGGGGCTGCCCTGAAGGTGGATCTGGTTAAGCAGCCGGAGCTGCTGGCGCAGGACGAGTATGCAGCGCGGAGCGCGGCCTGGTACTTCGTTAAATATGGATGCATGAAGTACACCGACGACCTGATGCGCGTCACGCAGATCATCAACGGCGGGCAGAATGGCATCGACGATCGCCGTGTGCGTTACCTGTCGGCCAAGAAGGTGCTGGCATCATGATCACGGCATTCGTGAAAGCATACTGGAAACAATTGCTTATCGTGTCGATGCTTGCTGCTCTGGTGGCCGGCGGCATTGTAGCCTGGAATATTCACGGTGAAAGACAGTACGACGCCGGGTATGCGCAGGCGAAGGAAGACCGCAAAGCGGAAGATGATAAAGCCCGTCAACATGACGAACAGGAGAAAGCAACCAATGAACGAGAGGCGCAGCAGAGGATCGACCAGGCGCGCAATGATGCTCTTGATGCTGCCGCTCGCGCTGGCAGGCTGCAGCAGCAGCTCGTTGCCATCCGTGAGCAGCTCAGGCAGTATAACGCCACTGTCGGCGCTGGGTCGTCAGCCGCAGACACCGGAATTTTGCTTACCGACGTGTTCGAAAAATCTCTCGAACGAAACCGACAACTGGCAGAATACGCTGACAGGGCAGCAGAAGCCGGAAGGGTCTGCGAAAGGCAATATGACGAACTGACGAAGCGGGGCACAATTTCCCGGTGACGGTATATAAAACGGTACGCAGAATTTATCGTTTCATAAACTTGTTTTCAGTCAATTGGTTACGAGTGCTGTAAATAATTGAGTGGGAGTGATCCCACGTCCGGCATAGACTGGCACCAAAGAGCATTAAAACACCCATAAGCCCGCATAATTGCGGGCTTTTTTCGTTCTTGGCGTAGCAATGTCTGGCAAATTTTCGCATCGCCAAGCACCCCGTTTCTATGGCATGGTAGATGGTACAATTTGAACCTGATGCCATGTTCGGCACTCGATACCATGCCGCCCCTGATGGGGTGTTTATGGTATCGAATTTATGTAACCAATTGTCCTGAAATAAGTTTTTTGAGGATATGTGGGGCTTTTTGAGCATGGTATTTTTGAGAGAAAACCCAACCCGACCATGCTGACTGATACCAAGCTGCGCAACCTCAAGCCAAAGGACAAGCTCTATAAAGTGAATGACCGTGACGGCCTCTACGTGGCCATCACGCCTGCGGGTTCGATTTCATTCCGCTACAACTACTCGATCCACGGCAGGCAGGCGACCATCACCTTCGGCCGTTACGGTGTCGGAGGGATCACGCTAGCGGAAGCCCGCGAACGGCTGGGCGAAGCCAAGAAGATGATCGCCGCAGGGAAATCTCCAGCCAAGGAGAAGGCGCGGGACAAAGCCCGCGTCAAGGATGCAGAGACATTCAGCGCGTGGGCCGAGAAATGGTTGCGCGGCTATCAGATGGCGCCCAATACCCGAGACATGCGCCGCTCGGTCTACGAACGCGAGTTAAAGCCGAAATTTGGCAACCAAAAACTGGTAGAGATTACCCATGAGGACTTGCGAGCGCTGACAGACGCCATCGTAGAACGAGGCGCACCGGCAACAGCGGTGCATTCGCGAGAGATCGTCTTGCAGGTCTACCGCTGGGCCATCGAGCGCGGCCAGAAGGTCGAGAACCCGGCCGATCTGGTGCGCCCCTCGACTATCGCCAAGTTCGAGCCGCGAGATCGAGTACTGACGCCCGATGAAATCGGCTTGATGTACCAGTACATGGAGCGCATTGGCACCACGCCTTCCATTCGGGCGGCCGCCAAGCTGCTGTTGCTGACGATGGTACGCAAAAGCGAACTGACTAACGCAACGTGGAGCGAGATCAATTTCACCGAAGCGCTTTGGACAATCCCCAAGGAGCGGATGAAGCGCCGCAACTCCCATTTGGTGTTCCTGTCTAGGCAGGCGCTCGACATTTTCATAGCTCTGAAAACCTTCGCGGGCGGCTCGGAGTACGTGCTGCCATCGCGCTATGACTCGGACTTGCCGATGAGCAGCGCCACGCTCAATCAGGTGCTCACGCTGACCTATCGTCTGGCCCAGAAGGAAGGGCAGTCGCTTGGCAAGTTCGGACCGCACGACCTGCGGCGCACAGCCAGCACGCTTCTACATGAGGCGGGCTATAACACTGACTGGATCGAGAAGTGCCTTGCGCACGAACAGAAGGGGGTTCGCGCCGTCTACAACAAGGCAGAGTACCGCGATCAGCGCCGGGCAATGCTACACTGATTTTATTGCAATTCTTCCGATTCTCTCGGCTGCCTCATTGTCAAGTTTTGCCAGTCTTGCTTTTGCCATTTCAAGCTCCGAAAGCGCATCAGCTCGCCGCTCTGAAAGTGTCTTTCTGGCCAATTTATCCACTCCTCTATGGTGCCATTTTGGCTTTACGCCATTGAATGTAATTGCATTCTAACGACCGTCGGCATGTTTGGCCATAACAGCATCATCGCTTCCCGTCGTGCTTGTAGGGAGCGAGGATTGGCTGACCTTGCTTGATGTATCGTGTGACGTATTTGGTGAACTGGGTGTATCCCATTTCGAGCCGGTTCGCGAATGCCTCATAAATCCATACCAGCGGTACCCCGCGTTCGTGCTCCTTCCGCACCTCATCCAGTACCGCCACGAACGATGCGCGGCCACGGCGTTGAGGGCGACGTTCAGTATTTGCATTTTGATGGTCGGTCATGTGCCTTTCTCCGTTCTCGACGTTCGGTCCAAACCAGTATATCCAAGCAAAGAAAATTAGCGCAATTTTACGCAATTCTGCGCTCGTAATAACGCGACGCTGCGCGATTTAAGAAAAACTAGCGCAATTATAGGAAAATAAACGCAACAGACATTAGCGAAGCTGGCCATTAGCGTTAAATTGCCTAAAATTGCACTGAGCAGTACGGCAAGATGTGTGTTGTAGGCCTACGCTGCTACGCAGCTAGGGCCTCCACCACCGCCCCTTACTCGCCTGCGGCTCGACGGCATCTTGCTCTGCGAGGCTGACAGTCGCTGCCGCGGCCTAATATATAGGTTAGAGGTAACACCAGATGATAACCATTGCTAAGCTTGGGTATTGCTGCCGTATGTGAGAAAACTGAAGGGTAGGAAAGGGTAATACGGCTCATAAAGCCTGCCTCAAGAGGGACATCGTGGTTTTGTGGCTAGGTGTGCACGTACCGTACTGGTAGCGTAGGATGTATATGAAGTTCTGTGCCATTCGGAAGACTTGTCTACCAGTCCTACAGAGTTGAATTGTCCTACTGGTAAAGAAAAATCTTGTATGTAGGGTGGCACTGTGGAGCAAGGCATGGAATATCTGTTGAGATTCGGTAAAAATAAACACACTCTTGACTTAAAATAGACGCAAGAGATTACTGGGGTGGTAGTTGGCTTGTTATCATTAGGAAGGTAAGGGAGATCTTATGGCTAATGTAGATGCGGCAGAACAAAAACTAAGGATAATACTTGCCGAAGTTAGGGCTGATATTGGTTCGGTTGAGAGCGAAGAAGATGCTAAGGTAAAAATCATCAACAGAATATTTCACGAGTGCTTGGGGTGGTCTTTTACACAATTTTCTTGTGAAAATCAGCACGACTCTGGGTATTCTGATTACGTTTTAAAAATTGGCGGAGAGCCATCATTAGTTGTGGAGGCGAAGCGTATTGGCATCCTTGGTATAGAAACAGCGGTCCTGGATAGACATCGTGAGTTCAAAATATCAGGGTCATCGCTCAAGGGGGCTTTTCCTGGGATCCAACAAGCATTTAGTTACGCTAGTGAAGCTGGAATTCCTGTTGCTGTTGTAACTGATGGGGTTAGATGGATAATTTTCAAAACTTGGGTCAAGGGCTCATATAAGGATAAAGAGGCTTTCGTTTTTCCCTCCCTAGAAGCGTTAGAAAATTCATTCAGTATATTTTACGAGCTATTGGCTTACGAGCAGTTCTCGGAAAAAGTTTATAATATTTTATTTGATGATATCCATAATAGTCGTCAGAATCTCAGTTTACCCCTCAAGGCTGCTTTGGAACCGGATGAAATAAAAATCCTTCCCAAGTCACCGATTGCGTTTGATCTCGAAAAAATATTCAATAATTTTTTCACTCAGTTGACTGGCGAGCAAAATGCGGAAATTATGACTGAGTGTTTTGTAGAATCGAATGAAAGCCGTATTGCTGATTATTCTCTAGAGAAAATTACAACCGCGATCTTAAACAACCTTCCAAAAAATAATAAAATTGGTAGTGAGTTGAGTGATTTGATCCATGGCAACGTTAATGCGCAGTTGCCGGCAGATTCAGATATGTCAGTATTTATAGTTGGTCCTACTGGATCGGGTAAAACAACCTATATCCAGCGTTTTTTTTCTAAAATCCTCCCGTCAGGAACACGGGACAGCTGTCTTACTGTTAATATAAATGCTCTAGATGCAACTGGTGAAGAGACTGTAACTACTGCTTGGATAACAGAAGCCATTATTGCATCTCTTGAGTCGAAGCTTTTTAGTGAAGGGTATCCAGAATATACGGATCTACTTGGGATGTATTTTAGTACATATAAAAGAATGGCTTCCGGTTATCTGAAGAAAATATATGAGAGTGATCGAGGTTCTTTTGATCAGAAATTTTCAGAATTTCTTGAGGGTGAAGTAAAAAATAATAGAGAGGGTTACTTAGGTAATCTTCTTCAATTTACAGTTCATAATAGGAAAAAACTTCCAATAATTATTGTGGATAATACTGATGAATTTACTTTGGATTTTAAAGTAAAGGTATTTCAGTTGTGCAATGCCTATCGTCGGCAGATTAAGTATTGTATGCTTATGTTTCCTGTTACTGATAAATCTGCATGGAGTTTTTCAAAAACTGATATCTTCACCATTCATCAATCTCGTTCTTTCTTTTTACCTACTCCATCGCCACGAGAAGTGTTTAGAAAGAGAATCGATTATTTAAATAGAAAGTTAGTCACCGCTGATGTAGTGGAAAAACGAGAATATCTAACCAGCAAGGGTATAAGGATAGAGCTTAAGGATGTATCGCGATTCGCTCAAGTTCTGGAAGACGTATTTGTCGAAAACAACTTTACAGCTAAGGCGTTAGGTGAATTAACAAACTATAACATACGTTCGATCATGAATCTTTCCAAAAGGGTGATCACTTCACCAGTAATGAGGATCGAGGATCTTATTACAAGCTATGTTACGACTGAGCCTATCAGTTATACAAAGTTCGTTGATGCACTCATTCGCGGTGATTATGAGGCTTATCGAACAGTTACTGGGGATGATTTTGGCATTATTTCGGTGTTCAAAGTATATAGCGAGAAAGTTTATTCGCCTCTCTTGACTTTAAGAATTCTAGCCCTTCTTAGAGCTATCCGGATCTCAGGGCGGGATGTAGATGAGAGGCATATATCTGTGTATTCGTCGGTTAATTACTTTGAAGCACTTGGCATTGATGTGGTTCATGTCCAAAAATGTCTGGCCGAGATGGTATCAGTGCGGTTGATTGAACCATATGATCCGTCCGTCAGTGTTTTAAGTGATAATCAAAAAATTGCAATTACTTATAAAGGGCTTGCACATTACGATTTAGCTACTCGTAATAGCGTTTATTTTTATCAAATGGCTCTTACTACCGCCTTGTCCGATCCGGAAACTGCGAACAATATTGCATCTTATTATAAATCCAATAAGCCCTTTGGAGAAATAACAGCCTACGTAAGAAAGCGGTTTTCGGAGTATTTACTATTTGAAGATGCGAAGTTCGTTTCTTCAGGGCACGACAGGGAACAGTTTGAGTGTCAGGTGGAATTGTTACGGGATATCAAAGCGTTCGCCATTGATAGAAATGGAGGGAATGGTGCGATTCCTGACAATATAACCAGTTTCCTCGGAGAGAGATTAGTTGGGGAAGTAGAACGTTATGATCCAGAAAAAGATTATGGGTTCGTTTATGTAAAAGAACTAGGGCATCAGGTCTATTTCAAATTGGCAAATGTAGAATCTAAGGGCATCGATTCTCTCTATGATTCTGATGTTGTGTATTGTACGCTCGGCCAAGGTGAAAAAGGGGTGGTGGTCAAGTCGATAGAGGGATTTGTTGAAGAATTGAATAATTTGAAAGTTGAACTTTGTGAAGTTAAGTTTTATAACTCCAAGAAAGGATATGGCTTCGCAGCCATAGGGGCGACTTCAAATGAGGCATTCTTTCATAAAACTGCGTTCCCATATAATTTTTACGAGCATCTTAAAGAGGGGTTACAGTTTGAGGCTGAGGTTAGGTTGAAGAAAGATGGAAAATATCAGATACGTAGGTCAACAGGATTGAGTTGAAGAGTGGTTATGTGTCTGAGAACTATTTGCTAAGCTTTAATGGATGGAGATAGCTTGGTAATGACAGTCAGATTGGTTGCTGAGTGTGGAGCGAGCCATTGCGCCAAGCTTTTCCAAACGAACGAGAACGTGGTAATTACTAGCTCCGACCTTGGAGATTTTATGAGAGATGTTCTTCATGATAAAGCTATGACAACGGTCTACCGGGATGACGAGAGTTATGCCGAAACTGTTCTGGCTGCTGTGATTGCAGATGGTGATCAAGCAGAGTTAGCTATTTTACTCCGCCAGCTAGCTTTGATTGGGACAGACTGCGTTACTGATGAATCTACGCCCCGTGACTATGTCTAAGGACAGCATGGTATATGGCATGGTATTACGATTTTTCCTCATGTCAGATAGCAGGTTGTTTTTGGGTTGGGGCTCTTTATTGATAATCGAGTGGGAATAATCCCCGGCGTTAGCTGAGTAAAACGAAACCCTCTGTGTTTACAGAGGGTTTTTTTATAGCTGCTACATTAAGATCTCCCACCTGACGGCAAGCGCTAATCGCGCATATATTGATGCATCTGGGCCGCCGTCAGATCCCACTGGCTTCCTTCAAACGGGGGCATATAGCTGCCATCATCTTCGCCAATCTCAGCGGCAGTGAGCTGATTGAGTTTATCGTTCATTGTCATTAACAGATCCCGGTATTTCTCTGGCTCCCGGGCGAGGTTATGATTTTCTTCGGGGTCGTTAACCAGATCGAAAAGTTCAACATCATTATTCTCCAGCAGCTCGGCCAGGGAAGCAGGAATATGATGCTGCTTGAGCGAAAAGTAGCGGGCAAATTTATAGTGTCCATCGTTGATCATACGGATCCCTGAGCGATGGGAAAAATCAGGATGGAGTGACGCGATCGCTTTTTTAAATTGATCGTGCGGGAGTTTCTCTCCAGCCAGCTTTCTGAATTTTGCCGTGTATTGCGCATCCATATACAGGATCATGCCGTAACAATAAAGCGAACCCGGACGCAGCGCATTTAAGCCCGCTTGCTCAGGATGCGCCAGTAATGGGCTCATATCCCGGCCTTTTCTGCCCTCCAGGACTTTCTCTCGCAGCGAGCGATCGCGTCCAGTCAGACCAATCAGGGTCGGTACTAAATCCAGATGATTGGTCAAACTGTTGCAGCGGATATTTCCCGGATACGCCGGATGGCGAATGATCATCGGCACATGGATCTGCTCTTTGTACACCGAGGAACCTTTACCATGCATCTGGTGGGAGCCACCGAGTTCCCCATGGTCGGCGGTAAAGACGATAATCGTATTTTGCGTCAGCTGCAGGTTATCCAGCTCATTGAGAATCGCCTCAAGATGCTGGTCATTGTCGCGAATACAGTTGAAATAATAATCCAGTAATTTGCGCCAGCGCCGGTCTTCATCGGGGAACTGTCCCTCCATCACCGCCCTGGCATTCTGGTACTCTTTATGGGCGGCAGGTCTGCCAGGCTCATCGAGCGGCTGATGGCGGTTTGCAGGCAGCGGATAGTCTGGCCAGCTTTGCTGATAGATTTGGTTGTGCGGGGGTTGGGTTGGCAGCAGGGTGTGGTTTTCTTTATCCATTGGCCCTTTCCACTGCACCTGCTCACCATGCTCATCGGTGTCGATAAACATGACATCGTGGGGGTTAACCAGGTTTACTGCCGCGAACCAGGGCTTATTTTCATCATTCAGCGGGCGGCCGGTGTTACGTAGCCAACTAATGGTCTGCCCCGTGGTGACTGAATCAAAGAAATAGCCTCCCTTACTTTTCCCGATGACATCGCCAATGCCGTGATAATCAGAGAAACCATACTTTTCCATAATTTCATGCAGTCGCGGCGTCGGGATCTCGCCCAGGTCCATTTCTTCTACCGATTTACCAGCGACCGGCTGATCGATCTCCCGGGTAAGATGCCATTTACCTTTATACGCCGTGTAATAACCCAGTTCACGCATCATATGGCCCACGGTACGTAATTCCGGGTCCAGATCGTAATTCATCCAGGGGAAGCCAAGATTATCAAACATCCGGGTGTGCGGCATATGGAGCCCGGTGTACATGACAGAGCGCGATGGCGTACAAACGTTGGCCGTGTTCTGATGATTGGTAAAAGTGATACCCGTTTTCATCAGGCGTTCCCGGCCCGGCACCGGAAAGGGATACCGCTCGAAATAACGTTCCTGATCGCAGGTTATGAGTAAAATATTGTAGCCTTCGGGCAGTGTGTCAGGGATTTCGCCGGTGAAAGGAATATCCCATGCCGCTTTCGGGGCGGCATTATTTTGTGCGGCGTTTCCCGTCTCTGGTAACAGGCTCACGACAGCGGCAATCCCCAGACCTTTGAGGAGATCGCGGCGATTTCCATCTATTTTATTTGGTTCTTTCATCTTCAGACTCCGTTAATTGTAATATATTTTGCCGAATCTCCGGGATAAGACTCATAATGAGCGCGGGCGGCTGGCAATTTAATAAAAGCCTTCGCATGACGTTCATATAGGGCGTGATATGGCCGAAAAAAGTTAAATAGCCGCTGCACAGGTAATTCTGTGCTTCGTCGTCATGGATGGTAAAACGGTGTTTAGGGCATCCCCCATGGCAGGCAAAGCGCCAGTGGCAGCTCTGACAGCGGGCAGAGAGTTGGCCCTTTTGCTTCCCGAACTGTTGCTGAAATGGCGAGCTCGCCATCGCTGCCATAGCATCTTGCTTCAGATTACCCAGTTTATATTCCGCTGAGACAAAGTGATCGCAGCTGTAGACATCGCCGTTTTGCTCCACCAGTAAACTCTGCCCACAGCCAGGCTGCATGGTGCAGAGCGTGGCGGGCTGGCCGGCCCATACGCCGAGCAGATTATCAAAGTACTGGATAAACACCCTGCCAACATCGTTTTCCAGCCAGTCGTCGAAAACACTGCACAAAAATTTGCCCCAGCCCTCAGGGGTAACTGACCAGGGAGCAGGGGAGTCAACGAGAGGAATAAACTGGAGATGGTGAAGGTTTAGCTCGCGGCTCAGGCAGCGATAGAGACTTTTCCCCTGGCTTGCAGACTGGCGGCTGACCACCACCATGGCATTTACCGGAACGTCATGCTGCTGCAGGCAGCGTATGGCCTGCACAACTTTTTCCCAGGTGGGTTTTCCGCAGCCCGTCGTACGCCAGGTGTCGTGGAGTGACGCAGGGCCATCAATGGATAATCCGACCAGAAATCCATGACGACGCAAAAAACGAGCCCATTTATCGTTCAGCAAGATGCCGTTGGTTTGCAGGCTGTTGGCGATGATTTTGTTACCACGGTAACGCTGCTGGAGCTCGACCACCTTTGCAAAAAAACCCAGCCCGCATAAGGTAGGCTCACCGCCCTGCCAGCAAAACTCGACGTTTTGCGAGGGGGTCGATGAAATGGTGTTGTGAATGTACGCTTCCAGCGTGAGGTCGTCCATGGTGGCATACCCTGGACGCGGAACCTCGTTTTCCAGATAAAAGCAATACCGACAGGCCAGATTGCATCGATTGCCGCCGGGTTTTGCTACGGTATTAAAATTAGCGCTCATTCTTTGCTATGCTCGAACGTTTTCGATGAGGAAGAGAGTAAAGCTAATTGTGTTACCGGAGGTGTGGCTAATGTTACCGATGGCGACTGGCTTTATTTTTTGGATCATTATGCAAGCGAAAAATACAGGCGGTATCGTTATTTTTCGCAGGTGACAGCATGCCCTGCTATTCTCTTAAAAATTTCATTATTGATTTGGTGAATGTATTTTCATTAAAAATTTATAGTATGAATAATGCCTGCCATATGGCTATAAGCGCAGGCGTAAATTATCAAGGGCGTAGTGATCCACGTTTACTCTTCAGCAAGGTTGTTTTTGGCTATCGGTTGGTCAACGGCCGCTGCCGGATATTCTACATTACGTTCATCCTGCGCCTTACCCGCCTCGCGCACCATCGCCAGCGCCAGTCCGGCAACGATCAACGTTAACCCGGTGGACACCCACATTCCGCCGATAATGCCCAGCCGGTGGTTCAGCCATGCGTAGGCAAAGGGTGAAACAGCTGCCATCAGTTGCCCGGGGATCAGCAGGAGACCCGTGCGGCTGGCGTAGCTTTCTGCGCTAAACAGCGCCAGCGGCAGCGTCGCTTTGACAATCGTCACCAGCCCGTTAATCGCGCCATAGCCCAGCACAAACCCGGCTGCGCATCCGGCAAAGGTCGTGCTGCTCAATCCAAGGAGAAAACAGAGCGGCATGGCGAGCGCAGTAAAACGCGTTAGCGTGAGTGAGGTGGCCCGGGGACCGGCCAGCACTTCCCCCAGCCGGGCGCCGGTCTGGCCGAATCCCCACAGCATACCGACGGCAACCGGCAGACCAAAGTGGCTGATAAACTCCGGCAGATGGGTAGAGGTACCGTTAGAGATGAAGGTGATCAGCGCAATAAAGATCGCGTAACGCGCCCCGTTACGCCGGTCGCCCTCTGCTGTCGCTGGCGAGGCTGGTGATTTCGCCGCTGAACTGAGCCGCTGGCGAGGCAGTTGATAACTCAGCCATGCGCTCAGCAGGCCAAACAGCGCATAGATCCGCAGGGCATTCTGCCAGGGCATGATGGTTAATAACGCCTCGCCCAGCGGCCAGAAGAGGGCAGAGGCCAGACCGCCAGCGAGAGTGATATGAGAGATAGTTTTCCGCGCCTGCTGACCGTACAGATTCACCACTGCGGCGAACAGCGCATCATACAGTGAGAGCCGCATGCCGATGCCGGTCAGCAGCCAGGCGCCGTACCAGCCGGCCAGCGAAGGGCGCCAGGCCATCATGGCGCAGCTGGCGGCTATCAGTAAGGTACCGCTGGTGACCACCAGTCTTCCGCCAAAGCGAGCCAGCAGCCTGGCAACGAACGGGGAGACAGCGGCCATCATCAGCATCGCAAGCGTCAGGCCGAGATAGATCTGCGGCAAGGACCATCCTTTGTCGGCGGCAATAGCCCCGGCAAAGGTGCCGGGCATATAAAAAGAGATCCCCCAGTTGATGAGTTGCTGACCGCCCGCGGTGAAGGCAAGGCGTCGGGGAATAGCGTTTATTTCCATGGTTTTTCATTCCGTTAAGACAGTTGTCCTGAGCATACCCGGCAGGCTATTGTTCTGGCAGAGCGGCCACCTTATGCGCGGTATAAGAGAAACTTTTATGACAACACTGAACCTGGGAAATCTGGCGACCTTCCGGCTGGTCGTACAGCGCGGCAGCTTTTCTGCCGCCGCCGACGCGCTGGGGATCTCCCAACCTGCCGTCAGCCTGCAGGTACGTCAGCTGGAGCAGTTTTTACAGACCAGGCTGCTGGAGCGAACCGGACGTGGGATCAAGGCGACGGCGGCAGGAATGGCATTGCTGGCCCACAGCGAGCAGATCGATCGGGCGGTGAATAGCGCGGTGCAGTCGGTCAGCGCATTCAGTCAGGAGGTTAATGGATCGTTGACGCTGGGGACAGGCGCGACGGCCTGCATTCATCTTCTTCCACCGCTGCTGCAGCATCTTCGTCAGCAGCGCCCGCTGCTGACGGTGGGGGTGACCACCGGCAACACGCTGGATATCGTCCGCGCGGTGGAAGAAAACCGGCTCGATCTCGGGCTGGTCACGCTGCCCGTGCAGGGGCGCAGTCTGGCGGTGACTGCGATGTTAGATGAGGAGTTCGTGACCATCTATGCCAGCCGCGAGACGGAGATGCCGGCGGTTTATACTCCCGCCGAGCTGCAGGCGCAGCCGCTCATTGCCTTCGAGGCGGGTAGCGGCACGCGGGATCTGATTGACCGCTGGTTCCGCTCGGCGGGACTGGCGGTGACGCCGGTAATGCAGTTGGGGAGCATCGAGGCGATTAAGCGCATGGTGCGGGCAGGGCTGGGCTACAGCATCGTGCCCCGCATGGCGGTGGTGCGGGTGGAGGATCGCGACGGATTACGCGTACACTCGCTGGCGCCGCGGCTATACCGACAGCTGGCGGTAGTCATGCGTCAGGACAAAATTGTGACAAAAGGTATCGCTGAAATGCTGCGCCTGCTGCATACCGTGCGCTTATAAATCGCCGACGGCAAAATTACCGCATCAAAGACAGTACTTCAGCGAGCGGCTCTGCCTGCGGAGTGTGGCGCTTGCAGTATTAGAATCAAAGGATTACTCGCGGGGGGAGGGCTCGACGGTGAGCGATGACTCCTGCGACGCTTTTTTATCCTGATGATGGTACCAGGCGCCGATGGAGGAGTAGACAAAGCGTCCAAAGAAGAAGAGAAAGCTGATAAGCAGTACGATACGGGTCATGCGACGGTTAAATCGATGTCGTTTACGCATACTGGGTGCCTGACTCACAAAAGGATCCTTGAAGTATACCCGAAGATGGGCGATGGGGGTATTAAGGCACAGGAACGAGATGGGGTCAATTGATGCAGATGTAAAAGTGCGGCAGTGAAAACATTAATTAATGTTATATAAGATAATCGTCGTATTTACATGCTCACTTTATTAGCCGTGAAATGTCGGGAAAAATAAGATTTATTAATGTTGGCGTCAGCATTTGTTGATTTATATCAATAGTCTCCTTCTCTTGGCCACTAAAATCAGCGGACGTTACCGTGTCGTTATTATTTACGCGGTCAGCATGGGTGGTTGGATGCCTGCCTGAATATGCCTCGCGGGAGCAGAGGCACTCTGTAGAGCACCTATGAATTTATTAAAATACTATCAACAATATCGCGACAAGTGGTGGGCTTTACCGCTCGTTCTGCCTGCGCTGTTATTACCGGTCGCCAGATGGGCGAATACCTACACCATGCTCAATGGTCATATGGTATTTTTGTATTACCTTCCCCTGGCGCTGGTGCTCAGCCTGATGATGTTTTTTGGTTGGGCGGCGATCCCTGGCATTATTATTGGCCTGCTGTTAACTCTGGCCCACGGCATGATGTTTGAGCAGTCCATCGGTGTACTGTTCCATTTCCTTATCCCCTGCGTGCTCTGCTGGGGCGGCTACCGCATTTTTGTCCCCCAGCGTCAGCAGGTCTCACACGGCAACGTCCGACTGATGCCGCATCGTCTGTTCTGGCAAATGCTGCTCCCTTCGGTCATTTTTTTGATTTTGTCACAGATTGCCGAATATCTTGGACTCCATCCGCGCACAACGGAAATGACCGGCGTTACGCCATTTAGTTTACGTTCATTAATCACCTTTCAGGCGCTAATGGTAGGGTGCCTGACCGGCATGCCGCTGTGTTATTTTGTGTTACGGGTCATTCGTAATCCTTTTCATTTACGCGGCTTTATTTCTCAGGTTCGCTTACAAATTGATCCAAAAATAAAAAAAATTGAAATTATTTGCTGGGCGACGGTATTAATTCTGCTACTGTGGCTATTATTGATGCCGCTTAATGATAGCAGCACCATATTTAGTACGAATTATACGTTGTCATTGCTGATGCCGGTGATGCTCTGGGGTGCCATGCGTTTTGGCTATCGCTTTATCTCACTGATCTGGACGCCGGTGCTGATTGCCGTGATCCATTTTCATTACCGTTACTTACCAATTTACCCAAGCTATAACACCCAGTTGGCGATCACGTCATCAAGCTATCTGGTATTCTCGTTTATTGTCGCCTATACGGCGATGCTGGCGACACAGCAGCGGCTGATCTACGCTCGCGTCCGGCAGATGGCCTTCCTCGACCCGGTGGTTCATATGCCGAACTTGCGGGCGCTAAGCCGGGCGCTCAACGGCACGAGCTGGTCGACGCTCTGTTTTCTGCGCATTCCTGAGCTTGAACTGCTGGGGCGCCACTATGGGGTACTTTTGCGAATCCAGTATAAGCAAATGCTGGCGAACCATCTGAGAACGCTGCTGCAGCCCAACGAAGCGGTATATCATCTTGCCGGTCACGATTTAGTGTTCCGTCTCAATAGCGAAGGGCACCAGGCGCGCATTCACTTAATTGACCGCTCCCTGCGACAGTTCCGTTTCCACTGGGACGGGGTCCCCCTGCAGCCGCGGATCGGCATGAGCTATTGCAGCGTTCGCTCGCCGGTCAAGCATCTGTATTTACTGCTTGGCGAGTTGAACACCATTGCCGACATGTCGTTAGCCAGCGGCCATCCGGAAAATTTACAGCGCCGCGGCGCGGGCCATGTTCAGCAGGATCTGAAAGATAAAGTCGTGATGATGAACCGCATTCTCAAAGCGCTGGAACATGACCATTTTGTCCTGATGGCGCAGCCTATCCAGGGCATTCGCGGCGATCGCTATCATGAAGTGCTGGTGAGGATGGAAGGGGAGTCGGGTGAGCTAACGGGGCCAAACGAGTTCTTGCCGGTGGCGCACGAGTTTGGGCTGTCAACGCGGGTGGACCAGTGGGTTATTGAGCATACGCTGGCCTTTATGGACGCCAACCGGCGGGCGCTGCCTGGTCTGCGGCTGGCGATCAATCTTTCTCCGGTGTCGCTGAGCCGCAGCCAGTTTCCTCAGGAGGTCGAAGCGCTGCTGCAGGCCTACAACATTGAGCCATGGCAGATTATTTTCGAGCTGACCGAGAACTACGCGCTCAGCAATCCCGAGCTGGTCTGCCAGACTTTAGAACATCTGCGGGCGCTGGGCTGCCGGGTGGCGATCGATGATTTTGGTACCGGCTACGCCAGCTACGCCCGGTTAAAAACAATGAACGTCGACATTCTTAAAATCGACGGCAGTTTTATTCGCAATCTGCTTGCCAGCAGTCTTGATTACCAGGTCGTGGACTCTATTTGTCGTCTGGCGCGTATGAAGAACATGCAGGTGGTGGCCGAATATGTGGAGTCGCCGGAAATACGTCAGGCGGTCATCACGCTGGGGATCGATTATATGCAGGGCTATGATATCGGGGTACCGGTACCTCTGACGCAGTTGGCGGAGGAGATGACCGGCTGAGCAGCAAAAAGCCGGGCGTAAGCGCCCGGCTCGGTTGATAGCCAGAGATACGATCAGGCGTCTGGCTCTTCTTCAGCAATCTTCAGCATCCATTCCGGCACGCCTTCCCAGTACTGTTGCTCTTTTTCCAGATCCAGCAGCACCAGCGCATTCTGGCTAAACCAGTTGTGCGGAAACGTCAGCGTCCAGTGGTGAGCTTCCGTCTGCAGGCGCAGCGTCGGCGGCGTAGTGGTAGCCTGACGCTGATTATTCAGCAGTACGCCCAGGCGCAGTAGCTGAATTAGCGGCAGAAACTGCTTTTTCCTGAATAGCGTAAAGCGCGGCAGATCGTCGAGCTTGATCGCTTTGCGATGATAGCGTACGAGGGTGGCCATCAGCATCTGCTGCTCCTGATTGAAGCCCGGCAGGTCGCTATTTTGGAGAATGTAGGCCGAGTGACGATGCATGCCGCTGTGGTTGATATTCAGCCCTACCTCATGGAGCATCACCGCCCATTTCAACAGCGCCGCGAGGTGCGGATTGGCCAGCTTGGGATTCTGCTCCTGCCACTGCTCCAGCATCTGGGTGGTAGTTTCCAGTACCCGGCGCGCCTGTTCGCGATCGATGTTGTACTGATTTGCCAGACTCTGTGCCGTGCGGCTACGAATATCCTGGTGGCGGAAGCGGCCTTCCATCTCGTACAGGACACCTTCGCGCAGCGCGCCATCGGACAGACGAAGTTCTTTGATGGCCAGCGCGTCAAACACACCGCAGAGGATCGCCAGCCCAGGCGCAAAGACCGCTTTACGGTCTTCTGAGAGACCGGGCAGACTGAGCGCGTCGAAGTTTTTATGCTTCAACAGCTCATTTACCAGCATCTCGAGGCGCTCCGGCGTAATAAATCCGTCCTTCTCGCCCATCGCCACCAGCACTTCCTGGGCGGCTTTAATGGTGCCGGAGGCGCCCAGCGCCACGGTCCATCCCTGAATACGGAACTGCCAGGCCAGCGTCTCCAGCTTCTGCACCGCCGCCAGGCGCGCGCGCTGGAAGTTCTCTTTATTGATAACGCCGCCAGGGAAATAGGCCTGCGAGAAGCTCACGCAGCCCATGCGGCGGCTTTCCACCAGGCGGGGCTCAAAATCTTCGCCAATGACCAGCTCGGTTGAACCACCGCCGATATCAATCACCAGCTTGCGGCCGCGCTCCGGCTGCGTGTGCTCAACGCCCATAAAAATCAGGCGCGCTTCTTCATTACCGGAGATGATCTCGATCGGGTAGGGGATCACTTTTTCCGCGCGTTTAAGAAACTCCGCCGCGTTGGTCGCCTGACGCAGCGTATGCGTCCCGACGATACAGACGCTGGAGGGGGAGAACCCCTGCAGGCGTTCGGCAAACAGCGACAGGCAGTTCAGCCCACGGGTCATGGCTTCTTCGCTCAACACCGAGTTTTCATCGAGGCCATCGGCCAGATGTACGCGCTGTTTCAGGCGTCCGATGATCTGCATGGCGCCGTCGACGACACGGGCGATCACCATATGAAAACTGTTCGAACCAAGGTCAACCGCAGCGAACTCCTGCGGCCGAGGGGTGTTATCGTTTATTGGCATAGGTTAGTCGGGTTGTTCGAGTGATTTGAGATAATCGTAAATCGCCATTTGCGCGCGCACTTTACGGCGATTGCCGCGCGGCACATAGCGGTTACTCAGTTCTTTATCAAGATAGCGCGCTTTTACCGTATCGTTGAACAGGATATCAAAAATATCCAGCACCCGCTGCTTCAGACGCGGATCGAGCAGCGGAGCGGCAACTTCGATGCGATAATCGATGTTACGCGTCATCCAGTCGGCAGAGGAGAGCCAGACCTGTTTATCGCCACCGTTTTCAAAACAGTAGACCCGGTCGTGCTCGAGGAAACGGTCCACAATACTGATGACGCGGATATTTTCGCTGATACCTTCCAGACCCGGGATCAGCGAGCACATGCCGCGGATCAGCAGATTAACCGGCACGCCGGAGCTGGAGGCGGCATACAGTCGGTCCACCAGACCTTTATCCACCAGGTTGTTCAGCTTCAGCGTAATCCCGGACGGTTGCCCGTTTTGCGCATTGGCGATCTCGCGATCGATCATCTCATACAGCAGACGACGCGAGTTCTGCGGCGACACCAACAGGTAGTCGAAGCTAACCGGACGATAGGGGTTCTCGATAAAGTTAAACACCCGGCGGACTTCATTGGTAATGCGCGCATCGGCGGTTAACAGCGAATAGTCGGTGTAGATCCGCGCCGTCTTCTCGTTAAAGTTACCGGTGCCGATGTGGGCGTAGCGCACCACCTCATCGCCTTCTTTACGCGAGATAAGGAACAGCTTGGCGTGGATCTTCAGACCTGGCGCAGAGAAGATAACGTGGACTCCGGCTTCCGTCAGGCGTTTCGCCCAGTGAATGTTAGCCTCTTCATCGAAGCGCGCCTGTAGCTCCACCACTACGGTGACTTTCTTACCGTTGTGGGCGGCATGGATCATCGCGTCAATAATGCGCGAATCCTTGGCCACGCGGTAAATGTTGATTTTGATCGCCAATACGCTGGGGTCGAAGGAGGCCTGACGCAGCAGCTCCAGCACGTGCTCAAAGGTGTGATAGGGATAGTAGAGCAGCACGTCGCGTTCGCGAATGGCGTCGAAGCCGTTGCGGAATTTATCAAACCACAGATGACGCAGGCGCGGCATGGGCTTATTGACCAGATTGGCCTTACCGACGTTCGGGAAGCCGATAAAGTCTTTAAAGTTGTGATAGCGGCCGCCCGGCAGCATTGAGTCATAGTTGGAAATGGAGAGCTTATCGCGCAGCATTTCGACCATCGCATCCGGCATATCGCGCTGGTAGACGAAGCGAACCGGCTCGGCGGTCAGGCGCTGCTTGAGGCTGGAGGACATCAGCTCCATCAGGCTCGACTCCATCTCATGCACCAGATCGTACTCGGCGTCACGGGTCATCTTCATCGAGTAGGCGTTCAGCGCATCGTAATCAAAGAAGCCTTTAAAAATATCGTCCAGGCAATAGCGCAGGATGTTATCCAGGAGGATCATTGGCTTGCGGCGACGCGGCGCTTCCGGCGGCAGGTTCACGAAGCGCGGCACTTTATCCGACGGTATTTCCAGCAGAGCATAGTTGATGTTTTCCCCGCGGATAATCTCCACCGCCAGATAGGTGTAATCATCTTTCAGGAACTGCACGAGGTCCGTTTCGCGGTTGATCAGGATCGGCGAGATATGCTGGCGTAAATACTGCTTGAAGTAGTTGCGCAGCCAGGCCTGCTGATTGACGGACAGCTGGCGCTCGTTGATCAGGAAGATCTGGTTACGCGCCATCTCCAGCAACAGTTCATTATACAGACTATCGAATTCCTGATCGGCCTTCAGAACGCGGGCCTGAATTTTGCCTAACAGGTGGCGAGAATGGGCGGTACTGCCTTGTTCTTCACTGATAATAATCCGGCGCTTCAGCTCAGCGAAGCGCACTTTGTAAAACTCATCCAGGTTGTTGGAGTAAATCCCTAAGAAGCGCATGCGCTCAATCAGCGGGTTACTCTTGTCCGCCGCTTCCTGCAGCACGCGTTCGTTAAAAGACAACCAGCTGAGTTCTTTTTCGATGTATAGCTTTTCCTGGCCCATTACCGCTCACACTCCGTTTTACTCACAGGACGTAGACTATTATGACGAATTTTTCTGCATAGCGATTTACTGTGTCACAACAATATGACAGTAAGAAGAATTATTTCTGTGAGATGTTTGATTAGTAAACACTTTTAATTAAAAAAAAGCCCCGCGATGTGCACATGCGGGGCTGGTTGTTCATTCGTCGGCGGCATAGCCCTGCGGGGGAAGCTGTCGCTCATCCAGCCTGGCGTGGTTGCCTGCCATGCGCAGACGTCCATCGACGAACCAGCTGATGACCAGCGGATAAATGGCATGTTCCTGGGCCTGAACCCGCGCCGTGATTTCCTCCTCGCTGTCGCCAGCGAAGACCGGCACCTTGGCCTGCAGGATAACCGGCCCACCGTCCAGCTCATCGGTGACGAAGTGCACCGAGGTGCCGTGCTCCTCGTCACCGTTCTCCAGCACCTGACGATGAGTATGCAGGCCAGGATACTTCGGCAGTAGCGAGGGATGGATGTTCAGCAGACGTCCCTGATAGTGGCTGACGAACGCCGGGCTAAGGATACGCATATAGCCTGCCAGCACCACCAGATCCGGGGCGTAGGCGTCGATTTCATGCATCAGCTGACGATCGAATGCTTCCCGGTCGGCAAACTGACTTTGCGCCAGCGCATGGGCCGGGATGCCGGCCAGGCGCGCGCGCTCAAGGCCGAACGCATCAGCCTTGTTACTGAATACCGCACGCAGGGTGCCGTTTATCTGTTTCCGGCCGCAGGCGTCGATGATCGCCTGCAAATTGCTGCCGCTACCGGAAATCAGCACCACGATGTTTTTCATGCAATGACCACACGCTGTTCGGAATCGGAGGCTTTGATATACCCGATTTTCCACGCGTTTTCACCTTTGTCATTCAGCAGGGCAATCGCTTTGTCCGCTTCCGCTGCCGGCAGGGCGATAATCATCCCTACGCCGCAGTTAAAGGTACGGTACATTTCATGCTGGCTGACGTTACCGGCGGTTTGCAGCCAGTTGAAGACGGATGGCCACTGCCAGGAGGACTCATCGATGATCGCCTGGGTGTTATCCGGCAGTACGCGCGGAATGTTTTCCCAGAAGCCGCCGCCGGTCAGGTGGGCAATAGCGTGGACGTCAACGCTGGCGATCAGATCAAGCACCGATTTCACATAGATGCGGGTTGGCGCCAGCAGATGGTCGGCCAGCGGTTTACCGTCAAGGTCGGTAGTTTGTGGGTCAACGCCGCTAACCTCAATGATCTTACGCACCAGCGAATAGCCGTTAGAGTGCGGGCCGCTGGACGCCAGCGCCACCAGCACGTCGCCATCGGTCACTTTGCTGCCGTCGATGATTTCTGATTTTTCCACTACCCCGACGCAGAAACCCGCCACGTCGTAATCTTCGCCGTGGTACATCCCGGGCATCTCTGCGGTTTCACCACCGACCAGCGCGCAACCGGACTGCAGGCA
>OHAS01001140.1_pt1 | contig 21817 bp, 23 predicted proteins | sample 1577131 | NCBI WGS metagenome assembly OHAS01 (sample SAMEA3541566, study PRJEB24748) | human gut metagenome | biome: human gut; feature: human-associated habitat; material: faeces | place: China | collected 2012 | reverse complement strand
CAGGCCAAGACCCAGCTGGAAGAGAGCGCCAACCATCTGATCGTAATCGTAATAGAAAGGAAGAAATCAATATGCACAGTCAGCGTAAGGAGATCGGAAGCCTGTCCGCATACAGAGTCCTGGATGCAAGAGAGATCCGGGAACTGAATTCAGAGGGCTTCGTTTTAGAGCATAAAAAAACGGGAGCCAGACTGTTCCTCATGAGCACCGACGACGAAAACAAGGTGTTCTGCGTGGGCTTCCGCACACCGCCGGGAGACAGCACAGGCGTTCCCCATATCCTGGAGCACAGCGTCCTCTGCGGTTCAGAAAAATTCCCGGTGAAGGACCCCTTTGTGGAACTGGTGAAGGGTTCCATGAACACGTTTTTAAACGCCATGACCTATCCGGACAAGACTGTGTATCCCATTGCCAGCTGCAACGACAGGGATTTCCAGAACCTGATGGACGTCTATATGGATGCAGTCTTAAATCCCAGGATCGGAAAAGAGAAAAAGATCTTCATGCAGGAGGGCTGGCATTACGAGCTTTCAGAGCCGGACGGTGAGCTGACCTATAACGGAGTGGTTTACAATGAGATGAAAGGAGAATTTTCCTCGCCCGAAAGTCTTCTGGACCGGTATACCAAGGCTGCCATGTTCCCGGACACCTGCTATGGATTTGAGTCCGGCGGCGATCCCGAGGCCATCGTGAACCTGACCTACGAGGACTACCTGGCCTTCTATAAAAAATATTACCACCCCTCCAACAGCTTCATCTACCTTTACGGCGACATGGACATGGCGGAAAAGCTGGAGTGGCTGGACCGGGAATACCTGGGAAAATACGAGAGAGAAGAGGTGGATTCTGAGATCCAGATCCAGAAGGCCTTTAAGGAGCCGGTGGAGCAGGAGTATTTTTACTCTGTGTCAGAAACCGACGACGTGGAGAACGCGGTTTACCTTTCCTTAAGCACCCAGGCAGGAAACGAGCTTTCCCCCCGGGAATATATTGCTTTCCAGGTACTGGAGTATGTGCTCCTGGACGCTCCGGCGGCGCCCTTAAAGAAGGCGCTTCTGGACGCGGGGATCGGCGACGACATCATGGGCGGCTATGACAACGGGATCCTCCAGCCGTATTTCACTGTGGCGGCCAAGAACGCCAGAAAAGACCAGAAGGGAGAATTCCTGGCGGTGGTCAAGGGGACCCTGCGGAAGCTGGCCCTGGGAGGCCTGGATGAAAAGAGCCTGCGGGCCGGCATCAACCTGTATGAATTCCAGTACAGGGAGGCAGATTTCGGGTCTGCACCCAAGGGCCTCATGTACGGCCTCCAGTGTCTGGACAGCTGGCTTTACGGCGGCGATCCCATGATGCATCTGGAGTATGAGGAGACCTTCAAGGCCCTGAAAGAGGGAGCGGGAAACGGATATTTTGAGGGTCTCATAAAGAAATATCTTCTGGATAATCCCTATGAGGCTCTGGTGATCTTAAGCCCGGAGCGGAACATGACCGCCAGGCTGGAGGCGGAAACGGCAGAAAAGCTGGCAGAATATAAGGCGGGGCTTTCCCACGACGAGATCCTGGACCTGGTGCGGCAGACGAAGGAATTAAAGGAATACCAGGATACGCCCTCCACAAAGGAGGAGCTGGAGCTGATCCCCCTTCTTGGCCGGTCGGATATGGAGCCGGAGGCGGCGAAGCTGATCTTTTCTGAGACGGAGGTGGATGGGATCACAGTGGTCCGCCACGATACATTTACCTCGGGCATCGGATATCTAAAGGTGCTTTTTGATACCAGCCGCGTTCCGGTACAGGATCTGCCCTATGTGGGGCTTTTAAAGGCTGTTCTGGGCTATGTGGATACCGCCCGCCATACCTACGGGGATCTGAGCAGCGAGATCTTTTTAAACAGCGGCAGCGTGAGCTTTTCTGTGACCGCCTTCCCGGATCTTAAAAACGGCGGCTTTACAGGACTGTTTGCGGCCAGCGTCCGGGTGCTTTATGAAAAACTGGACTTTGGCTTTGAGATCTTAAAGGAGATCCTTACAGAATCCATTCTGGAGGATGAAAAACGGCTGCGGGAGATCTTAAACGAGGTGAGATCCAAGAGCCAGATGCGGCTCATGAGTTCCGGCCATACGGCCGCTGTCTCCAGGGCCACCTCCTATTTTTCGGACGTTTCCTACTACAACGAGATCACAGCCGGCATCGATTATTTCCAGTCTGTGGAGCAGTGGGTACGGGAGTTTGACAGTAAAAAGGGAGAGATCATCGCAGGCCTTAAGAGAGTCATGGGGGCCCTTTTTACAAGGGACAACATGACGGTCAGCTACACGGCGGACGACCGGGGCTTTTCCTTCCTTCCGGAAGCCATGAAGAAGCTTTCCCAGGCATTGCCGGAGGGTGAGAAAAAGACGTATGCAGTGAAAGCGCCGGGGATCCGCCGGAACGAGGGCTTTACCTCCTCCTCCAAGGTCAATTACGTGGCCCGGTGCGGCAGCTTTACAGGAAGCGGCTATCCGTATACCGGAGTGCTCCGCCTCCTTAAGGTGGCGTTAAATTACGATTACCTCTGGATCAATCTCCGTGTCAAGGGCGGTGCCTATGGCTGTATGAGCGCCATCACCCGGTCCGGGGACGGGTATTTCGTATCCTACCGGGATCCCAATATGAAGGAGACCAACGATATCTACGAGGGGATCCCCGAATATCTGGAAAACTTCAATGCGGACGAGAGAGACATGACAAAATATGTGATCGGTACCATCAGTGAACTGGATACGCCGCTGACGCCGTCCCAGAAGGGAGCCAGGGGCCTGGCCGCCTGGTATTCCGGACTGACGGACGAGATGGTCCAGAAGGAGAGGGATGAGATCTTAAATGCCAGAGTAGAGGATGTGCGGGCCCTTTCCGGTATCGTGCGGGAGGTTTTAAAGACGGGTGCCCTCTGTGCCATTGGAAATGAAGAAAAGATCAAGGCGGATGCGGCCATGTTCGGCTCCATCCAGCCTCTGTATAACGGAACGGCGTCAGAAGACGGGCAGTAATGCCCGCCCTCCGGCGCTTTATGGGAGGAATTGAATGAACAAAAAATATAAATCCGGCTTTGTGACCCTGATCGGGCGGCCCAATGTGGGAAAATCCACGCTGATGAACCATCTGATCGGCCAGAAGATCGCCATTACCTCGGAAAAGCCCCAGACCACCAGGAACCGGATCCAGACGGTCTATACCGATGACCGGGGTCAGATCATTTTCCTGGATACGCCGGGGATCCACAAGGCGAAAAACAAGCTGGGAGAATATATGGTAAGCGTCGCCGAGCATACTTTAAAAGAGGTGGACGTGATCCTGTGGCTGGTGGAGCCGGGGACCTACATAGGAGCCGGAGAGCAGCACATCTTAAAGGTGCTGAACAAGGTGAAAACACCGGTGATCCTGGTGATCAACAAGATCGATACCGTAAAAAAGGATGAGATCATAAAGACCATGGACACCTATAAGGATGTGTACCGGTTTAAGGAGATCATCCCCGTATCGGCCATGAGAAAAACCAACACCGATACCCTGATCCGCACCCTGTTCCAGTATCTGCCGGAGGGCCCCCAGTATTATGACGAGGATACGGTCACAGACCAGCCCATGCGCCAGATCGCTGCGGAGCTGATCCGGGAGAAGGCGCTGCGTCTCATGTCCGACGAGATCCCCCATGGGATCGCTGTGGTCATCGAGCGCATGGAAGAGCGGGATAACGGGATCTTTGATATAGAGGCTACCATTGTCTGTGAACGGGAGTCCCACAAGGGGATCGTCATCGGCAAGGGCGGATCCATGCTGAAAAAGATCGGCACCGCGGCCCGGATCGAGATCGAGAATCTGATGGATGCAAAGGTAAACCTGCAGCTCTGGGTCAAGGTCCGCAGGGAATGGCGGGACAGCGAGCTTTATATGAAGAATTACGGGTATAACCCAAGGGATATCTAAATTGTCATGAGGGAACAGATAAGTGTCACCGGAATGGTCCTGATGGCCGCTCCGGTGGGGGAATATGACCGGAGGCTGGTGATCCTGACCCGCGGACGGGGAAAGATCACCGCCTTTGCCAGGGGAGTGAGACGGCCTGGGAACCAGCTTATGGCAGCGGCGGCCCCCTTTGTATTTGGAAAGTTTCTGCTGTACGAGGGTCGAGACGCCTATACCCTGGCGGGTGCGGAGGTGGAAAATTATTTCCGGGAGATCGCCGGGGATATGGAGGCAGCCTGCTATGGCTCCTATTTCCTGGAGCTGGCCGATTATTATGGAAGGGAAAATATAGACGCCACGGAGACGCTGCGGCTTTTATACCAGTCCCTGCGGGCTCTTTTAAAGCCGTCGGTCCCCAACCGTCTGGTAAAGCCCGTATATGAGCTGAAGCTCATGGAGATCAATGGAGAATACCGGGAGCTTCCCCTGGGCCGTCTCAATGATTCCACCCTGTACGCCTGGCAGTACGTCCTGGCCGCTCCGGTGGAGAGTCTGTATACATTCACCCTGACGGACCAGGTACTGGGAGAATTCGTCCGGTGCGTGGAGCAGAACAAGGAAAGATTTATTGATAAAACGTTCCATTCCCTTGACATTTTGAACGCAGTAATGGATAATGCTACGTAAGCACCAAGCTGCGGGGCCCGGCAAAGATCCATGCCATGGGGCCTGGAACAACTCAGGAGGTCTGAAAGATCCATGAACCGAATAAAAAATACATGTCTCTGCGCCCTGGCAGGGCTTGCCGTATTCTGTACGGCGGCCTGTACCCGCGGCCCGGCGCAGGCCTTTGAACCCACAGAGGACAGCCTGTACATCACCGGCAGCGGCCAGGTCACCAGCGCTGCCATAGAGACATACGAGAAGGACTATTACACAGAAGAAGGATTAAAGGCTTTTGTGGAAGAAAACCTGGCAGCCTTCAACCAGGACGCGGCCAGCTTGGCTGGGGACGGAGAGAAGGCCCCAGCGGTCTTAAATGCGTGTACACTGGCAGACGGGACTGCCTCCCTGCTCATAGACTTCTCTTCTCCGGCGGCCTATATGGAATTTATGGCCGCGTATCCGGATGAGGAGAGCGGAGTCCAGGTAAAGGCCCTGTCCATCCTTTCCATGGAAGAAGCAGAGCTTGGGGACGTATCCCTGACGGCTGCGGCAGGAAAGGAAAAGGGAACGGCCGTACCGGCGGACCAGGTCAAGAAAAAATCAAAGCTCCATGTGGCCGTGGTCGAGGGCCCGGCGCTTTTAGAGACCGACGGAGCCATCCAGTACATTTCCGACGGAGTGACGCTGACGGGAGAAAACGGGGCCAGGACCCCGGACGGAGGCGTGTCCTATATAATTTTTAAATAAGGAACATACAGGGCGCTGTCCTGAAAACAGAATGAAGAGGAGAGACGATATGGAAAAGACAATGGAAAAGATCGTAGCGCTTGCGAAATCCAGAGGCTTTGTTTACCCGGGATCCGAGATTTACGGAGGCCTTGCCAATACATGGGATTACGGCAACCTGGGCGTAGAGCTTAAGAACAATGTAAAGCGGGCCTGGTGGAAAAAATTCATCCAGGAAAGCCCCTATAACGTGGGTGTGGACTGCGCCATCTTAATGAACTCCCAGACATGGGTGGCTTCCGGCCATCTGGGAGGCTTCTCCGACCCCCTTATGGACTGTAAGGCATGTAAGGAGCGTTTCCGCGCCGATAAGCTGATCGAGGACTATATGGCAGAAAAGGGCATTGAGCCGGAGACAGGGATCGACGGCTGGACCCAGGAAGAGATGAAGAAGTATATCGACGACAACAACATCTGCTGTCCCAGCTGCGGAAAGCACGATTTCACCGATATCCGCCAGTTTAACTTAATGTTCAAGACCTTCCAGGGCGTGACCGAGGACGCCAAGAATACGGTATATCTCCGTCCGGAAACGGCACAGGGTATTTTCGTGAACTTCAAGAACGTCCAGAGAACCTCCAGAAAGAAGCTTCCCTTTGGTATCGGCCAGATCGGTAAGTCCTTCCGTAACGAGATCACTCCCGGAAACTTCACCTTCCGTACCAGAGAGTTTGAGCAGATGGAGTTAGAGTTCTTCTGTGAGCCTGATACAGATCTTGAGTGGTTCGCTTACTGGAAGAAGTTCTGTCTTGACTGGTTACATATATCCCCAGCCGAACGGCGACGGAAAGGTGTCCCTGCTCCATTTGAAGCGCGCCGCCACGGACAGATTTTTCTTTTTCCGTATGTCCAAGCCCGGTGTCACGCTGACCGGTGAGATGTGCCTGTGGGAGGACGAAACCCCCATCAGCACCGGTCTACCGATGCTGTTTGACTTCCTGGATGAAGTTAGAATATCGAAGTAAAGTAAGGTGAAGTAATGCAGGATAACAGAATACCGCCGCAGAAAAGACCCATGACCGAGGCGGAAATACTCCGCAGGCGTGAGCTGCGCCGCGCGGCGATCAAGAAGCAAAAGCGGAGAAGGACGCTCTTTCTTTCCGCCTGCGGCCTTGCGGTGGTGCTGCTCATAGCGGGCATCGTGCTGCTGTGCCGAGGCTGCGGCCGCACCGAGGGCAGCCTTCATAACGAGAGCATCTACGGCAGCTTTGCAATGTCCGACAAGAGCTGCGTCTATATCTTCCATGAGGACGGCAGCGGAGAGCTGCGGCTTTCCGGCGCACCGTATAAATTCCATTTTATGCTGTCCGGTAGGACACTCTCTATCGATTTCGAAGCCGAGGCACTGACCGACTGCGAGTACGAGGTGGCGTATACCGATACGGGGCTTGAGCTGACCGCAGGCAAGGGTACGGCGACACAGGGTGAGAAATTCACGCTGAACAGAACAGAAAAATAAGACCCATGTGGTCGTGAAAGGACGGTGACGGCGATATGCCGCCTGAAAAGAAAATAGCCGAACGGACGGCAATCTCCGGCACAGTTTCAAGAGCGCTCAGCAAGTAAAAAGCTGCTGGGCGCTCTTTCTTTATGCCTTCGACAAAAATCAGCCGTTTTCAGCGGCAAAACACACGGTTCGGCAAAATATTTCGACAAGGAGGTGATACCGATGTACAGTGCAGTGCTTTCAGAGAACATACAATACGGATCTTTGCCGTAATGGGCGGCCGCCCTGCCGTCCTTCGGCGACAAGGTGAGAACATGAAAAAGAACATAGGAAAGATACGGGTGTTGAAATAGCAAAGACTGTCTTTGCGCAGACACACAGGCACCTATATTTTTTTGACCTTCCCGGTCGACAGAATTCAAAACAATATCCGAGAAGCGCCAATAAAAGCACCGAAAAAACGGGAATTTTACTTGGCTTGACTTTTTGCGGCCTTTGCGCCTTAAAACAGCAGCAATCCGGCAGCGTCGGCTGTCGAAGCCCTCCGTATCAATCGTTTTTGAAACCAACCAAAAACGATTGAACGGAGGTACATAACCTTGAAAAAACAACCCAAAGCGGTTTATATCATAGAAAACGGCGGGTACACGGAACTGACCTATGAGGAATTCCGTCGCCGTGAGCAAATCTGCCCGTTATATGCGGACAAGCTGTTCCTGCCTCTCTATGGCAGGCTTATGGAGGTCTCAAAAAAGGATTACGAGGAATACTACCGAGCAAAGCGCCGACAGAAATATCTGGACGAACGCTCTGCGGACAACGGCGACTTCTCCTACGATATGCTGACCACCGATGAATTCAGCGGCGAGGACATCCTCATCGCCGAGCAGCCGGATGTATGCGACACCGTAGTGGAAAGCATTATGACGGACAAGCTCAGGAAAGCCATCCTCAAGCTGACCGATGAGGAACAGCTCCTCATCTACCGCCACTATTACGCCGGCATTTCAGGCACAGACCTTGCCGAGATTTACGGCGTATCACAACAGGCAATCAGCAAGCGGATCGCCAAAATCAGAGCAAAGCTCAAAAATCTTTTAGAAAATTAAAAAACTTGGTTGTAGCCCCCTCAACTTTTCGGCATGGAAAGTGAGGGGGCTTTCTCTATAGCCTCCGCCCGTTCTTTGAAAACCGAATAGTACAGCGCATCCTTTACCTTCCTTCTGCCGTCGGCGAAACCGATAAGCCACACGACCTTTTGAGTCGGACGGTGCGGCGCATCCGCATCGAAGGCCATGAAAAGCAGAAGCAATAATGATACTTGCGTCCAGTCACAGGCCGAGCGTTGAAGCGGCACGAAAAGAGCCGTGAGCCGTCGCAGCCACTGAGGGCGCCTCGCAGAGATCCTGGGAGGGGTGAGATTCCCATGAGGCAAAATGCATTGCCGGAGGATGCGTTCCCTTGTTCGGGGCGTCGTGGACAAATACGGACAAAAGCAAAAACGATTGATACAAATACCAAGGCGGTCGTTTGCCCAAAAGCACTCGACCGCCTTTTACTTAAAACGGAGGCTAATATGAAAGAGATTAAACGAGGCGAAATCTATTCCGCCGACTTCGGCGCAGGCTTTGGAAGTGAGCAAGGCGGCGTTCGTCCGGTTTTGATTTTACAGAATAATACGGGCAACAAGTACAGCCCCACCACTATCGTGGCAGCAATCACAAGCAGAAAGACAAAAACAGCTCTGCCTACCCATGTGACAGTTACGGCAAACGGTCTCAAAACCGAATCCACCGTCCTGCTCGAGCAAATCCGAACGATAGACAAAGCACGGCTCGGCGAGTATATCGGTAGGCTCGACAGCAAGACTCTCGCCGCCGTTGACTGCGCCATTGTGGTAAGCCTCGGCATCAAATACTTGGAGGGGCTGCTCAATGGATAAAAGAACCGACATCAACAATGTATCATTTGCCTACGGCATAAGCCTTTTACGAATGCTGCTTGATATGAATCTGATAACCCAGGACGAGTACAAAAAAATTACCCGAATCAGTGCGGAATACTACGACACCGAGGTAGTTTGTGTCTGAAATCTTAATTCGCAAATTTACGAAAAATATTGCTGGATGTATTCGAACTCCTGTGGTATTGTGTGTGTTGCCAAAAGGCAAATCAGCAAGGCAGCCCCTTGCGGAAAGGAGAAAGAGCAAATGAAAACGATAACCGAAATCACACGGCAAAAACCAACGCCGCCACAAATACGGCTTGCGGCTTACTGCCGAGTATCGAGCGACTCAAGCGACCAGCTTCACTCCTTCGCCGCACAAATCAAATACTACTCCGAATACTGTAAACGGCATTCCGAATACAAATTCGTAGACATTTATGCGGACGAAGGTATAACAGGCACAAGCATGGAAAAGCGAGATGACTTCCGCCGAATGCTGCGGGACTGCAAAAAAGGTCTGATAGACCGCATCATCGTAAAATCCATGTCACGCTTCGCCCGAAACACCGAGGAAATGCTGACGGCGCTCCGAGCGCTTGAACAAATGGAAGTCAGCGTATATTTCGAGGAACAGGGGCTTGATACTAAGTCAATGAACAGCGAGATGTTCGCTACCTTCCCCGGCATGGTTGCCCAACAGGAAAGCGTGTCCATATCGCAGAATATGCGGTGGAGTTATAAAAAGAGAATGGAATCCGGCGAATTTAACTGCTGCGCTCCGGCTTACGGCTTCGACCTTATCAACGGCAAGCTTGTAATCAACGAAACGGAAGCGGCTGTCATTCGCCGGATTTTTGATCTCTACCTGCAAGGCATCGGTATGCAGACCATTGCAAACATTCTCAATGACGAGGGAGTACGCAGACAATACGGTCGTGAAAAATGGCATCACACCACCGTGAACTATATCCTAAACAACGAAAGGTATAAAGGCGATGCCTTACTTCAAAAGCAGATCACCACACAAACCCTGCCATTCAAAAAGCAGCGCAACCACGGTGAACAGCCTATGTACTATGTAGAAAACAGCAACCCTGCCATCGTGAGCCGTGAAACCTATGAGGCGGTGCAGGCTCTTATCAAAAGCCGGCAACCGAGCTGCAAGCGGAAAGCCAAAACCTATCCGCTTACAAGAATGCTTCTCTGTCCCGATTGCGGTCACACCTTCCGCCGTCAGGTTGTAAACGGCACAGCCTATTGGCTATGTGCAGCAAAAGCAACCAACAAGACAGATTGTGCTTGGCGCAGAGTTAAAGAGGACGAGGTGTACGCCACTTTTAACCTTATGATAAGAAAGGTGCAAGCTAATCGAGAATACCTACTCGGAACGCTTATACGGCAGCTTGAAGAACTGCAATACCGCACCACGGGCAGTCAACAGCGGGTAAAGGAAATCGACCGTGAGATTGCAGACCTTACAGCACAAAATCTTGTCCTATCCCGTCTGCATGGCAAAGGAGTGCTGAACGCCGCAGACTACACGGCACAATCCGATGTGCTTGAAAACAAGATAACCGAACTGCGGATCGAACGCCGAGCAAGAATCACCGACAGCGATGAGAACGAGATGTTGGAAGAACTGAAAATGCTGAACGATATTCTCAAGGGAGTCGAAATCGGCATAGGCTTCGATGCCGAACTCTTCGAGCAAACGGTTGACAGCATCACGGTGGAAAGCAGTGAACTGCTGACATTCCACCTTGCAGGCGGTATCAGCCTGCCCGAAAAAATCCGAGAGAAAGGACGGTGCTACCAAGCATGAATCATCGAAACATACCACTTGGCTATGCCTTAAGTGGCGGCAGCTTAACCATCAACGAAGCTGAAGCCGATACCGTCAGAGAGATTGCCGAGCAATATCTCAGCGGCAAGTCGCTGAAAGCTATCGCCGAAATGCTGACCGCAAAACGCATTGAGTATATGTCAGGCAAGACCGATTGGAACAGGTCGCGCATAAAGCGAATTGTTGAGGATAAGCGCTATATAGGCGATGGCGGCTATCTGCCGATACTGACCGAGCAGGAGTATGCAGCCATGCAGGGCATCAAAGCAGCGAAAAACACCCAAAAGGATGTAAATCATACCGAGGGTATCTTTACGCTGAACGCTCCGGTCGTCTGCCCCAACTGCGGCGGTAGAATGCATAGGCGCTTTGACAGACGCCGCAAGGCAAATACATGGTGGCAATGCCTTGAATGTAAAGCCTCGGTCAATATAAGCGATGGGGATATGCTGGGCGGCATTACAGAACTGCTCAATGAAGTCATTGCCGATCCCGAAAGAATTCAGATACCGAAGTCCGACCATGAGGAAAGCCAAGAGATAAAACGGCTGAACACAGAGATATCAAAGGCACTCAACACTGTCAGCTTCGATAAGGAAGCCATAAAGCAAAAAATGCTCACTTGCGTGAGCGAAAAATACACGAGCCTTGGCACGGAAGAAATCACGGCTCAAAGCCTAAAAGATATATTCAAGACTGTGCCGCCGCTGACGGCCTATGATAGCGACTTAACAGACCAGGCAGTCAGCGAGATCCAACTGAAAGGAAACGGCACGATAAGCCTTGTACTTATAAACGGTCAGAGGATCGGAAAGGAGAAATCAGCATGATGCAAGCGACAAGTGTACAGCCCCCAAAAACCGTCCGCATTATCCCTGCAACGATAGACACCAAAGCGGCTATCACGCAGAGCTACCGACAGCTTCGAGTTGCCGCCTACTGCCGAGTATCCACCAAACAGGATGAGCAGCTAAACAGCTACGAAGTACAGCGTACCCATTACGAGGAGCGCATACGCACCGAGCCGAAATGGTCACTTGTGGGTATATTCGCTGACAAGGGTATTACGGGAACAAGCATGAAAAAGCGTGACGAATTCAACAAAATGCTCCGTCTCTGCTACAAGGGCAAGATTGACATGATTATCGTAAAATCAATCAGCCGATTCGCCCGAAACACCCTCGATGTTATCAAGATAACAAGAAAGCTCCGAGAGATCAATGTGGATGTCTTCTTCGAGGAACAAGGCATTCACAGCATCGATCCCGCCTCGGAATTTTACATCACCATCTACGGCTCAATAGCCCAAAGCGAATCAGAGAACATCAGTGCCAATGTCAAATGGGGTAAGGCACAAAGCGCCAAGCAAGGCAATGTGCCATTCCAATGCAAACACTTCCTCGGATACACCAAAAACGCAGACGGCGAAATCGAAATCGTCCCCGAAGAAGCCGAGATTATCCGAGAAATATATGAGCAATACCTATCCGGCGAAAGCCTGTACGGAATCAAATGCTATCTCGAAGCAAAAGAGATACCGACACCTGCCGGATGCAGTGTATGGCGTCAGGAAACCATTCGCTCCATCCTCTCAAACGAGAAGTACAAAGGCGACGCCATCATAAACAAAACCTATGTGTCCGACTGCATCAGCAAGAGAGTCAAGGCAAACAACGGCGAGAGGAACAAATACTATATTGAGAACAACCACCCTGCTATTATCGACGCAGGCACCTTTGCAAGAGTCCAGGAGGAAATCGCACGGCGCTCCGGCAAGCCCAAAGTCAAGCAAAAAGGCACGAAAACCGAACTGAGTCGATATTCAAGCAAGTACGCTCTGAGCGAACTGCTGATATGCGGCGAATGCCGAACGCCTTACCGCCGATGCACATGGACTGCCAAGGGCAAGAGAAAAATCGTATGGCGATGCATGAACCGACTTGACTACGGCAAGAAATACTGCCACCACTCGCCGAGCATTGAGGAAACCCTGCTGCAAGACGCTGTTATGAGAGCCATCATGCAGACGGCAAAACAAAATGTCGAGGTGCTGAAAACACTGAAAATTCATATCGGCATGGGGCTTACGGATGAAGTCACCGAGGATAAAACCCTCGACATTCAGATACGCATTGCCGAAATCGACGCCGAGTTTCAGAAAATGCTCAAGGCGGTATCTGCCAACAATGCAGACGGTATAGATGAGGAACGCATCACCGAGCTGATGAATGAAAAGCAAAGACTGGCCGTACAGCTCGAACAGTATGCAGCCGTGCGGCAAAAGAGAGAAAGCGCAAAATCCCGACTCGATGAGATTTATGCCATACTTGACGGACTGCAAAACCACCCGATGGAATATGACGATAAGCTCGTCCGACAGATCATCGAATGTGTAGTGGTGGAATCAAAAGAGAAAATCAAGGTGGTCTTTATCGGCGGCACCGAAATTGAGATGGCGCTGTGAAAACTTGAAAACAGAAACGGAGTGATGTAAAATAATAGTGACGAGTGTTCAAATCAAGACAGCGAAAACGCAAAAACATCTCTATTGTCCTGTCTTCACATAAGTCCACCGTAATTCGGATAGAATTACGGTGGACTTTTTCTATTGATTAGGCGCCGGTTATCTGCTAAGATGAAAATATGCCTATGCGAGAATTATCAGAACACCTGTCTAAGCATCTGAGGGTACATTCTATTAAAGTTAGGGTTATTTGCCATAAGCCCACCGTACTGCAAAGTAGGCTTTGCAGTCATAGATTCAGGAGAAAACCATGTTATCCATGAGACTTGCCCCGGAGATTCGGGTGCAGAAAATCACCATTCCCGCAGGCCAACGCCGGATACCGGCGCGGTGAACGTCGCCTTTCAGATGCCCCTTTACCCCATGCTGGACAACCGGGACACGGAGACCTCCCGGGATAACCACGGCAAGGTGTGGAACACCCGGCGCAACCATTTTGGCTGGCGCTGTTATCTGCGGGGGCAGAAGCGGGACGGCCTGTCGCCCTACGCCGCTCCCGCCCGTCTGACGGACTTTTCCGGCCTGCCGCCTGCCTACACCTTCATGGTGGGCGGCGAGCCGTTCTATGCCGAGACGGTGCGGTATATCGAGAATCTGAAGAAATGCGGGATTCCCGCCAGTGTGGACGTGTACCACCCCGATGTGCACGCCTTTGACATGATGCAGCCGGACACACCCCTGAGCCGGGAAGCCGCCCGGCAGTTCCATGAGCAGTTCGCCTATGCCCAGACGCATTATTTTGCGGCGCAGGGGGAAAGCGAAAGGTGAAGAAGCACTGAAAAATTGCAATTTGAAAGGGGAATTCTTGAATGAAAGAACACGTCATGAATTTAACTCCTGCACCGATGCAGGAAATAAGAACCGGAAATAAAACAATAGAATTACGTCTGAATGATGAAAAAAGAAAACAAATTTCTGTCGGAGATACTATAAAGTTTATAAATACGGAGGATTCAAATGATACCCTGCGTGTGAAAGTTGTAGATTTATTTTTCTTTTCTTCATTTGCCGAGTTATATGATAATTTGCCATTATTGAACTGCGGTTATAATGAGGATAACATAAATACCGCCTCGCCTGAAGATATGGAAATGTATTATTCCAGAGAAAAGCAAAATAAATATGGTGTAGTCGGAATCGAGATATCACTTTTGTAACTTCCGGCTTATCGGAGCAGCTTATGAATATTCGAGAAATCCACGAAAATAAAAAGCAATTCCTCCCGCTTCTGCTGTTGGCGGATGAGCAGGAGAACATGATCGACCGCTATCTGGAGCGGGGCACCATGTATGTGCTGGAGGACGGCGGCGTGAAGGCGGAATGCATCGTCACCGACGAGGGCGGCGGGATTCTGGAGCTCAAGAACCTCGCCGTGGAACCGGAGGCGCAGAGAAAGGGCTACGGCAAGGCGCTGATTGACTTTCTTGTGCGTCAATATGCTGGTTGCTATGCCCTTTTACAGGTGGGCACCGGCGACAGTCCGCTGACCGTGCCGTTTTATGAGAAGTGCGGCTTTGTCCGCTGGCACCGCATTCCCAATTTCTTCACCGACCACTATGACCACCCCATCTACGAGGCCGGAGTGCAGCTGGTGGACATGGTGTATTTGCAACGGAAGCTGTGCCACCCAGCCTGCACCACCGGCAGCGTGTTTTGATTTTTTCCATTTCTTCTCCGTCAAACTGAAAGTTGACGAACTGTTGATTATATTGCGATGCGTAATTACAATGCAATTCCAAGTTCTTTGCATTTCTCGATTGCCAGATCATTGTTTTGCAATGCAGCAAGTCGATACCAATGCTTAGCCTGTTCGATATCTCGTTCCACTCCGATTGCATCTTCATAAAACTCTGCCAAATTGTATTGTCCATCTCTATCGCCATGCTCTGCGGCACGGCGAGTCCAATATAGTGCTTTTTCCAAGTCCTTTTCAACACCAAGTCCCTCGTAATAGAAATAGCCTATTTGACATTCAGCAAGGGGATAGCCCTGCTCTGCCAATACCAAATGACCTTCAAAGCATTTGTCATATTGTTTTGATTCCCAATATTTTCCAATCAGCTCATTGCAAATGTCAAATTCCTTGCAAGGTTTGTAATACGCATCTGCCATATATTCATACCTCCATAAATCCCGATTTGTTTAGTAAATTCTTTTCCCAAACGCATACGCTTCCTGCAAACGCTCCGTCCTATCAAAGCGGCATCGGCGTCCGGGCGATCAGAATAACCGCCAGAATCGCGCCCACAAATGCCGCAGCCCCTATGATTGCCAACACCCTTATGCTGAGTTTCTTCTTCGCTGCCTTGCAGATCAGCGCGGCGCAAGCCATACAGACAGCCGCAGCCACAAGTGCAATGCCCAGCGTTTCCCATAGCCAAGATAGTTCATATAGGATCTTCATGCGTTCATCATCTCCTGTTCGTTAAACTGAAATTTAGCTTACTGTATCTAATATCGCAAAGTAACATTCGGGAGCATCATCGTGCTTCAAATAGTAATTAACTCCATCAACATTTACTGTAGATAGACCATTTCTCACAATTGTTCCGCCTGCATACTCAATTTCAACTGATATACTGTTACTACCAGGGGCTAAAGTCTTATCTGCCTTTTCATCAATAGTAAAAGAACCAAGCCAAGTAGTAATTTCCGCTAAATATTCGTTTGGCACTTCAAAGCCTTTTCCACCGCTTGGGAGAGCATAGAATGTGATGCGAGTGATATTTTCTGTCTTAAAAACAGGTGCATTCTTGTCAACCTTGTTTGCAGAACAGCCAATCAATCCAACCACACAGAACAATGCTAAAACTAATGCTATCAACTTTTTCATACAATCACACTCCTTTGTCAAATTCCGATTTGTCTATCTCTTTTTGATTGGATGCCGGATGACGGTCCTCCACTTTTCAGGTGCGACCTTTCTGGCATCCGACAGGTAGATTTCGTGATGCAGCCTTGTTTCGCTCAGGTCATTCTCGTAGCCGTGTTCCGCCAGATGGGCGTCCATCAGCGCAACCGATGCAGGCTCCTGGTCAAAAGGCCCCAGGTGCATCATCTGCACGCAAAGTCCCTCCTCGATGGTCAGAAACTCCGCCGCCGAGCAATCCAGCTTTTTCTTCTTCGCCGCCGTTTCTACAGCCCACGCAAAGTCCTTCCGGGTCACAAAATCCGGCAGGCGGATCACGGAGATCCAGTGAAATGCAGATTTGTCGGCATAATCAATGCCGTCTTTCCCGTCCTGCCACCAGAAGCCCTCCAGCGGCGGGACGACATATTCAAAGAAGCCCTCCATTTTGTAATCGGTCTTGCAGCTCATTTTCAGTGTGTACGCAACCGCATACAGCACGCCGATGGCCTGCTGGTAGGCGCCGCCCGCCTCGTTGGGGTCGCCGCTTCCTCTGACAGCGATATAGTTTGCCTTCGGCACGGTTACGATCTCCGGCCGGTTCTTCGGCATATAAAATTCCTTGTATTCTTTCTTGAAATCAAAAGCCATGGTTTTCTCTCCGTGTTATGTTTTTGAGGGATGCGCCGTGATGGCCACCTTGATGACGCCGTCCAGACGGTTTTCAAAGATGCGGTAGGCCTCCTGAATCTCGCTCAGTGGGAAGGGGTGGGTAATAAGCGGCGTGGTGTCCAGCAGGGCGGCATTGACTGCAAGGAAAAATAAATGCTCACAGCCCTGCAAAATACATTTTACCACGCCTCCTGAAAAATCGCAACGGAGTAAAAAACACGGTGCCGCCCGGTAAAGGGTGACACCGAAATTTTTTTGGAAAAAGGTGATGACGCTGACGTAATGCAATTGATGCACACCGCGCCCATCAAGGACTACGGCGAGTTCAGCTTCTTCCCGGTGTTCAGCGGAAAGTGAGAATGAGGAGCGCTGACGCATGGAATACACGAAATTAGGCAGGACCGATATGGAAATTTCCAAGGTCTGCGTGGGCTGCATGAGCTTTGGCAAGGCCCTAAAAAGAATGTCAGCCGGGGTAAGGTCGTGATCGCCTCCAAGGTTTATTTCAACCCCGGCAGACTTTCCCGGGAAGCCATTCACCGGGAGATCGGCGGCCATAAAGAATAATGAATATTAAATCGAAAACACCTTTTTTCATTGACAATTCTGCATAAATATAGTAACATAACTATACAGAGAACCACAGCTGCAACAGACGGAAATTCGCTGGAAAGGTGAGGGAATCCATCATGAAAAGCATCATCTGGAAAATCGAACTGGCCGCCGCAGTGCTCCTGGCGGTCTCGGCCCTGGTGTGGGGCCTGCGCCCCGGCGTGTGGAACAACGGCGGCTTTTACCGCATGGCCGCCGGGGAACAAGGCAGGACCTATACCCGCCCGGGCTGCTCCACGGTGGAGGTGACGGAGGACAACCGCCTGCGCATTCACTCCCCCACAGGTCAGACGGCGGAGTTTACCCTGTCCCTGGCGGAAAACGGCTCCTATCGGGCGGCGGAAATGGCCATGGACGGCGTGGTCCGCAACATCACCTACAACACCGCCACCGGAACGTTCATGACAGCGGGCGACAGCTGGTCCATCAGCACCCTGGTCCAGGAGAAGGCCGGGTTCAGCCCGGGCCTGACCGATAACGCGCTGTACAGCATGGCCCTGGGCAATCACCAGACCCGCATTGCCGGGCGGTCCGGGGAATTTCTCACGGCGGGGCTGTTCCTGCTGCTGGGCCTGGTGCTCCCCCTGCTGCTGAAGCCCGCCATCGCCCTGGACAAATTCCTGCTGGGCTTTTTCTATGACAACACGGAAAAGCTCCAGGCCACGGACCTGGCCCGGGGCATCATGCTCCTGCTGGGGCTGGTCGTATCTGTCATCGGCGCCATCTGGTGGTGCATCCTTTTGTTCGGATAAAGATCGGGGCGGACGCCGGCGTCCGCCCTTTTTTTGCGGCCTGCCTGCCCCGGGGAAATCTTTTCCCCGGGGCGCAAATTACACTGGTAATTTCCCCCGGAGTGTGCTATAGTACAAACGTATCCGTATTTTTGAAACGAATACAGATCGGAATAATCCGACAGAAATAAACAAAATGTAATCTGAAAAGACAGGAGAATATGAAATATGAACGCTTTTTCTTCCTTCCTGCTGGGCCTGGTGCAGGGTGTGGCGGAGTTTTTGCCCATTTCCAGCTCCGGACATCTGTCCATCGCGCAGAACCTGCTGCACATCGACGCGGAGGTGCCGGAATTTTTTGACGTGCTGCTGCACCTGGGCACCTTAGGGGCGGTGTTCGTGGCCTATTGGAAGGACATCAAGGACATGATCGCCGAGTTCTTCCGGGGCATCGGTGACCTGGCCCACCGGTCCACCCCCAAGCCCCTGCCGCCGGCCCGGAGACTGATCCTGCTGATCATCCTGGGCACCCTGCCGCTGTTTGCGGTGCTGCCCATCAAGGACAAGGTTCTGGGCCTGAGCAATAACATGCTGTTCATCGGCGGGGCCCTGATCGTCACGGGCTTCCTGTTATTCGCCAGCGACCGGGTGAAGAAGGGGAGGAAGAACGAGCGAACGGCATCGCTGCTGGATGCGGTGGCGGTGGGCGTGAGCCAGGCCGTCGCCACGGTGCCGGGCATCTCCCGGTCCGGCATGACCATCACCTCCGGGTGCTTTGTGGGCTTCGATCGGAAGTTCGCGGTGCGGTTTTCCTTCCTGCTGTCCATTCCGGCGGTGCTGGGGGCCAACATCCTGAGCCTGAAGGACGCCGTGGAGGCAGGAGTCGACTGGAGCCAGGTGCCGGTGTATCTGATCGGCGTGGCCACGGCGGCGGTGTCCGGGTATCTGTGCATCGGCCTGCTGCGGCGCATTGCCAACAAGGGAAAATTCGGCGCGTTTGCCTATTACTGCTGGGCCGTGGGTCTGCTGACCATCGTGGTGCAGCTCATTAAATAAGAGAAAGGAACCACTATGGCGTCCGGACAGAAGAAAAAAACCACAACCAAAAAGACGGCTCCGCAGAAATCCGCCCTCCCGCCGATCCGGCGGGAGGTAGGCGGCGGCGTGTGCCTGCTGCTGGCCTTGTGCGTGGTGGTCAGCTATTTCCAGGCGGACGCCATTGTGCTGAACCTGCTGGGGAACCTGCTGAAGGGCCTGGCGGGCTACGGCTATTGGCTGGCGGCCCCGGCCCTGGCCCTGGCGGGGGTGAACCTGCTGGCCCACCGGGGGCGTCCGGTGGTGCTGCGTACGGTTTGCGCCCTGGTGCTGCCGGTGCTGCTGGGGGCCATCCTGCACCTGTTTTTGTATAGGGGAGAGGCTGTCACCGGCCTGGCCCCGGCTATGAAGAGCCTGTGGGCCAGCGGCCTGCTGCTGCAAAGCGGCGGCGCACTGGCCGGTGGACTGGCCATGGGCATGAAGCGGCTGGTGGGCACGGTGGTGTCCGTGATCGTGCTGCTTCTGCTGCTGGCGGCGGCGGTATTCGCGGCGCTGCGGGTGTCCCCCCGGGAGCTGGTGCAGCGGGCCCGTGACCGGGTCCCCTATGAGCCGGAGCCGGAGCGCCCGGCCCGGCCGGAAAAGCCCCGGCGGCAGCGTGTGCCTGTGGACGTGCCCCTGGACGATGAGCCGGTGCGGCCCAAGCCCGAACCCAAGCCGGAGCCCAAACCTGAGCCCCAGGAGATTCCCGATGAACCTCTGCCCCGGAAGAAGGGGAAGGGCTTCTTCTCCCGCAGGGGGGAGGACGTGATGACTCCGGACCAGGTGCTGCGGCCTCAGGAGCCGGAGCCTGCGCCGGAGCCGCAGCCTGCGGCCCAGCCGGAGCCGGAGCCTGCCCCCCAGCCGGAGAAAAAATCCCGCCGGAGCCAGGAATCCGCCGCCCGGGAGGTGGAGCAGCACGCCCAGGAGGTGAGCCAGGCCATCGAGGAGGAGCTGGCGGAGCCGGAGGAGGCGTATCAGTATCCCCCGGTGACTCTGCTGGACCAGAACAGCGACGACAACTATACCGAGGTGGGGGCGGAGCTGCGGAACAACTCCCGCCGCCTGGCCCAGACCATCACCAGCTTCGGCGTGGACGCCAAGCCCGGGGACGTGGTCCACGGGCCCAGCGTCACCCGGTACGAATTTACCCTGGACCAGGGGGTGAAGCTGTCCAAGCTCACCAACCTGGCCGACGACATCGCCCTGGCCCTGGGCAGCGGCGGCGTGCGCATTGCCCCCATCCCCAACAAAAGCTCCGTGGTGGGCATCGAGGTGCCCAACCGGGTGGTGACGGCGGTGCGCATCCGGGACGTCATCGACTCCCGGGCCTTTGCCGAGCATAAGTCCCGGGTGGCCTTCGCCGTGGGCAAGGACATCGGCGGCAACTGCATCGTGGGGGACATCGCCAGACTGCCCCATGTGCTGATCGCCGGCACCACCGGCTCCGGTAAGTCCGTGTGCACCAACTCGCTGATCGTGAGTCTGCTGTACAAGTCCACTCCGGAGGAGGTCCGCTTCATCATGGTGGACCCGAAGATGGTGGAGCTGGCCCCCTACAACGGCATCCCGCACCTGCTGATCCCCGTGGTGACGGACCCCAAAAAGGCCGCCGGGGCCCTGCAGTGGGCGGTGTATGAGATGATGAAGCGCTATAAGCTGTTTTCGGAGAACGGCGTGAAGGACCTGGCCGGGTTCAACGCCCTGGCCGGACGCAGCCAGGAGCTGAAAAAAATGCCCACCGTGGTGGTGGTTATCGACGAGCTGGCGGACCTGATGCTGGTGGCGGCCAAGGAGGTGGAGGAATCCATCTGCCGGGTGGCCCAGATGGGCCGCGCCGCCGGGATGCACCTGGTCATTGCTACCCAGCGGCCCTCCTCCGACGTGATCACCGGCCTGATGAAGGCCAATATCCCCAGCCGCATTGCCTTCGCCGTGGCCTCGTCCCTGGAGTCCCGGATCATCCTGGACACCACCGGCGCGGAGAAGCTGGTGGGCAAGGGCGACATGCTGTATGCCCCCCTGGGGGCCGGAAAGCCCACCCGGGTCCAGGGCTGCTTCATCACCCCGGAGGAGATCGAACGGGTGGTGGACTATGTGAAGCAGAGCGGCGAGGCGGAGTATTCCCAGGACGTCATGGACAAGATCGAGCAGGCGGTGAAGGAGAAGGAAAAGGGCGGCGGCAAGTCCGCCGGCGCGCCGGAGCCTGCCGGGGAGAGTCCCGACGACGAGCTGCTTACCGCCGCCGTGGACGTGGTGCTGGAGACGGGACAGGCCTCTGTGTCCATGCTGCAGCGGCGGCTGAAGCTGGGCTATGCCCGGGCGGCCCGCCTGGTGGATCAGATGGAGGAGCGGGGCTATGTGGGTCCCTTCGAGGGGTCCAAGCCCCGGCAGCTGCTGATCGACAAGGCCAAGTGGCAGGAGCTGAAGATGGCCAAGGCCCCGGCCCCGGAGCCGGAGATCGACCGGAACGGCTCTGTCCGCGACGTGTTTGAAAGCCGGGACGCCCTGGACTGAGAACTATAACAAAACGAGGAGAATACACACGGAATATCGCGCGCTGCCCCACGGCGGGGAAAAGATCAGCGTCATTGGCATGGGCTCCTCCGTCATCGGCGGCGGTGACCGGCGGGAGATGATCGGGACGGTCCGGGAGGCCGTGGCCGCCGGGATCAACTATTTCGACACAACATCTTTATCAGTTGATAATAAAGCTTATGCAGTGAA
>OHAS01001137.1_pt1 | contig 21846 bp, 18 predicted proteins | sample 1577131 | NCBI WGS metagenome assembly OHAS01 (sample SAMEA3541566, study PRJEB24748) | human gut metagenome | biome: human gut; feature: human-associated habitat; material: faeces | place: China | collected 2012 | reverse complement strand
AGGAAAATTAGAAGAATTAGTAATGGATCCTGATTTTGCTGGAGCATATGATAAATGAGCCAAAACTGAATGGTTATTAGAAGACATGCGTTTAACTGGTATGCATGAAGGAGAAGCTATTGGAATTTCTAAAAGAAATATGGAAATAGCTAAAAATATGCTTAACCAAAATATGGATGTAAATCTTATTTCTAATGTAACTGGTTTATCTATAGAAGAAATAGAAGATTTAATAGAAAAGAAGAAGGTATATGGTCGTAAGACTTTAAAAAATTAATTTTTTCTTTTTCTTACTACTTAGACTAGATAAGTATAATAACTTACCTAGTCTTATTTATTATGATTTTCAAAATATTAGTAGTAAAAAATGGTTGAAGTTGGTATAATAAAGGTGTAGTAACAATTAGAAAGAAGGTATATAATGGCTACACCACATATTGAGGCTCGAAAAGAAGATATTGCAAAAATTGTTTTAATGCCAGGTGATCCTTTGCGAGCAAAAATGATTGCAGAAACTTATTTAGATAATTATCGATTAGTTAATACTGTTAGGAATATATTTGCTTATACTGGTATCTATAAAGGGAAAGAAGTAACTATCTTTGCATCAGGAATGGGAATTCCAAGTGTTGGTATCTATTCATATGAATTATTCAAATTCTATGATGTAGATTCTATTATTCGTATTGGTACTTGTGGAGCAAATTGTGAAGAAGTAAAAATATTAGATGTAATTTTAGCAGAAAGTAGTTATAGTTTAAGTACATTTGCTAAATTATTTGATGGTACTACTGATAAAATTATGCCATCATCAATAGAATTAAATCAAAAAATAGAACAGGCTTCTTTAGAAAATAATATTACCCTTAAAAAAGGAATGATTATTACTAGTGATGTGTTTAATGTTTATGTAGATATGAAAAAATACTTATCTAATTACCCAGCTGAACTAAAAACGCTCGCAAGTGAAATGGAAGCATTTGGACTATTTTTTATTGCAAAAAAACTAAATAAAAAAGCAAGCTGTTTATTAACTGTTGTAGATAGTCCTTATGAAGAAACAGAAATATCTAGTAGTGATAGACAAAACTCATTAAATACAATGATTAAAGTAGCATTAGATTCTATTGTGAAATAGTTTTTAGATTTTAGGGTATAGTAAAAACGAGGTGAAAAAATGAAATACAAAAAAATAGATATGACATCTTTTAATTTACACATAATTAAAACAAAACGTTTTAAAACGATTAATTTTAGAGTCTGTTTAAGAGATAAAATTAAAAAAGAAGAAATAACTTTAAGAAATGCATTAACATCTTTCTTAACTTATTCAACGAATACATATCGTACAAAAAGAGATTTAGTATTAAAAGCTCAGGATTTATATGCAGTAAATGTTTACACAAAATCCTATCGTTCTGGACGCTTTAATATGATAAATTTCTGTATGTCATTATTAAATGAGAAATATACAGAGGCAGGTATGTTAGAAAAAAGTGTTGAATTTTTAGCAGATATTATGTTTAATCCTAATTTTCAAGATGAAGAAGCCTTTCAAAATGCTTTTAAATTTTTATACGATAGCATTGAAACCAGTATGAAAGGAGTAAAGGAAAATCCTACCACTTATAGCGTAGTTAGAATGTTAGAAGAAATGGATCCTGATATGCCTTATGGTTATCGTGAATATGGTTATTTAGAAGATTTGGAAAAACTAAATCGTGAGAATTTAGCTAATTACTATGATAAAATTATGAAAAATAGTTTAGTGGATATCTATGTAATAGGAGATGTTGATGAAAACGAGATTGAATCTCTACTAAAAAAATACTTTAAATTTTCTACATTTAAAAGACCAAAAGAATCTCAATTAATAGAACATGAAAAATTACCAGTTAGGAGTAAAACAATAAAAGAAAAAGTAGAAAGTAATCAATCTAAATTATCGATTGGTTGTAAGATTGGCTCTTTAACAGAATTTGAAAGAAATTATGTTTTAACGATTTATAATATGATTTTAGGAGGAAATAGTGAATCAAAATTCTTCCAGATTATTCGTGAAAAACATTCTCTTGCTTATTATGTGTATTCTTCTTTAAATAAATTAGATAGTTTATTAATCATTAAAGCTGGTATTTCTAGTGAAAACTTTGATCAAACAGTAAAATTAGTTAAAAAATTAATGAAAGATATGGTTAAAGGAAATTTTAAAGATGAGCATATTAATATCGTAAAAGAAAATTATATTTCACTATTAAAAGAAATTGAAGATAATGAAAATGCTATTATCGAAACGTATTTGGCAAAAGATTTATTAAATTTAGGTGACATTGAAGAAAGAAAAAGAGAGGTTATGAAAGTAACTAAAGAAGATATTGTGAATGTAGCAAAGAAAATTAAAATAGATACCATTTTCTTATTAGAGGGAGTTGAAAATAATGAAAGCAATTGAGTTAAAAGGACTAGACCAAACATTATATTATGAAAAACTAGAAAATGGACTAGAAGTCTATATGCTTCCTTATAAAAATAAAAGTAATTATACTATGCATTATTTAACGAAATATGGTTCAATTCAAACAACTTTTATTCCTTATGGTGAAAAAGAAAAAATAACTGTACCGGATGGAATTGCTCACTTTCTAGAACATAAGATGTTTGAACAAGAAGACGGAGTAGATCCTTTTACTTACGCAGCAAAAACAGGTACTTATTCTAATGCTTCTACTAACTTTGAGTGTACTAGATATTATTTTGAAGGTAACCAAGCTTTTCAAGATAATTTAAACTATTTATTAGATTTTGTAGGAAGTCCATATTTTACAGATGAAAATGTAGAAAAAGAAAAAGGCATTATTGCAGAAGAAATTAAGCAGTATGATGATGAAGTAGAGTGGGTATTTGAAGAAGAAATGAAAAAAGCTCTTTTACAAAAAGATAATCATCGTGTCGATATTGCTGGAACTATAGAATCCATCAATACAATTACCAAAGAAGATTTATATAATACCTATTATACTTTCTATCAGCCAAGTAATATGTTTTTAGTGATAAGTGGTGACTTCAAAGTAGAAGATGCCATTAACACTATCAAAAATAATGAAACCTTAAGAAATGCAAAAACAAATTTTAAAGTAAAAGTATTTCAAGAAGAAGAACCACTTGCTGTTAATGAAAAAATAAAAGAATTAGAATTTAATGTTGTAAACACTAAAGTTGGTTACGGTATTAAAATCCCAATTAAACATATAAAAGATAAATATTTATTTAACTTATATATTGGCTTAATGCTAAGTATTAAATTTGGCTTATCTTCAGTATTTCGTGAAAAATTAAAAAAAGAACAGTTAATGACATCTTTTTACACGGAAAGAGAAATTGTGGGAGAATATTTAATTATTGTTTTTAAAGCTGATAGTGAAACTCCATTTGAATTAATTGAAGAAATCAAAAAGGAGTTAGCTAATATTGAAATACCAGAAGAAGAAATCAATCGTTTAAAGAAAGTATGGATTTCATCTGAGGTAATTATGATTGATAATATCAATATGTCTTTAGAAAATATCGTTGATGATATTATAGAATTTGGTGATATTATTCCAAATAAAGTAGAAATATTTAGATCTTTAAACAAAAAAGACTATGATAAAATATTATCTAGCATTGATTTTTCAAATTCTTCTACCGTCATTATTAGACCAAAAGAAAAAGAATAAATTAAAAGCTTGGACATATAATAAAACAGGTGATAAAAGTGAAAAAAATTAGTCTTTTTGCAGTAACATTGGTTACTGCTTTTTTCTTACTTAGCAATCTACCAAACAAAAATAAAACCATTCTATCAGATGAGAAAGAAATAAGGGGTGTTTTTATTTCTTATATTGAATATATGAAGTATTTTCAAAATAAAGATAAAGAGATAATTAAAGTAGAAATTGAAAATATTATAAAAACTGCTAAGAAATACCATTTTAATACCATTTACTTGCAAGTAAGACCTTTTTCTGATAGCATTTATGATTCTAATATTTTTCCTTTTACTCATACTATTTCTGGTATACAAGGTAAAAAAATAGATTTAGATGTTCTAGAATATTTTCTAAATATAGCTCATCAAAATAATCTAAAAGTACATGCTTGGATTAATCCTTATCGCATTTCTAATGAAACCGATACTAGTTTTTTATCTACTAGTAATCCTGCTTATTCATTACTTTCTACTAATGATGTAAAAGTTATTGAAGGGAAGGGAATTTACTATAATCCAGCTAGTAGCAAAGTAAAAGAATTAATTATTAATGGAGTAAAAGAAATTGTTATTAATTATGATATTGATGCTATTATGCTAGATGATTATTTTTACCCAGATGATACAATTGATTTAGAAAACTATAAAGAAGTAGAGAATACAATTTCCCTTACTGATTTCAGATTAAGTCAAACAAATGAATTGATTTTTAGTATTTATAAAGAAATTAAGAAAATAAAGCCAAATGTTTTATTAGGAATATCTCCTGATGGTAATCTAGAAAATAATTATGATACCCATTATATTGATGTAAAAACTTGGTTAAAAGAAGAAAACTATATTGATTATATTATGCCTCAAATCTATTATGGCTTTTTAAACGAGAAAAAACCTTTTATTCAAACCGTAAATGAATGGAATAATCTTATAAAAAATAATACTAAGTTAGTAGTAGCTCTATCTTTATATAAAGCTGGCAATTTAGATAAATATGCAGGAAGTGGAATAGAAGAATGGATTCTTTCTAATGATATTATAAAAAAACAAATTCAGGTAGTAAGAAATTTATCAAATTATGATGGATTTTCTATTTTTAGATATGATTATTTTTCTAATGATGCTGATAATAAAATTTTAAAAGAAGAAATTAAAAATTATTGTATGTTACTTGAAAAATAAGGGTAATATTACATATATTAGGATTAAAAAGTACCACATTAAGAAAATATGGTAAAATAGCAAAGTAAATGCAACCCTTTTTATCAGGAGTGGAATTTACTTTGAAATTTCAGGATTAAGAAAATATTTGATTTTTGGTATTGAAAAAAAATCTATCCTCTATTATAATGAATATAGGATATGAAGATATCTAAATACGATATTAGGAGGAGAAAAAATGAACAAAAAGTCAACAGGTTTATTACTATCAATACTGGGCGTAATTAGTTTAGTATTAATTACTACTGGAGTAACATATGCATTCTTCAGTTATACAAAACAAGGTACAACTGAAAACGTTATCAAAACAGGAACGATTACATTCCTATATGATGAATTAGAAGGTGAAGGAAATGGTATCAAAATTACTGATGCAATTCCTATGACTGATGCAGAAGGAAAAGTTTTAGCTGATGCAAATCAATATTTTGATTTCAAAGTAACTTCAACTGTTTCAGGAGATGCTACTATTCCTTATGAAGTAACATTAAGAAAAGGAGCAGACTCAACACTAGGTGAAGATCAAATCAAAGTATTCTTAACTGCTACTGGTTCTGAAACTAATGGAGTTAATTCTGCTGATGATAGTGGAACTATTAAATTATTTAGTGAGCTAGCTCAAACTACTACTAATGTACCAGCTGGAACAGTAGAAAAAACTATCTACAAAGGAACAGTACCTGCTAAAACTACTAACTATGCTGAAAACTTCAAATTAAGAATGTGGATTAAAGGTGAAAATGGAGTTGCTGCTGATTACTCACCATACGAATTCGTATTAAAGACAGCTGCTACTGGAACAGATGCTTTAAAAGCTGATGATTTAATTACTGCTGGCACTTTAATTACTTCTACTGCATATTATGCATTAGATGAAGCTACTCAAGCTAATTATGAAAGAATTGCATATGTAAATAAGACTAATAGAACTATTTATACTGTAACTCAATCTCAAGCCGCAGGATTTACTGCTGGTGATGGATTTGAAGCTAATGAACAATTCTATTCAATCAATGGACAACAATTCTCAGCTACTGTTAATGTTTATGCTAACGCTACTGTAGTTCAAGGTAATTAATAAAAACTAATAAAAGCATACCGAAAGGTATGTTTTTTTCTTTCTAAAACTGATATAATAAGTATTATAAAATGGTGGTGTAACATGATAATAGAATATTTAAAAAAGAAAAATTTAATTATTTGTCCAAATAATTTAAAGGAAACAGTTATTTATGAAATCAATCAAGCTAGTACTCTAATTTCTTATAAAATTATAGATATGAATGAGTTTTTAGAAAATTATTTTTTTTCATATGATAAAAAGACTATATTTTATTTAATAGAAAAATTTAATATGAAATATGAGAATGCACTAGAGTATATAAAAGCTATGTATTATTTGAAAGATATAAAATATACAACTAACAAATTAATAAAACTACAAGCTTTAAAACAAGAATTAATAGAAAAAAAATTACTCAAATTTAATCCTTTATTTCATAATTACTTACTAGACACTAATATCGTTATATATGGTTATGACTTTCTAGATCCATTCTATATAGAAATATTAAAAACTTTTCCTAGTTATCATCAAGTAGTAACAATAAATAAAAATATAAAACACTTTGTATATGAATTTGATGATATTTTAGAAGAAGTTTCCTATATTTGCCATGACATTAAAAAGAAACTAGATAGTGGTATTTCTATTAATCAAATTAAAATCATAACACCAGCTAGTGAGTATCAATATCAGTTAAAGAAAGTATTTGACTGGTGCCATATTCCTATTAGTTTAAGTGAAAAAACTTCTCTATACCAAATTAAAATAGGGAAAACTATTCTTGAAAAATTAAAGAATAACCAAACTTTAGAAGAAATAGTAGATTCTTTCAAAGAAGAAAAAATACCATTAGATTTATTAGATAAAGTCTTAAAAATTTTAAATGAATACATTGAATTTCAAATAGATACAAGTAAACTTGTTAGTATGATAGAGTACGATTTAAAGCACACTTATTTAACTATAAAAGAATACTCAAATTGTGTTACGATAAAAGATTTTTCAGAAATAGAAGATAATGATTACGCCTATTTATTAGGATTTAATAAAGAAAATTATCCAACTTTATATAAAGATGAAGACTATTTATCAGATAGTATGAAACAGGAACTTGGTTTATTTGATAGTAATCAAAAAAATATTCAAAGTAGAAATATTCTCTTAAAGAAAATTGGAAATATTAAAAACTTACTCATTACTTATAAAAACAAAACAGCTTTTAGTAGTTATAATCCATGCTTATTAATAAGTGAAGTAGGAGATACTTTGATAAAAAATGAAGAACCTTCCTATAATATTTCTAATTTTTATAATAAAATGGTATTAGCTAAAAAGTATGATAATTTCTATAAATACGGAATAGTAGATGATACTTTAAAACTTCTTCATTATAACTATCATAATTTAAATTATAGAACCTATCAAAACCAGTTTACTGGTCTAGATAATAGTGAATTACTTGCTAGCTTAAAAAAACCATTTACGCTTTCTTTTTCTACTATAGATGAATATTATAGATGTGGTTTTCGTTATTATATTAGTAATATTTTAAAAATTAAAAAAGATGACTTTGATGATTTTTATAAAAATGTTGGTACTATTTTTCATGCTGTTTTAGCTAAGTTTTTAGATACTAATTTTGATTTTGATAGTGCGTGGTGTGGAGAGATAAAAAATTATAATTTCACATTAGATAAAATTATTTTATTAGAAAAATTAAAGCAAGAATTAGAATTTGATATCAAAGTTTTAAAGAAACAGTTAGAATATAGTGGTTTCCGTGATTTTTTATTTGAAAAAAGATTTGTGGTTCCTATTAAAAATAATCAAAATATAAGTGTAAACTTTGTAGGAATTGCCGATAAAATTAGCTATTTAAAAGAAAGTGATAGAACATTAGTAAGCGTAATTGACTATAAAACAGGACATTTACCAACAGAATTAAATAATATTATCTATGGTATTGGTATGCAGTTACCCATCTATTTATATTTAGTAAAGAGAAGTTATTTATTTCCAAATGCTGAAATTGTAGGCTTTTACTTACAAAAAATTATAAATGGTGATATGAAGAAGCAGGCTAAAAAAACACTAGAAGAATTAAAAGAAAATGCTTTAAAACTAGTTGGTTATTCCATTGATAAAGAAGACATTTTAGAAAAATTTGATATTACTTATGAAGATAGTATGATGATAAGTGGTCTAAAAAAGAAAACAGAAGGCTTTTATGCTTATTCCAAAATATTAAGTGAAAAGCAATTAGATAATATGGATAATTTAGTAGATAGTAAAATAAAAGAAGCTACTACGAATATTTTAAATGGTAATTTTATGATTAATCCCAAACAAATTGATAAAGATAATGTAGGATGTGAATTCTGTAGTTATAGAGATATTTGTTACCATACAGAAAAAGACTATGTAAAATTAGAAAAACATCGTAACTTAGATTTTTTAGGAGGTGATGATAATGCCTAGATGGACAAAAGAACAGGAATTAGCAATAAACCAAGAAAACACAAACATTTTAGTAAGTGCTGGAGCTGGTAGTGGTAAAACAGCAGTATTATCAGAAAGAGCATTACGCAAAGTAAAAGAAAATGTTAATATTGATGAGATTTTAATTCTAACATTCACAAAAGCAGCAGCCTATGAAATGATGCTTCGTATTCGAAAAAAAATTCAAGAAAATGGTTTTCAAGAACAGGTAAATCGTATTGATAAAGCCTATATCACGACATTTGATTCCTTTGCCTTATCTATCGTTAAGAAATATCATGATAGACTAAATTTAAAAAAAGAAGTATCTATTATCGATGAACACGCAATTAACTTAGTAAAAACTGAACTATTAGATGAAATATTTCAAAAATATTATCAAAAAGAGGATCCTAGTTTTATTAATTTTATTACTGATTTTTCTTTAAGAGATGATAAAGAAGTTAAAAAATACATATTAGATATCAATGATAAACTAGATTTAAAATATGATAAAAAAGAGTATTTAGACTCCTATTTAGAAAAATATTATGACTTTAATTTAGTAAATAATAAAGTAGCAGAATATGAAAATATGCTACAAGATATCATTCATAATATAGAAAGTATTTTAAGAGAATTAGAACTTGAGTTAGATGGTGATGACTATGATAATTTTTATCAAGTATTACTTCCTTTATTAGATGCTACTTCTTATGATGAAATAAAATCTAGTCTTGATATTAAACTTCCTCGTCTACCAAAAAATTCTAGTGAAAGTATCAAAAAAGAAAAAGATGATATTAAAAAATATATAGAAGAATTAATTAATTTATGCTTATTTGAAAATAAAAAGCAGATGGTAGAAGACTATTTATCTACTAAAAACAATCTAAAAGTTATGATAGATATTATTTTAAAATTAGATGAAAAAATAACTAGTTACAAGTATAACCATGATACTTTTGAATTTGTAGATATTTCTAAACTAGCAATTGATTTAGTAACTAAATACCCAGATATTAGAGAAGAGTTAAAAAACTATTTTAATGAAATTATGATTGATGAATATCAAGATACTTCAGATTTACAGGAACAGTTTATCAAACTAATTGAAAATCATAATACTTATATGGTAGGCGACATTAAACAATCTATTTATCGTTTTAGAAATGCTAATCCTTTAATTTTTAAAGAAAAATATGATAAATATGCTCAAAATATTGATGGCGTTAAAATTGATTTAAATAAGAATTTCCGTAGTAGAAAAGAAGTGTTAGATAACATTAATGAATTCTTTGATTGTGTCATGGATGATACTTTTGGTGGAGCAAATTACCAAGAAAGTCACCGTATGGTATTTGGAAATAATACTTATATTGAAGAAGGACTAACCGAACAAAACTATAATATTAATGTTTTAAATTACCAAATAGAAAAGGATTCTCCTTATAAAAAATATACAAAAGATGAAATAGAAGCCTTTTTAATTGCTGATGATATTAAGAAGAAAATAGAAAATAAGTATCAAGTATTTGATAAAGATACCGGGATTTTGCGTGATATTGAATATAGTGATTTCGTTATTTTAATGGATCGTAGTAGTAAATTTACTCTATATAAAAAGATATTTGAATACATGAAAATACCACTTACCATATTAAGAGATGAAAATATTATGGACCAAAATGAAGTTTATTTAATTCGTAATATTTTAAAGTTACTAGAGTGTTTAGAATTTAAAAAGTTTGATAATGAGTTTAAATATAGCTTTACAAGTATTGCTAGAAGTTATTTATTCTCTCTAAAAGATCAAGAAATTTTCCATATTATAAATGAAAATCTCTTTTTAGAAACGGATATTTTAAAAACAGCTCAGGAGTTAGTAAGTGATATTTCTACAGTATCTTTACATGAATTATTAGAATTAATTATTGAAAAATTTGACTTTTCTTCTAAGATAATAACTTATGGAAGTGTTGAAATGGGTTTATCTGTTTTAGACTATTTCTTAGAGTTAGCTAGCAATTTAGAAGAATTAGGGTATGACTATCATCGTTTTATAGAATATTTGGACTACATTATTAAAAATCAAAAACAAATCAAAATACCAGTATCTGTTAGTGATAGTAATAGTGCTCAAATTATGACTATTCATAAATCAAAAGGTCTAGAGTTTCCAATATGCTATTATAGTGGGTTATCTTTATCTTTTAATGTGAGTGATTTAAAAGAAAAAATCTTATTTGATAATGATTATGGTATTATTCTTCCTAGTTTTCATAATGGTTATCAAGATACTTTCTATAAGGGATTATTAAAGAAGAAGTATATGAAAGAAGAAATTAGTGAAAAGATAAGACTTTTCTATGTAGCACTTACTAGATGTAAGGAGCAAATGATTATCGTTAGTAATATGGAAAGTGAAGAAACGACTTTGCAGGAAGGTGTTGTTCGTTACGCTAAAAGAGAACAGTATCGTTCATTTTTAGATATTTTAAAAAGTATTTATGCAATAGTAGAGCCTTATATTATTCAAGTACCATTAGATAGTATTTATCTATCACAGGATTATAAAATGATTAGTATGGATAAAAAGTTAGAAGAAAAAGAAGCAGATAGCTTAATTGTTTCTGAATATAATGGTGAAAAAAGTATTTCTTTAGAAAGTAGTCATTTTTCAAAAACGACACATGATTTATTAACACTAGAAAAGAAGAAAAACATGGAATTTGGCTCCAAGATTCATGAAAAACTAGAAATGATTGATTTTATAAATCCTAATTTTGAAGGTTTAGCCGATTATGAAAGAGAAAAAATAAAAGCATTTTTAAACCAGCCACTATTAAAAAATAGAAAAGACGCTAATATTTTAAAAGAATATGAGTTTTATGAAATAGATGGTGAAAAGAAAAAACATGGTATTATTGATTTATTATTAGAATACTACGATCATATCGATATCATTGATTATAAATTAAAAAATATAGAAGATGATGCTTATCTTGACCAATTACATGGTTATAGAGACTATATAAAGGAAAAAAGAAAGAAGCCAGTTTTCTTATATTTATACTCCATTTTAGATAATAATTTTAAAAAAATTGATTAACTTCATTGAAAAAATGGAGTTTTTTTTAATTTTTTTCACTTTTTTTCACTTTTTGGAAGTATTTTTGAAAGTTTTTAAAATAATATTCTCAGGAGGTGAAATTATGAAGTATCCATTTGAGAAGCAAACAGATCTAAAAGATTGTGGAGTATGTTGTTTGTTGATGCTTACTAGATATTATGGTGGAGAAGTATCAAAAGAGTATTTAAGACAAATAACATTTACTACAAAAGAAGGAGTAAGTGCTTATTCTTTGTTAGAAGGAGCAAAAACATTAGGGTTTTCAGGCTATGGTGTAAAAGGAGATTTTAAAGAACTTAAGAAAGAAGATTTACCTTGTATCGCCCATGTAGTCATTAATAAAAGTTATAAACACTTTGTCGTTATTTATGATATCGATAATCGGCATAAAAAAATCCTCTTAGCAGACTCCTCTAAAAATAAAATAATAAATTATACTTTTCAAGAATTTGAAAGAATAACGACGAATCAATTTTTATTATTAAAACCCTTAAAGAAAATTATGTATGTAGAGAAAAATCAATTTTTAAAACTTACGATTAAAAAATTTATACTTCAAAATAAAAAAAATTTAGTTTTTGTATTATGTCTTTCTTTATTTGTTACATTCCTGAATATAGTTTCTTCATTCCAATTTAAAGTGCTGGCGGAATATGTTATTAACTATCAAACGTTAAATAATCTACTACTAATTTTTCTGGTATTTGCTAGTATTATTCTAATAAAAGAATTTAGTAATTACTTTAGAAATTTAATAGTAAATTCCATCAATCATAAATTAGATAAATGTTTACTTCAAAATGTATATCATCATATATTATCACTTCCATATCTCTATTATAAAAATAGAACTACTGGAGAGATAACAAGTAGAATGGAAGATTTAGTTAGTATTAGAAATGTAATTAGTAAGTTATTAATTACGGTATTACTAGATTTTGTTTTAGCATTCTTTACCTTTTTTACTTTACTTTATTTAAGTCATAAATTAACTCTTATAGTAATTATTAGTATTGTAGTAAATTGTGTCATAATTGTAGTATTTCGAAAAATATTAGAAAACAAAATAGTAAAAAGTAAAGAATTATCAGCTAAATTAAATTCCTTTTTAGTAGAAACAATCGGTGGAATAGAAACAATTAAAAATCAAAATATCCAGTCTTTCATAGAAAATAATTTTCTACTAAAATATAGTAACTATAATCTAAATAGCCATTCTTACAACCATATTTTTCTATTAGAAATCTTTTTAAAGAATTTGATAAATGAATTTACTAGTTTCTTAATCATGATAGTAGGAGCATATTTAGTAGTAAATGGAAAGTTAGATATTTCTATTTTAATTACTTATATCACACTGATGAATTATTTATTAGAACCCCTAAAAAATATAATAGATTTAGATTTATCATTAAAAGAAGCAAAAATAGCTTTTACTAGAGTAAATGAACTTTTTGAAGTAAAAGAAGAAAATAGTAGAAAAGATATCAAAAAATTAAATAGAAAACTAAATGGAAAAATAGAAACTAATCATTTAAGATACTCTTATAATGGTAGTAATTATCTTTTAAAAGATATCAATTTAAAGATAAATCAAGGAGAAAAAATACTCATTTATGGTAGTAGTGGTGGAGGTAAAAGTACACTTGCTAAAATTTTAGCAAAAGAGTTAGAGGTAGAAAATAATATGTTCTTCTTAGATGATATAGAGATTAAAAACTATTCTCTAAATTGTATAAGAGAAGAAATCTGTTATCTATCTCAACAAGAATTAATCTTTACAGACTCTATTTATCAAAATATAGTATTAGATAAACAAATAGAATATAAGGATTTTTTAGACATAGCATCTTGTACAATGGTATCAGAATTTGCAAATAAAAATATTTTGGCTTATGATGAATTATTAGAAGAAAACGGCTTTAATATAAGCGGTGGACAAAGGCAAAGAATTATACTAGCAAGAGCTCTGTTAAAAAAGGCACAGATTTATATATTAGATGAATCTTTAAATGAAATTGATATTGAAAAAGAAAGACAAATTTTAACGAACTTGTTTGAAAAATATAAAGATAAAACTTTTATTGTGATCTCTCATCGTTTCCACAATCAGGACTTATTTGATAAAAAATATCTTATAGAGGACGGAATCAGTTATGAAAAATAATTGGACTTTGGAAGATTACAGGGTAGTAAAAGAAGAAAATAATGTACCAAATAGGTATCTATATTTTCTAATACTTATAATAATAGGGATAATAATGATAATTGGTAAAATTGATTTTGAACTATATGATAAATATTCTTTTATAAAAGAAAAAGATAGTTTTATTCTGTTAATTAATAGTAGTCAAATAAAATATTTAGAGAAAAATGAATGGATTTATATTGATAGAAAAAAGTATCACTATCAAATAAAAAGTGTAGATGATAATTACTCAAATATCAATAATGAAATTTTTGAAACTGTTCATGTTAATCTTAATAATTATAAAACAAATGCTGTTTTAACAGATGGTTATCTTTTAAAAAGTAAAAAGAATTTATATCAAATGGTAATTGATTTTATCAAAGGGGACATAACTTAAAATATTTACAAAAGGTTTTAGGTTATATCTTAAAAGTAGTAAAAATGACAGAAAGGAATCAAGCTAAAAATGAACAAATTAAATAAAGAAGAATTAGAAAAAACAAAAGGTGGAATTGGCTTTTGGGGTATTGCTGGTATCATAGGAGCAGCTATCTTTATTGTAGGGGTACTAGATGGAATTGCTAGACCTGTAAAATGTAATTAGGAGGATATTATGGAAAGAATTAATGATAATCAAGAATTATTGGTAATGATGGGAGGATTTAATGTAACAGGTACAATTGTGAATGCCTTTTTAAGTGCTGGTAAATTTATCTATACATTAGGTCAAAGTTTTGGAAGTTCTATTCGTAGAATTGGAAGTAATAATCTATGCAGAATATAAGTGAATTTTTAAAGAAAAATATTGAATACAAATTTTTCATAAAAGTATTTCTAATAGTATTTTCTTTACCATTTGCATTAGTAGTTACTAATCTACTTATGCAGACACTTTTTAATTTAGGTACTTATACAGGTACTTTCTTAAGATTTTTGTATCAAATTGTTGTATATTAAGAAATTGGATTTTTCCAGTTTCTTTTTTCTTTATATTTTGTAAGAAATTGATATAAGATTATTAAAAAGCTTGTATTTATTCTACAAACATGATATATTTAAGTAAAAATTATTAATAATCTTATAAAATTTAATATAAAGATGAACTATTTATATGAATTAAAAGAATTTAGACTACTCTTTTGGTAATAAGAAAGGTGGATAGAATTGAGCATTGTCTACTCAATATGAATATGGCTATAACTGGTATAAGTAAAGAAAAACATGATTCTCTTGTTGCTAGTGGTTATTACGATATAACCTCATCCAGTGGATTACTAGAAATACCAACTGAGATATTAGAAGATCTTTTTAGATACTCCTCTTATAGAAATCCGACAGTAGAAGATTTAATACAACGCCTTCCTGAAGGAACAGATATATATGATTATGGTGATATATGCCATAAATTGGTATCAAATGGATATGATCTCAAGCGCGTATATTTTTTTCTGTTGTGTTTATCATGGTACGGTTATAATTTTAAGCTAAAAAATGGAGAAAATGATTATACTGCTTTACAAGAATTTTTACTTCATCTTGAAACTGGGCCTGGAGGCGACTACTCCAGTATTGCTATAGATATCTTTAGCTTCTTTCAAAGTAGTGTGGGTATAAATGTAAAAGATAAATTTGGAAATAGTATTCTTCACACTTTAATCATTGACTGTAGGTATAAAGAATCTATTGTACAAATATTAATAACTATAGATCAAAAATTTGAAAGTGCAAATTTTGATTTTGAATGTAAAAATAATCGAAACATGGGAATAATTGAAACACTAGATGAGTGCATAAATAAATACTCAAAATCAAATGATAAGAATGTACAAGATAAAGGAAAGCTGTTATCTCGTGAAAGTGAAGAAATTAAAAGAATAATAAATGGTCTCATAAAATACAAGAAAGATCAATCAAGAATTATTTCAGAAAAAGATAAAAATAACAAAACTGAAATTGAAATATATGATATACAGGGTAAAATATCATTTATACTAGAGAATACAATTTTTAGTGAGGATAGTAGCTATTTTTCTGAAGTTCATAATGCATTTAAAGAAATGGCAGATGATATGAAATATTACAGAAATAAAATTACTAATAATATTGTTTTTGATCTTGATACCATATTAGCAGTTAAAAAAGCTATGGATATGGAATATATAATTGTTCCTACTTTAGTACCTGATTGGGCAAGAACATTTCCATCGCCTATATTTTTAAAAGTAGCTGCAATGAAGACTAGAAAATGCATTAGAAATGATAAAGAAAATGAAGAAGTAGTAACGGCAAAAAGAAATTTAAATGAAATTATAGAACGATTTTTAGAAAAAATAGTATATCAATTATCTTTCATGGATATTATAGAAAATAAGAATATAATTCTTTTATTTAAAAAATCTTTAAAAGAAAATTTTGATTATATCATAGAACATACAGATAATATGGAAACAGAAAAGGATTTTATTCTTGCTTGGTCAAAATATGAAGAACAAATAAAAGAAACAATAAGATTTGGAATTAAAGTATTAAAAGCTCCAGTAAATGTTAATAAAATGTCAGAAATATTACAGACACTCGAAGCATTCGGTTTTAATGAAGAAATAGACTTATTAAATAAAAAAATAGGCAATATCGCAGATGAAACAAATAAAATAGTGGATTGTGAAGTTTCAATCTTAGCACCAGTAAAAGAAGAATATAAGAATCAAATAAAGAAAATTTTAAACGCAGGACTAGAATCATTAACTTCATCACCAGATATTAGTACTATGAATATAATGCTACAAGCACTTGAAGCATGTGGGCTTAATGAAGAAGCAGAGTTCTTAAAGAAAATAATTAAAGATTATACAGCTGGTAATTTTCTTGAAGAAATAATAGAGGATGAAATTAAAACAGGCAAACTTTCTAATTTAGGAATCGTTTATTTACAAAAATTATTTAAAAATAATGGATTTGAAAATGTAAGCGAGTTAATAGAGCAAAATAAAGAAGAAAAGGGAAAAACAAAGAAAATAGGAAAAATTTCGGATTAAAATTTCTCTTTTTAAAATTTATTCTTAGCAAAAGGTACATTTATGTCAACATTGGTTTTTGCTAAGTGTATTAATGTAACTAAAATAATAATAAATGGTCCTTAAAATTGACAAATGAAATATAGAATATGAAAATTGGTCGAAACTTCATTTCTTATAAAAAAGAGAAATGAAGTTTTATAATTTGAACTGTAACCAAAATTGGTAAAAAGTGAAAAAAGGTTAAAAAATATGTTGAAAAATGCCACAAGGTGCGTTATAATTGGTTGTAGTAAGAGCGAAGGGAGGGGAAATAATGACACAGGTAGCGGTAAAAAATGGAAATCTTGAGTTTGCTTTAAAGAAATTTAAACAAAAAGTTGCTAGAGATGGAGTCCCTTCTGAATGCAAAAAAAGAGAAGGCTATGATAAGCCAGGCGTTAAGAGAAGAAATGCTAAAAAAGAAGGCATTAAAAATACTCGTAAGCGTAACAAAGCTAATAAAAATAGAGACTAATCGTAAGTATTAGTCTTTTTCTATAAAGGAGGAAATTATGAATTTAGTAGAAACATTAGATAAAGAAATTATTGAGGCTATGAAAGCAAAAGATAGTGTTCGTCTAGCTACTTTGCGTGGTGTAAAAGGAGCTATGAAACTTCAAAGTATCGATCATAAAAAAGAAATAAATGATGAATTGTTAATTGATGTAGTATCAAAAGAAATTAAAACTAGAAATGAATCCATCAAAGAATTTGAAAAAGGCGGAAGACAAGATTTAATTGATAAAACAGAAGAAGAAATTAAAGTTTTAAGTAAATATTTACCAGAACAATTATCAGAAGAAGAAATTATAAATATTATTAATCAAGTATTTGAAGAAGTAAACCCATCTGGTATCAAAGATATGGGTAAAGTTATGGGTATAGTTACTCCTAAAGTAAAAGGAAAAGCTGATATGAGTGTAGTATCTGCTTTAATTAGAAATAAATTGAACTAATATTTACAAACTAAAAAAAATATTATATAATTTAGCTATCAAGAAAAACAATGACTAAGAAATAGTAATAAGATATTTTATATCAAGAGAGTCTGTGGTTGGTGTAAACAGATTATAAAATCTTACGAATTCACCTTACGAGTTTCTATTATAGACGAATACTTCACGTTAAGAAGATAAGATATAGAGAAATCTATAATTAAGGTGGTACCGCGGTTATCTCGCCCTTATGGCAGGTAGCTGCTTTTTCTTTGTCATTGAAAGGAGGATTTTTATGAATGAAAAAGTAAATAGCATTAAAGAAGAAATATTAAATGATATAAATAGTATTTCATCACTAAAAGAACTAGGTGACTTAAAAGTAAAATACCTAGGAAAAAAAGGCCTTGTTACCGAGTTAACTAGTAATATGCGTGAGTTATCTATTGAGGAAAAGAAAGAACTTGGTAAACTTTCAAATGAAGCAAGAACCTATGTAACAGATATTATTAGTAAAAAGGAAACAGAAATAAAAGAAATTGAACTAGCAGAAAAACTAGCTAATGATACAATTGATATTAGTTTACCTAGTGAAAAAATAAAAAAAGGAAGTCGTCACCCATTTAATCGTATTATTGAAGATGTTGAAGATTTCTTTGTATCTATGGGTTATGATGTAGTAGATGGGCCAGAGCTTGAAACTGATGAAAATTGCTTTCAAAGATTAAATGTACCATTAGGTCACCCAGCAAGAGATGCCCAAGATACTTTCTATATTGATAATGAGTATCTACTTAGAACACAAACTTCAAGCGTACAAGCAAGAACGATGCAAAAAAATGAAGAAAAGAAACCAATTCGTATGATTTGTCCAGGTAAAGTTTATCGTCGTGATGATGATGCTACCCATTCTCATCAATTTGGTCAAGTAGAAGGTTTAGTAATCGATAAAGATATTTCTTTAGCTGATTTAAAGGGAACTTTAGAGTTATTTGCTAAAAAAATGTTAGGAGAAAATACTAAGGTAAGATTTAGACCAAGTTTCTTCCCATTTACAGAACCTAGTGTAGAAGTAGATGTAAGTTGCTTTAAATGTGGTGGCAAAGGTTGTAGTTTATGTAAACAAACAGGTTGGATTGAAGTATTAGGTGCTGGTATGGTTCACCCTAATGTACTTAGAATGGGTGGCTATGATCCGGAAGTTTGGACTGGATTTGCTTTTGGTACTGGATTAGATAGATTTGCTATGTTTAGATATGCAATTCCTGATATCCGTTATTTATATACAAATGATATCCGTTTCTTAGAACAGTTTGATAGAAAGGACGAAGAAAATGAAATTAAGTAGAAAATTTGTTAGTGACTATGTTGATATTCCTGATAATGTAACTATAAAAGATTTAGCAGAAGCTATGACTGGAATTGGTAATGAATATGATAGTTGTGGTAAGTTAATTAATGCTACCAATTTAGTAGTAGGTGAAGTAATAGAATGTATTAATCACCCTGATAGTGATCATTTACATGTATGTAAGGTAAATGCTGGTAATGAAATTCTTCAAATTGTATGTGGTGCTCCTAATGTTAGAACAGGTTTAAAGGTAATTGTTGCTTTAAATGGAGCAGTATTACCAGGTGGTGTTATTAAAAAAGGTGTTATCCGTGGTGAAGAATCAAATGGAATGCTATGTTCTATGGCTGAACTTGGCCTTGAACATAAATTTTTAACAGAAAAAGATGTAAATGGTATTCATGAATTAGATAGTAATGCAATTGTTGGAGAAGATCCTATCAAATACTTAGGATTAGATGATGAAGTAATTGATTTTGAACTTACTTCTAATAGAGGAGATTTATTAAGTATCTTAGGTATGGCTTATGAAATTGGTGCTTTATATGATAAAAAGGTAAAACCAATGAATTTAAGTTTTCATGAAAATAGTGATGATATTAATAATTCTTTTGGTATTGATATAAAGACGGAAAACTGTCCTTTATTCCTTGCTAAAAAAGTAAAGAATGTAGTAATTAAGGAAAGCCCAGACTTTATTAAAAATCGTTTAATTGCATCAGGCATTCGCCCAATTAATAATATAGTAGATATTAGTAACTATGTAATGCTTGAAACAGGTCAACCTCTACACTATTATGATAGTAACCGTTTAGGTGATGTTTTAACAGTAAGAATGGCTTATGAAGATGAAAAATTAACTACTTTAGATAACATTGAAAGAACATTATCAGATAGTGATATCGTAATTGCTAATGATACTGAAGCTGTTGGACTAGCTGGTGTCATGGGAGGATTAACTACTGAAATAGAAGAAGATACTAAAGATATTATTATTGAATCTGCTATCTTTAATCCTACTCTAGTACGCAAAACTAGTAAAAAAATAGTAAGAAGTGAAGCAAGTAATCGTTTCGAAAAAGGACTTGATCCAAAAAGAACTTATATGGCTATTGCTAGAAGTTGTTACTTATTAGAAAAATATGCTGATGCTGAAGTAGTTGGTGGAATGGTAGAATATAATACTCTTGATATGAGTGATGAAGTTGTACCAATCACAGTTCAGAAAATCAATAAAGTGTTAGGTATCACATTAGAAAAAGATACTATTCTTGATATTTTTACTCGTTTAGGTTTTACATATGAAGAAAATAATCGCGAAATTTTAGTAACGGTTCCAACTAGAAGAGTAGATATTTCTATCGCAGAAGATTTAATTGAAGAAGTTGGTAGAATTTATGGTATAGATAACATTGTAGGAAAACAAATGACTCTTCCAGTTAAACCAGGATATGTAAATAAAAATAAACGCATAATTCGTAATAAATTAGCCTCTCTTGGTTTAAATGAAACCTTAAGTTATGCTTTAATACCAGAATCAGAAGTAAAAAAATATACAAATGATGAGTTTGAAGCAATAAAAGTATTAGATCCAATGAGTGAAGATAGAAATACACTTCGTCATAGTATTATTCCATCACTAATGATGATTTATGAATACAATAAAGCTAGAGGAAATAAAGATATTTCAATTTATGAAATTGGAGCTTGTTTTGGTAAAGTAGAAGATAGCTATCAAGAAGAAAGTAAATTAGCTATTTTGATGACTGGTACTTATACTTTAGGATTAAATCCTAAGAAAGTAAATTTCTACACTTTAAAAGGTATTTTAGAGGAATTATTAGATTATCTAGGTTATCAAAATCGTTATAGTTTAAAAGTAGAAGATATTCCTAACGATTTTCACCCAGGTCAAAGTGCATCTATTATTTTAAATAATGTAAAAATTGGTATTATTGGTAAAGTTCACCCAAGTGTTACCAAAGATGATATTTATGCTTTAGAAATCAATTTAGATAAGTTATTCTCATTTAGAGTAAAACAGATGCAGTATAAAGAAATTTCTAAATTTCCTGGTATTCACAAAGATATTGCCTTTGTAGTAAACAAAAAAATACCAGCTAGTGATATTATGGCAGCTATTAAGAAAGAGGGAGGAAGACTTCTTAAAAATATTTCTATTTTCGATGTTTATGAAGGTGAAAAACTAGCAGACGATGAAAAATCAGTAGCTTTTGCATTAACCTTCGAAGATCAAACTAGAACATTAAATGAAGAAGAAGTAATGGAAATCTTTAATAGAATTATAGTTGGTGTTGAAAACAAGCTAAATGCTAAAGTAAGAGATAAATAATACAGAAAAAAGCACCATATCAATATAAGATATGATGCTTTTTACAAACTATTTTATTTCGTGTGATAACTTTATCAATATGAATAAATTTGATTTTAAAATCATACTTTTTACCACGAACTGTTTTTCTAGAATAAATATTCGTAAAATAGATAAAGTTTCTAGTATGTAGATAATTTTTATAATTACAGTTTAATTCAATATGCAAATATTCGTTATCTACTTTCACAAGTACATCAACTGTTTTAGATCTATCAATAACACTAACTACAGGTAATTCACTTCTTAAGAATTCAATAGATTCTATTTTTTGTTTT
>OHAS01001132.1_pt1 | contig 21909 bp, 15 predicted proteins | sample 1577131 | NCBI WGS metagenome assembly OHAS01 (sample SAMEA3541566, study PRJEB24748) | human gut metagenome | biome: human gut; feature: human-associated habitat; material: faeces | place: China | collected 2012 | reverse complement strand
TGACGTCCGGCATGTCCTTGGCGTTGTCGACGACCTTGATGGTCACGTCGCCGGAGACCTCGAAGACCACGTTGCCATCGTCGTCCACGGCGGTCTTCGGGATCAGGGTCTCGTTGCCGTCCTCGTTCACCGCGAACACCACGAAGCCATAGTTGGGCTCGTCGCCCTCGCCCTTCGCCACGGGGACCGTCACCTGGACGGGCGCCTTCTCGGAGACGTTTGAGGAAACTTTGATCTCGACCGAGAAGGCCTTGTCGACGTCCGATCCGGGCTCGGCGTCGGCGAGCGGCAGCTCCACCTTGCCGGAGGCGGCGTCCTGCTTGGAGATGCTGACCTTGGTGGAGGTGACGTTACCGTCCTTATCCTTATTCACCACGGACTCGGTTCCCGTGGCGGTCTCGTGGGTGATCGTCTGGGAGCCGTCGGGCTTGGTCACGGTCGTGGTGGTGGAGCCGTCGGGGTTCTTCTCGACCTCGGTCTTGTCGGAAGGAGTCACTACTCCGCCGCCGCCACCCGTCGAATAGGCGGTTACAGTAACGGAGCAGGTAGCAGAATGGGCGCCAGCACTTGCGGTTATTGCTGTCCGTCCGTTTACAACCGCTGTCACAACGCCGCTCTCATCTACCGTCGCAACGCCCTCATCACTCGAAGTCCATGTCACGGTCTTGTCAGATGCGTTATCCGGCGTGATGGTCGCGTGAAGCACTGCCGTTGAAGGCTCTCGGTTGGAATACAGTGTCAAGGTACTCGAATCAATCGTGATGTCACTGACTTCAATGATGGTCTGGGTTTCATTGCCATCCTTGCCGACGGCACCTCCGGCAGGCCACACAACACCATCAACAGTGCCACCCGCCGGAATAACAATTGTGCCGTTTTGCTCGTCAAACTGCAGGGGCGCGCCGTCTCCAGATTTAATCACCTTTCCCGAAGGAGGGTTCAACTGGACGGTCGCTCCATTGTCGGAAACCAACATCACCATCAGCTTTGACCCGCTGTATGCGTCGTTGTTGTTTACCGAGATCAAGAAGGTGTTTCCACTGCTAGGAATCAGACGATAAGCGCTGCCCTCTTGCCCCGTAGAAACGGTTAGCACATAACTTCCATCGGTGCATGTTGTTGCAACGCCCTTGTAACCGCTTTTCAGAGTTATCGTTTTCGTGTCGCCGCTCTCAGACGTAAGAGTTAAAGGAATGTCCTGGTCGCCCAGCGATACCCCGGTGATATACAGATTGGCAATACCGGCAGACCCTTCTTGAGGCGTACCGGTAACCGGAGCCTTTGAGCCGTCTGAATACGCAAGGACGGCGGCCGTATCGGCAATGGATAGGGCTACGTAAGCCTTGTCATCAGAGCCCCGTCCCAATCCAGACGCATATTTACCACCGTAGGCGGTCACCTGCGCTCTATCAGATACCGAGATGGAACTATTCCCCTTGTTCTTGTCATAGCCACCGATACCCGCAGCATACTCGCCACCATACGCAGTTACATTCGCGCTGTCCTTGATGACAACATTACTTGTTCCGCCGCCAATGCCCGCGCACGAATAGCCGCCATACGCCTCAACGACTGCGGATCCGGAAATGGTGATGTTGCCGCTTGCCTGTCCTTGGGAGCCACCGATGCCGCTCGCCTGCTTTACCGCGCTGCTTTCCCATCCGTTTGGATCCTCGCCGCCATTAATTGCCGTTACGTTGCCACCAGAGATTTCGATTGTTCCGCCAGAACTATAGTCTCCGCCGCCAATACCAGCGCCGTATCCGTAACCAAACGCCCCGATGGTACCACTTTCGATTTTAATTGTGCCAGTATAGTTCAGGGCGCTATCGCTATTTGGACCTCCAATGCCCGCATAGCCTCCGGCGAGCCCTCCGGAAATACCGCCGCTGTCGAAGAATTCATCAAGCTGCGCACCGCTGACGGTAAGGCTTGGCGATACCTCTTCATCCGCCGCCCTAATGGTCAACGTCGCACCTTGATTTACTAAAACACCCGGTCCCGCAGCATAAGCAGTCAGCTTGTTATCCCCAGACAAAAGCAATGTGACGGTCTTGCCCTCTGCGATTTCAATAGGGCTACCGTTACACTCGTTTAGTTCTATAGAAGCGTTTTCCAGTTTGATTGTCACGTTGTCCGCTTTGACGACAATCCTGTTCTTTTTTGCGCTGCCCGATACCGTATAGACAGCATTATCCTGGTCGATTGCATGCACCCAGGTAAGTTCGCTTTTGTCATATGTCGAATCTACCGATACGTTGCCCTCGTCCTTAATAACGGTGAGCGACCCCCCCCCGCTGCGAAGGCGGTGCTAGGCAGCAACGTTAGGCAGAAAAACACTGCAGCAAGTAAAGTACGCAGTCTCTCCTTCATAAGAACGACCTCTCAAATATGGAGCTTAATTACCTAGATTGGTTAAAAGCTTGATATAAGCTGGTGGCCTGAATTCAGCCCCGGTAATCCAAAACCTACTTCTATCTGAATAAACCCATGGGTCTCCAGCGATGCCGCGCCAATGACAGCGGCGACAATCCAAGCATCCTCCCCCCTCTCTTGCTCAATTCCATCCTTCTAAGGTGATGAGCATCATGCAGTTTATTAAGCAAGAGTATATTTCAGATACTTGGAATGTGTTGCTTTTGCAACAATATTTATTCTAATGGCTAGATTTTACCCCTGAACGGCATTGAAGATTCAGAATCCTTGGCGAGCCTACCCTCTGGTTTTGATGAGGTAGTCCTTGAAACCTGGAAGGGCAAAGACAAGCTTGCCGCGGACCGACTCGTCGATAACGCCCGCTTCCAAAAGGCGTTTTTTGTAGATTGAGACATGACTTGGGGACTTGGCAAGCCGCGTCTCTAGAGTAGCCTGAAGCGTCTTGTCCCCATCTATGAAGCAAACAGAAGCGGCAATCGGATGCTAGAAAAAACTTCGATCTCGCCCTTGATCGCCGTAGCGCCGGGCGTCATTCAGCCGCAGGCGCGCTCCTTGCGCACGCACAGCGAAAAGGTCTTAAACACCTTTAAACGGTCTTAAACATCTCAACCGCATGGGGTTTACCTGGGATTGTGGATGCGCAGAGGCCGCACGGGTTTCCGCCTGGGGTGTTCTGAGGCGCAACGCGCCGAACACACCCCAGACGGAAATCCCGGGCGGCCCCACAGCGGCGAACGCACCCCGGGAGAAAACCCAAGCGGCACCGTTCATCGTCCAAAAACCGCTAGCTCTTACCGAACCTGGCGCCCTTGCGAACGCGGCCGCTTGCGAACTTGGACCCCTTGCGGGCATCGCGACGCAGTCGCTCGATCACCTCGTCCTCGCTAGTGCCTTCTGCCAGGGCCTTGAGGTGCACCACCGCGTCGCGCAGGCGGGCTGCCTCCTCGAAGTCCATGGCCTCCGAGGCGCTGCGCATGTCATCCTCCATCTGGGCGATGATGCGCTGCAGCTCGTCGGGAGGAAGCTCGGAAAGCTCTTGCGCCAGGCGCTGGCCATCGGAGGCCTCCACGCCGGGAGCCGCATCCGCCCCGCCCTCGCCCGCCGGGGTGAAGAACTCGCCGTGGCCCAGCGAGTCGCCGCGGCTACGGTCGCGCTTGCCCAGGGTCTCCGAGGCTTCCGCGATGAAGCTCGAGATGTCGTTGATGGCCTTGCGGACGGTCTTGGGCTCGATGCCGTGCTCCTTGTTGTAGGCCATCTGGATCTCGCGGCGGCGCGCCGTCTCGTCGATGGCCTCGCGCATGGAGTCCGTGATGGTGTCCGCGTACATGATGACCTCGCCCTCCGCGTTGCGCGCGGCGCGGCCGATGGTCTGGATGAGAGAACGGCGGTTGCGCAGAAAGCCCTCTTTGTCCGCGTCGAGGATGGCGACCAGCGAGACCTCCGGCAGGTCCAGGCCCTCGCGCAGCAGGTTGATGCCAACCAGCACGTCGATCTTGCCGGCGCGCAGGTCGCGCAGGATCTCGACGCGGTCCAGCGTGGCGGTGTCCGAGTGCATGTAGTTGACCTTGACGCCGGCGTCGAGCAGGTGGTCGGTGAGGTCCTCGGCCATGCGCTTGGTGAGCGTGGTGACAAGCACGCGCTCATGGCGGGCGGTGCGGACCTTTATCTCGTCCAGCAAATCATCGATCTGACCGCGCACGGGGCGCACGTCGATCTTGGGATCGAGCAGGCCGGTGGGGCGAATGATCTGCTCCACGTTGTTTTGGCTCACGCGCAGCTCGTAGTCGCCCGGCGTGGCCGAGACGTAGATGAACTGCGGGATGCGCGCCTCGAACTCGTCGAAGCGAAGCGGGCGGTTGTCCAGGGCGGACGGCAGGCGGAAACCGTGCTCGACCAGCGTGACCTTGCGCGAGCGGTCGCCCTCGTGCATGCCGCGGATCTGCGGCACGGTGACGTGGCTCTCATCGATGATGCAGACCATGTCCTTGGGGAAGTAGTCGATGAGCGTGAACGGGGGCTCGCCGGGCTTGCGGCCGTCCAGGTGGCGCGAGTAGTTCTCGATGCCGTTGGTGAAGCCCATGGTCTCGAGCATCTCCAGGTCGTAGTCCGTGCGCTGCTGCAGGCGTTGGGCCTCGAGCAGCTTGTCCTCTGCCTTGAGTTCCGCCACGCGGTGCTCCAGCTCTTCCTCGATGGTCTTGAGGGCGGCCGTGACCTTGGGTTTCTCGGTGACGTAGTGCGAGGCGGGCCACACGGGGATGGCGTCGTATTCGCGTAGGATCTCGCCCGTGACCTCGTCGATCTCCGCGATCAGCTCGACCTCGTCCCCAAAGAACTCGAAACGCAGGGGATGCTCGGCATAGGGCGGATAGACGTCGACCACGTCGCCGCGCACGCGGAAGCAGCCACGCGAGAGATCGTAGTCGTTGCGGTCGTACTGGATGTCGATGAGGCAGTGGATGAACTCGTCGCGCTCGAGCGGCACCTTCTTGTCCACGTTGGGCGCCAGACCCGCATAGTCTTCCGGGCTACCGATGCCGTAGATGCAGGACACGGACGCAACCACGATGACGTCGCGGCGGGACAGCAGCGAGGCGGTCGCCTGATGGCGCAGCATCTCGACTTCCTCGTTGATGGAGGAGTCCTTCTCGATGTAGGTATCCGACTGCGGAACGTAGGCTTCTGGCTGGTAGTAATCGTAGTAGGAGACGAAGTAGACCACCGCGTTATGCGGGAAGAACTCCTTGAGCTCGCTTGCAAGCTGCGCGGCGAGCGTCTTGTTGGGCGCCATGACCAGCGTGGGCTTGCCCAGTGCCTCGATGGTCTTTGCCATGGTGAAGGTCTTACCGGAGCCGGTAACGCCCAGCAGCACCTGGTAGCGGTCTCCGTCTTTTACGCCTTTGACCAGCGATTCGATGGCTTGGGGCTGGTCGCCGGACGGCTCGAAGGGCGAAACGACCTCGAAAGCGGCCGGCTCTCCCGTGACACCGAAGCGGCGAAGCTCCCCGCCTACGCGTTCGACCTCGAAGTTCTCCATTGCTCTCCCCTCTTTGAACGCTGTGTTCACAACCATTTTGCCATGTACCGCAAAACCGCACACCGTATACGCGCGAGCGCACCACGATGCGTTGGCAGATTGACATACGGGGAGGCGGGGAGCCTACATGAACGCGTCCGGATAGAGCTGACGATAGCGATCGTGCGCGTTGTTGACGCGGATAAGGTAGGCCTGCGTCTCCGGGAAGGTAATCGCGTTATGCAACGACGTATCCTGCTGGACCCAATCATCGACGTTGCCCATCCCGCCGTTGTAAGCGGCGATGGCCCGGTCCGCCGACCCGTTGAAATACGTGATGAGATAGGAAAGGTAGGCGCTGCCGAACTCGATGTTGACCGCGGGGTCCTCGAGGTCGTCCGCGGAATAGAGCGAGCCGTCGACCAAGCCCTTGTCCACCATATCCTGGGCGGTCTCGGGCATAAGCTGCATAAGCCCGCGCGCGCCCTGGCTGGACTTTGCATCGGGGTCCCATCCGGACTCGGTCTCGATTACGGCCGCAACCAGATAGGGGTCGACCCCATGGGCGGAAGCGGACTGAGCGATCTGCTCCTCATATTTTAAGGGGAAAATGGCGCTTACCAGCAGCGACGGCGCATAGGAGTACGCCGCCGAAACGCCGCCCACCACGGCCACGGCCAACATGGGCAGCACGCGGTACCACGCCAGCAGGCGAGGTCGCTTAGCCATGAAGCGTCTCCTCTGCTGCGGGGAGCGCAAGGCCGTAGCGGTCCACCAGCGCGTCGAGCTCGCGGAACAGCGAATCGTCCGCGCAAGCGTTATCGATGACGAAGGTCGCCATGGCGATCAAGTCTTCCTCAGCAGGCTGGCATTCTGCACGGCGATCGAAGTCATCGGCGTCCATGCCGCGCTCCACGGCGCGAAGGCGTCGCGTCTCCAGCGGGGCCGTCACGGCAATCACTTCATCTGCCAGCGCGAACGCATCGGCAAAGCCCGCCGGGGCAGAGATCTCCACCACGGCGAGCTGGTGCTCGGGAACCATGACGGAACAGCAGTTGGCCGGCAGCAAGCGAAGCCCCAGCTGCTCCAGCAAGATGGGATGGACGATGGCGTTGAGCCGCGCGGCGTCCTCCGGCGTATCGAACGCGCGGCGAGCAAGGACGGCCCGGTCGATGCCGCCCATGGCGTCGAGCACGTCCCAGCCAAACTCCTCCGCGATAGCGTCCACAACGGCGGAGCCGGGCTGATAGAGGTCTTTGGCCAGCTGGTCAAGGTCGATGCGCATGGCGCCGCGACGCTCGAGGTAGCGAGCGGCCGTGGATTTGCCCGAGGCGATGTTTCCTATGAGAAAGAAAGTAATCATGGTTACCTATTGTTGCTCAAAAGCACATCTGGGCGTAAGCGCGGCAGAAGTCTTCGTCCTAATTACACGCGAGCGCCGCAAGCGACAGGGCCCCGCGAGGGAACGGCACCGCAGACCACGCGGGCGAGGCCTCGCGCTCTAGGCGTCGCGAGACCCGGCAGCGGGCGCGCCCGCCGCGGCAAGGGGGCGAAGAACAGTCAGTACGCTCAACAGCAGCGAGCCCAACGCGATCGCACCCCCGACGAACCCGATGAAACCGATGCCCGCCCCGGACACCACCGCGCCGCCCAGTGCCGTGCCCGAACCGATACCCAGGTTGAAGATACCTGAGAAAATGGACATGGCCACGGTCGAAGAGTCCTTATCGCAGCAGCGGATAATCTCCGACTGGTAGGCGATGCTGAACGTGGTGGCGAACATGCCCCACACCGCGCAGGCGGCGCCAAACGCGACGGGCGCCGAAGCGGTGAAGCGCATCAGCAGCAGGCCCGCGGCCACCCCCGCGCACGAACCGGCCAAGAACAGGGCGCGGCGGCGGTCGTAAAAGCGCGTCATCGCGACGCTGCCGACGAGCCCCGCAATGCCGAAGACCGTGAGCATGAGGGTTATGAGTGCGTCGGGCATACCGCCAACCTGCTGCAAAAACGGTTCGATATAGCTGTAACCGGTGTAGTAGCCCGTCGCGAACAGTATCGTGGTGGCATAGATGCCCATAAGAACGCGATTCTTGAGCAGCAGCGGCAGCTGGGCCAGGGTGAACGGTTCTCCCGCCGGCATCTTGGGAAAGCACGCCATCAAGTACACGACGGTAGCCGCGGCCACCACCCCGACGATGGTGAAGGTCATGCGCCAGCCCACCAGCAAGCCGATGGCGCGGCCGATGGGCAGCCCGAAGATCATAGCGATAGACGTTCCGGTCGCTACCATGCTGACGGCAAGGGCGCTATGGCGTACGTCGACCAAGCGCGAGGCGCATACCGCCGCAATGGACCAGAAGACAGCGTGCGCGCAGGCAACCACCAGCCGGGCAAGCACCAACACGAGATAGCTGGGCGCCGCCGCGGACAAAAACTGTCCCAAGGAGAATAACGCGATAACGCCGAGCAGCAGCTTTTTAAACTCGATGCGCGACGCCGCCATCATAAGCGGCAGCGACAAGATCATGACCGCCCAAGCGTACACGCTGATCATGATGCCGGCTTGAGCCTCGGTAAGTGAAAATGTTCCCGCGATATCCGTAAGCAAACCGATGGGCATAAATTCCGATGTGTTGAACACAAACGCTGAAAACGTCAGACCGATGAGCGGCAGCCATTGGCGCAAAGTGATTCCCTTTTGCATCATATGTCCCCCAATTCCCCCAATTACACCGACGACCCTTATCCCAAGCAGGCCGCGTTTCTATTCCAGCGGGAGGATTATAAGGAATCGTTACCGCAGGGTTAAAGCATATTTCAAACTTTGAGGAATCGTTAACACATCTCTGCCGCATCAAACGCGCGCCATAACGAGAACCACGAAAGACGAAAAGAGCGAACATCTGTTTGCGTCTATGCTATGATAGATAGTTACGCAAGCGGATATCGCGCGCGACCAATCAGGCGGCGCGGGAGGATGCGGAGGCAACACGGCGCGAAGGGAGGCTATATGGACGATAAGCGGATCAAGCAGGCTCGATTCGCCGACGTGGCGGCGCGTTCACAGCGAGTCGAGCGCGCTCGCGCCCTCATAGACCAGATAGTCTCCGATCAGAAGGCGCGCGGCAACTCCCATTTCTCGTCCAACGTATATCAGGACGAGCCGCTGCTTAAAACCGGTCGCCAAATGGCCAGCTACCTCCCGGATCGCTATCGCGAGATGCGGGCCATATCCCGTTGGGATGAATCCGGCACGGGCGGGCGCGGACGATGGCTCAGCGAGGCCGAGCTGTTCTGGCGCCAGGGCACCTTTATGGCGGATTTTGAGGACGACTGCCCTTATCACGGCAACTTCAAATCCTATTACCCCACGTACAACGCCATGAGCGACCGGCAACTGCGCGGCTACTTCACCTGGCGCTCACGCATAAGGGCGGGCGAGCTGGCGGAGGCGCCGGACGCCTTTGCCCTGGTGTACATCTACGAGGTGCTCTGTGGCATTGGCGTGGATGATCCGCTGCGCGGATTCGAGACGCTCAAATGGTTTTGCGACGCGTGGGACAGCGAAGAAAAGGACATCAAGCGCCATGGGCTGACTTGGCAGCAAGACTACGTGGTCTACCACGACCTTGACCCCAAGCTGCTCGCCCAGACCCCGTCCATGGAGTTCGAGGCGTCGCTTTACGCCTTTGCCCGGGCGCTCGCGAGCTACCGCAAGGGCGCGGGGTTGGACGAGATGGACGTGCCGTCTGACACGGTGGGTACGACGGCGGAAGCGGCGACAAGGATGACGACCGCCAGAAAGCGCAAGAGCGGCCCGCTCCCCCGCCCGGACGCCGATGTTGCCAGTACGATGCTTGACGCCGCGGCGCGGCTCTCCGCCCATCGGATCGACACGGACGAGTTTTATCGCGAGCACCAAGATGACATGCGCGCCGTGACGGCCTCCGTCCTCGTCCGCCTTGACCAGCACCATCGAAGCACCCGCGGCACAACGCTGGTCGAAGTTCTCTTTGGCAAGCGCATAGAGATGTCCTACACCATGTTCGCCTCGGCGGTGTTCTTTGAGGAGCGCGCCCACGCAGACGCCCACGTGACCCTCAACCCGCTGCGATCTTACCGCTGCACCAAGGGCCTTTGGACGTGCGACCGCGTCCATTGCGACCAGGGGCGAAACATCAAGCTGGGCAACATCCTAAGGGAGATCGACCGCAGGATGCGCATTGCATGGGAATGGCCGCGTCTTTTGGACGAGGACGGCACCAAGACGCCCAAATACCTGCAAAAGATGATCGATACCGAGATCAAAAACCAGCTTGAATGGTCACGCGCGCACCAACCGGTTCGCATCGACATCGATTTGAGCAAGCTCTCCGGCATCCGCAGCGCGGCGGCCCAAACCCGCGAGGCCCTTCTCATAGAAGAGGAGCGCGGCGATGCGACGGCGAGCGGGTCCGCATTGCTTGAAAGCGCGGCATCGGTTGCGGGGGTCGATGCGCCGAGCACCACCGGTTCCCGTCCGGCGCCACCGCAAGCATCTGGACCGGCGCCATCGCAAGAACCCCCAAACTTTGCTAAGCATGTGGACGAGGAGCCGCGGGCTGCGGCGACCCGGCCGCCCGCAACGCTGCAGGGTGGGCCGTTCACGCCAGAGCAAGCATCCTACCTGGCTGACCTACTCGCTGGATCCGCCTCGCCCCGCGTTCCCGCGGGCATATCTGAGGACATGCTGGTAGATGCGATCAACGACGCCGCGTTCGACCTGGTGAGAGACACCATATTGGAATTTACAGCAGGCGGCGTGCACCTTATAGATGACTACCGTGAAGACGTGGAAGGATACATCAATGGATAGCTCCATGGCACAAAACCCCGTAGCGAACGGCGCGACGGCGGGCGGTGCGGCGCCGACCGGCACAGCGATGGATGCCCCCAGGCCCATCGACTTCTCCGGCGCGCCGCGCATCCCCAAGCGCATCGCCGCCGTCATCCTCAACTCGCTCAAAGGCGGCGTGGTACCGCGCATCGGCCTGCCCTACATCACGGTGGGCCGCGAGACGGAGATACGCGCGCTGCTGACCGATCTGGACCTTATCGCAGACGGCGGCGCATCGTTTAGATTCCTCGTCGGGCGCTACGGTGCCGGCAAAAGCTTCTTGCTGCAGACCATCCGCACACACGCTATGGGCGAAAACTTTGTGGTAGCAGATGCCGACCTGTCGCCGGAGCGCCGCCTGCAGGGAGGCCAGGGACAGGGTCTCGCCACGTATCGCGAGCTCATCCGCAACCTTTCGACCAAAACTCGTCCAGAAGGCGGCGCGCTGATGCTGGTGCTCGACCGTTGGGTCGCCGCCATGCAGGGCTTGCAAGCCGACGCATCGCCCGACGGCACCGTCTCGGACGGCGAAGCGCGGGTGCGCGCGTTTTGCGCCTCGCTTGAAGAGATGGTCCATGGGTACGACTTTTCGCGCATGCTCATGCTGTACTACCGAGCGACCGTTGAAGGCGATAACGCTCTGCGCGGATACGTCGCCAAATGGCTGCGCGGCGAATACCGCACCAAGACCGAGGCGAAAAGCGAGCTGGGCAGTACCGCGATCATCACGGATGACGACTGGTATGACTACGTCAAGCTGCTGGCGGCGTTTTTGCAGGGCGCAGGGTACCGCGGCTTGCTGGTGCTGATCGACGAGCTGGTCAACCTGTACAAAATCCCCAACGCCATCAGCCGGCAGTACAACTACGAGAAGATCCTGCAGATGTATAACGACACGCTGCAGGGCAAGGCACGTCACCTGGGCATCATCATGGGCGGCACCCCCACCTCTGTGGAGGATCGGCGCCGCGGCGTCTTTAGCTATGAAGCGCTCCGCAGCCGCTTGACGCAGGGCCGTTTTGCCCACGAGGGCATGAGGGACATGCTTGCCCCCATCATCCGCCTGCACCCCCTCACCTACGAGGAGCTGCTGATCCTTATCGAGAAGCTCGCCCAGATACATGCCGGCTACTTTGGTTACACGCCCGCGTTAACCGAGCTGGACTTGGTTGGATTTCTCACGGCGGAATTTGGACGAGTTGGGGCCGAGAGCCACCTTACCCCGCGCGAGGTGATCCGAGACTTCATCGAGCTTCTGGACATTGCCTACCAGAATCCGGACACGTCCCTGTCGGAGCTTTTGGGATCCGCCGGCGCGAAGGATGGGGCTGCGGCGACGTCGACGCCTGGTGCAACGGTGGCGCCGGATGCCGCAGGGGCGCCTGGCGCTATGGCGACTCCGGCCTCCACCACAGGCAGATCTGACGCCGAATTCGCCGAGTTCACGCTGTAGCAAAACTCTCCTTGCGGCTTCCCCCGCCGCAGCAACGTCGACGTTGATGAAGCATAGAAAAGGGACGCTTTTTACGATTCCAGCGAATCAAAAAGCGTCCCTAATCCCGTCTCACCGAAACGGTCTATAGAACCGCGGGCCATACCGTGGCCATGCCTCGGTCGACCCGTAGCGAATGCGGACCAAACCGCGGCAAAAACCCACGGTCAGGCCCGCAAGCCAAACAAACGAAAAAGCAGCCTTACGCCTCGGCGTCCTCGGCGGGCTTCAACGCCTCGGCAGACTCGGCGACCACGTCGGCATCGGCGCGGTGGCCGTCTGCATCGCGCTCCAGGTCATGGATCAGCTCGCAGTACGCGTTCTCGGGAGCAGTCTTGATGGGAGCCTTCTTGGAATAGAGCTTCACCGCGCCGGCCGTCTTGTTGATGGGCTGCAGGGTGCCGGCGCCGGCGACGCAGCCGCCCGGGCACGCCATGCCCTCAAGCAGATATCCGTTGTATTTGCCCTTGACCGCGGCCTTCATCATCTTGCGGCACTCGTCCAAACCCTCGGCGTTGGTAACCTTGACATCCATGTCCGGGTGCTCGCGGTGGATAGCGTTCACCACGGCGTTGGCCACGCCGCCCGCCACGGCAAAGGAGCGGCCGTCGGCGCTGGCGACCTCAAAGTCGCTGGAACCCTCGCCGGCAAGCTTGGTGTAGTCGATGTCCTTGGCCTCCATCATGCCGGCCATCTCCTCAAAGGTGAGGACAAAGTCGACCTCGCTCTTAACGCTCCTGCGCTGCGCCTCAAGTTTCTTTGCCGAGCACGGGCCAACGAAGACAATCTTAGCGTTGGGGTGCTGCTTGCGAATAAGGCGGGCGGTCAGCGTCATGGGCGTCAGAGCCATGGAGACACAGTCCGCATGCTCCGGGAACTCCATCTTTGCCATGACCGACCACGCCGGGCAGCAAGACGTGCCCATAAACGGAATCTTGTCGGGCACTTCCTCCAAGAAGTCCTCGGCCTCCTGCACCGCGCACAAATCGGCGCCCAGGGCGACCTCCTCCATACCGGTGAAGCCCAGGGCCTTAAAGGCCTCGCGCAGCTTGTCCACGTTGCCCTTGCCGCCAAACTGGCCGACAAACGCGGGCGCGACCTCGGCGATAACCTCCTCACCGGCAAGAATGGCCTGGATAACCTGGAAGATCTGGCTTTTGTCCGCAATGGCGCCAAACGGGCAGTTGACCAAGCACTGTCCGCACGAGACGCATTTGCTGTAGTCGATCTGCGCGCGGCCCTGCTCATCAGAGCTGATGGCGTTCATACCGCAGGCAACGGCGCACGGGCGCTCATGATGCTGGATGGCACCGTAGGGGCACACGTTGGCGCAACGCCCGCACTTGATGCACTTCTCTTGGTCGATGTAGGCCTTCTTGTCCTTAAAGGTGATGGCCCCCTTAGGGCAGATCTCGCGGCACGGGTGAGCCAGGCAGCCCTGGCACGCATCGCTCACCTTGTACGAGTTCTCCTCGCAAGCGTTGCAGGCGAACTTGATGACGTTGATCAGCGGCGGCTGGTAGTAGGTCTCCGGCTTGGCGGCCTCGGCCACGCCCTCGGACAGCTTCGCGGGCTTGTCCACGCCCTGCAGCGGCAAGCCCATTGCTAGGCGAATGCGCTCGCCCACGATGGCGCGCTCGAGAAACACGCTCTCGCGGTACGTCGCGACGTCGCCCGGAATAATCTCGTACGGAAGCTCGTCCACCCAGCCGTAATCTCCCGACTGGCTCTCATATGCAAGGCGCGCTACCTCGCGAAACACGGTACGGCGAATCTGGGCGAGGCTGGTGTAAACCCCGCGCATCGAATTGCTCATAACAGTCTTCCCCTCTGTAACAGTTTGTTCTCTGTTGAGCCTATAGCGATGATTAACATTTTATAATCGTTGTCGCATATTCGACTAGACCAGTCGACGTTTCTTGGTGTTTTGAGTCGCATTTTGACCGCGCCCGGGCGCCCCTGATCGCCATTGAAGGGATATCGACATGAAGAACAACCACAACACGCCTGCTTCTGTTGATAAATACCATCTGCTAGAAGCCGCCGCCTGCCGCGCCGCCGACAGCGCCGTCATGGGACGCCGCGGCTTCCTCGCCGGGGCGCTCGCCCTCGGCCTCGCCGGAGCCCTAAGCGCGTGCACCGGCAACGGATCTGGCGCGGGTTCCGCAAAAGGCTCCGCCGCCCCCACGGGCTCCTCGCCCGCGTCCGCGCCCAAGGCAAACGTGCGCGTCGCCTCGCTCAAGGGCCCCACCTCCATGGGCCTGGTTGGCTTTATGCAAAAGGCCGGCCAGCTCACCGCAGAGGGCGCCTCTGAGATGGAAGGCTCCGGCAAGGACCTCATCAACGCCTACGAGTTCCAGATGATGACCGCCGCGAACCAGATCATGCCCTCCATGATCAAGGGCGACCTCGACATAGCGCTGCTGCCCGCCAACGCCGCGAGCGTGCTGTACGCCAAATCCAAGGGCGCCGTGCGCTGCCTCAACATCAACACGCTGGGCGTGTTGTCTGTGGTAACCGGCGACGCGACCGTTACCGCGTTCGAGGACCTCGCCGGCCGCACCGTCTACCTCACCGGCAAGGGAACCACGCCCGAATACGTCATGAACTACCTGCTCGATGCCGCGGGCATCGCGGACACCGTGACCCTTGAGTTCAAAAGCGAAGCCGCAGAGGTTGTCTCCGTACTCGCTGCCGACCCGCAGGCCGTGGGCGTGCTGCCCCAGCCCTTTGTCACCGCGGCGCAGGTCAAGAACTCCGCGCTCACCGCTCCCGTGGACCTTACCGAGGTCTGGGAGCGCCTCGCCGGCGATACGGGCAGCCAGCTTCTCACCGGCGTGACCGTTGCCCGCGCGGCATTTGTGGACGAAAACCCCGATGCCGTGGACGAGTTCATACGCGAACAGTCGGCATCCGTCGACGCCGTCAACGCAGATTCCGCCACCGCAGCCAAGCTTGTAGTCGCCGCGGGCATCGTCGAGGCTGAGCCGGTGGCGGCAAAGGCCATTCCCATCTGCCACATCACCTGCATCGAGGGCTCCCAGATGCGCGATGCCCTGGAGGGCTACCTCGACGTGCTCTATAACGCCGACGCCTCATCCGTGGGTGGTGCCATGCCAGGCGACGACTTCTATTACCAGGCATAGTGGAAGGCGCGGGAAGCGATGGGTTGCCGAAAGCACGGTGTGGAGAGCAGGGTCGCTAAAGCCGGGGCTATCTTGTTTTGGATTGTCGCCTGGCAACTCACCAGCATGGCGGCTGGCAGCGAGTTTGTCCTGGCGGGCCCACTGGATGCCGTCGCCGCCCTAGCGCACCTGCTCCCCAGTGCCGAGTTCTGGCGAAGCGTCACCTTCTCCCTCGTCCGCATCGTCGGTGGCTGTGCGTTCGCCTACCTGGTCGCCGTCCCGCTCGCCCTCGCCGCCGCCTCGCATCCCACCGTGCGCACGTTACTGCAGCCCGCGATGGGAGCAATCAAGGGCACGCCCATCGCCTGCACGGTGGTCGCGCTGCTCATATGGTTCGGCTCTGGTAATATCAGCGCCATCGCGGTCGGCCTAGCAGTGCTGCCCGTCGTCTATTTTGGCGTGCTGCAAGGGGCGGACCGCGCCGATCCGCGCATGAGCGACCTCTTCCGTGCTTTTGGAACCCCTGTACCTGTGCGTTTGCTTGCGCATACGTGGCCACAGATCCTCCCCTACCTTCGGGCTGCCAGCCAGTCTGCATTGGGCATGAGCTGGAAGGCCGGCGTCGCCGCAGAGCTCATCGGCGTACCAACAGGGTCTATAGGAGAGCGGATCTACCAAGCGAAGCTCTTGCTAGAAACCGCCGATCTGTTCGCCTGGACCATCGCCGTGATCGTCCTCGCTTGGGCATGCGAACTCGTCGCACTGCGCGCGCTAGACAGCAGCTGGCCCGCGTTCGCGAGACTCGCGTTACAATTCCGTCGCCGTGCATCGGACCACCCCCGCCCCTCGGGCACATTTGCCCATGCCGGAGCCCCGGTCTTTTCCGCCACAAGCCTTGTCTGCGGGCACGATGGCGCCCTGGCCTGCGGGCCATTCGACCTCGCACTTTGCCCAGGCGATATCGCATGCGCGGAGGGTCCCTCCGGAGCCGGCAAGACAACACTGCTGGACACCATAGCCGGCGAGCTCGCCCCTCTGTCCGGCGAAGCCGTCCGCAAAGCCACGACCGTCGCGCGCGTCTATCAGGACACCCGCTTGGTAGAGGACCTCTCCGCCATCGACAACCTGTTGCTCGTCACCCCCGCGGACTTCTCTTCTTCCAACGCCCGCGAGCGCCTCGAAGAACTACTGCCCGCCGACGCGGCCGACGTTCCCGTGAAACGACTTTCCGGAGGCCAGCGGCGCAGGGTTGAATTGGCCCGCGCGTTTGCAGCGCCCTCCGACCTCGTCCTGTTAGACGAGCCCTTCACCGGTCTGGACCCACGCGCTCGAGACCTCGCTCGCGCGCACATTCTCTCGCATATGCACGGCAAAGCGGTGCTCATCTCAGCCCACGATGCTTCAGAGCTAAGCCTTCCGTTTTCGAAAACAGTTCCAGCGGAAACAAGCAGACCTTTGTCCTAATTAAAAGAAGCGAACGACCCCACACCCATCCAGGTGCCACCAGATGCATTCGCGCTCCGTACAGCATGGGCAAAGCCTACCTCTATACCTTGCGGCAGCTCGATCTCCGCAGCACGTCATTTCTTAGATAGCGCAGAGGGCAAAATCGGTTGTATAGACCACAGATAAGAATTGGCCTCGATTATGACGTTGCGCCGTCCACCTCTAAAGGTCGATTTTGCATATTGGGAATTGGTTTAGATCGAAGATCTCCCTTCGGCGAGAAATTAGCCTGTCTTTTCTCGACCCGCCTCCGCCATCTCAAGGGGGAGATGGCGGCACAAAAGCAGGGCGCACTCGAAGCGGGTAAGAAAAACGCAGGCGGCACAATATACTAGAATGCCCATATGACAATCAACCTGCAGCAAAGGACCATTCATGCCTGATTCAATGTCAGCATCACAAAGCCTCGATGTGTCAACGGTATATTTCGAATTTCTATCGGCGATATTCGGCCGTTACTCCAAACCTATCGGATACCTGATTCTCGCCCTGCTGGCACTGGGCATCGCCTACTTGACCTTCCTCATCGTTCGCGGCATCTACCGAAGCCATATGCGTAAAAAGTTTTATCGACGCGAGGGGATAGAGCTTCCAAGCAATGTCCTCGTAAAGGTCAACAGAGATGTCAACGACCCCATGATCGAACTTCACTTTCCATATTGGACTCACTCCAACAAAAACGGAACCAGAGACAAGCGGTATTCGAGCAACCCAATTGTCCTGCCCAATAGCACCGTTGTATCTAGCCATTGGATTCTGAAGTCAAATAGCCCAATTAATGCCACGAGAGCAGCCTGCTGCCTTCGTCGTAAAGGAGAGCCCATTCCCTTTTGCGAAGTCGAGCGCAACGCCTACCTCGAAGAAAGTCATTCCAGAGAAATACATAATCGAGCAACTAACCTCAATTCATTCATCAGACGGTTCAGCTCGCCGTTTGAATTTGAATCATACTGCGCTGACCTGCTGAATAAAAACGGTTGGATAGCCCGAACAACAAGGGCAACTGCAGACGGTGGCTTTGATATCGAAGGGGTTGACCCCCAAGGGCGCAAGTTCATCGCAGAGTGTAAGCTCTTTACCAAAAGCAAGGCAAGCCGTCCCACAATCCAAAAACTTGTAGGTGCGGCACAACTTGAAAAAGCCGATCGCATGTTGTTCTTCTCTCCAAGCGGCTTCACTGTAGAGGCAGAACAATTCGCCTCAGCGGTTGGCTGCGAGTTGTTCGGTTTCTCCAGCATCGCCAATATGCATAACAACAGCTTTAGCGCACCAGCGCACAGCGACTTTGATATCAACGACTTCGAGATAAGCAATGAAAGCCTTTATGCCTATTATCCCGACGATTATCGATAGCCCAGCCACCTGACAGCCAATTTGCAAATCGACACCAGCTGGCGCTCTGGAACATTAATGCTAATATAGAACATACGTTCTTTAGTCTTCAAATCAAGCAGCACGGAGGTCGACCATGAGCGCATTCGATCGCTACGCACCCTTTGTGCAGGACTTTATCTACAACCACAACTGGGAGAACCTGCGCTCCATCCAGGTCGCAGCGGCGGACGCCATCTTCAATACGGACGAGAACGTGCTGCTCACGGCAAGCACCGCGTCGGGCAAAACGGAGGCCGCCTTCTTCCCCATCCTCACCGAGCTGTGGGAGAACCCGCCCGCAAGCGTTGGCGCTATCTATATCGGTCCGCTGAAGGCGCTTATCAACGATCAGTTTTACCGCCTTGGAGACCTGTGCGAAGAGGCGGATATCCCCGTATGGCACTGGCACGGCGACGTCTCCGCCTCGCACAAAGCGAAAATGCTCAAGCATCCCAGCGGCATCCTGCAGATCACGCCCGAGTCTCTCGAAGCGCTGCTCATGCACAAGCACGCTGCCGTGCCGCGGCTCTTTTGCGACCTGCGCTACGTGGTGATCGACGAGGTCCACTCGCTGCTTCGCGGCGACCGCGGCGGACAAACCCTCTGCCTCATCGAACGCCTGGGGCGCATGGCCGGCGTAAACCCGCGCCGCATCGGGCTTTCCGCGACAATAGGCGACCCGGAACGTACCGGTGCGTTTCTCGCCAGCGGCACAGGTCGAGGCTGCATCATCCCGCGCTTTGAGGAGCCGCGCCGCGTCTGGCGCCTTTCCATGGAGCACTTCTATATCACGGGCCCCCAGGCAACCGAGCGAGCATTGCAAGACCACGGCCCCCAACAGGCAGACGTTCTCAAAGTCGAACGCGTGGCGGGCGGCGAAGACCGAGGCGGCGCGAACGATGACGGACCCCGCATGGCGCCGCGGGCCCTTCCCGATCCCGACGGCGTGACCGTGCTCGATGCGGATGACAACGCACTACTCGCACCCACGGATACCGCTCCCAACGACGCAGACCCCGGCATAGGCTACATCTTCGAGCGAACGCGCGGCCGCAAGTGCCTGGTCTTTGTCAACTCGCGCGAGGAGGCGGAAGCCGTCTGCTCCATGCTGCGCAGCTATTGCGAGGCGCGGCATGAACCGGACCGCTTTCTCATCCATCATGGAAACCTCTCTGCCAGCTACCGCGAGACCGCGGAAGACATCATGCGGGATGATGAGCAGCTGCAAACAACCGTCACAACCGCGACGCTTGAGCTCGGCATCGACATCGGGCGGCTGGAGCGCGCGTTTCAGATCGACGCGCCGTTCACCGTCTCCTCCTTCCTGCAGCGCATGGGACGCACGGGGCGGCGCGACGACCCGCCGGAGATGCATTTTGTCATGCGCGAGGAGCAGCCCGAGCCTCGCAGTATGATGCCGGAGACCGTGCCGTGGAAGCTCATCCAGGGCATTGCGCTGGTGCAGCTATATCGCGAGGAGAAATGGGTTGAGCCGCCCGCGCTGGACCGCCTGCCCTACAGCCTGCTCTACCACCAAGTCATGGCCACGCTCGCGTCCTGTGGGGAGCTCTCCCCCGCGGAGCTCGCACAGCGCGTGCTCACATTGAGCTACTTCCACCGCGTCTCCGCAGACGACCTGCGCGTGCTTCTGCACCACCTCATCGATACGGACCAAGTCGAGGTCACTGAAGGCGGCGGGCTCATCGTGGGAATCTCCGGTGAGCGCATCACAAACTCGTTCAAGTTCTATGCGGTGTTCCAAGAGAACGAGGAGTTCACGGTACGCTGCGAGTCATCGGAGCTGGGCACCATCGTCAACCCGCCACCCGCGGGCGAGCGCATCGCCATCGCCGGGCACTGCTGGCTGGTGGAAGAAGTCGACTGGAAGCGCCATTTGGTGTTCTGCACGCAGGTCAAGGGCCGCGTGCCCGCCTACTTTGGCGACTGCGCCGGCGATATCAACACGCACGTGCTCGAACGCATGAAGCGCGCGCTGGAGGAGCATGAAGCCTATCCCTATCTGCTGGGCAATGCACGCGCCCGTTTGGCGCAAGCGCGCCACGTTGCGGCCAATGCCGGCGTGGCGGGGCGCGATTCCCGACCGCTCATCAACTTGGGTGGAGACACGTGGGCGCTCTTTCCCTGGCTAGGCAGCTACGCGTTCCTGGCGTTGGAGCGTCTTCTCAAGATCAAGTGCGCAGACGAGCTTGGCCTTAAGGGGCTTGACCCTTCTCGTCCCTATTTCATGCAATTTAGGATGAAGGCGGACGAGGAGACGTTCTACCAGATAGTCGCCGCGGAGGCAGAGGCCGATTTCGCCCCCATCGATCTGGTATACCCCGGCGAGGTGCCGTACTTTGACAAGTATGACGAGATGCTGCCCGCAGAATTGGTTCGCAAGGGCTTCGCGGAAGGCGTGCTCGACATAGAGGGCATGCGCGAGCGCGTCACAGGCTGGCGCGATGCGTTCGCGGCGTTCGCATAGCCCCGCGCTCGCCCGCCGCATAGTGCCACACGGCTCAGAAGCTCACTAATCGCGAAGGACCTCTCCGAGGAACCCCTCGTCATACGGAACAGCGGCGGGCACGCTGACGTCCGAGTCCGTTGCGATGACGAGGAAGTTGTCCTCCCCGCCGAAGCGCTCGTCCTCGCAGGGCACGATGTGCACATGGAGGAAAACACGCGAAAGCGTCGCCACCTGGTCGCGCAGGAAGGTAAGGTCCCCGCAGTTATCGCGGGTTTCCTATCGATCCCATGTCAAGACATGCAGGAATATTCATTGCCTTGAATATCCTTGCCATAGTGGCGAAAGTGATGCCATGTCCACGCTCCAATCTTGAGATCTGAGCTTTTTGCACACCTATTTTCTCTCCCAGCTGTTCTTGCGTGAGGTTGTTTGCTTTGCGAGCCTGTTTAATGGCTTCTCCTATTCTGTATGCTTGTATGGCATCATCCACTTTCTTTTCAAACGCATCGCGTTCGGGAGTGCCAATCTTTCCAAAATTCTTATCCTGGAATTCCTCAAATGATGTCAGTTTCATTTCTTCCATTACTAAACCCTCCTATGTTTTATTTCAAAATATCTACGTTTTATATCCTCCGCCTTTGTTATTTCTTTTGATGGAGTTTTCTGTGTCTTCTTGATAATGCCATGTGTTGCTATCACCAATGTCTCATTCTCTGTGTCCCATAAAGCAAATCAGCAGTATGCTATTTGACGATAAAGGGTGCGGAACTCCCAAATGCCATCAGAATTCTCTAACTTTTTGAAAAGTTCGTTATTCATTTCGCCTGCCATTACGCGACGGATGTTGTAGGCTATTTTTTCTTTAGCCTCATGGGGTAAGGATTCCAAGAATGCTTGCGCACCTTCCGTCAAGACAACGCTGAATTTATTATCGTTCATATTGGTTTGTTTACTGCTGCAAAGATATATAAAAGTTTCTGAAACACGAAACTTTTGTATATCTTAATAATGTTTTTTTCAGTGCAATATGCCTATGCAAGTCATCGTTCACCGTACGGAATCTGATCGGGCGGCGTACGGAATCCGATTGGGTGGCGAACGGAATCTGGGCTCACCCGATATATCTAGGGGAAAGCTTTTTGATTCTATAGAAAATTTATACCTTTGTGCCATGAACAATCAAGGATTATTAGCATTGGCACAGTTAATTCTACCATCAGAGATACTTACAAATTTTGAAGTAGTACGTGTAGAAGAAGAGGCATCCCTTATCCGCATCTATCTTGACGAATCGGTTAAGGCTGAATATAAAGAAAGCCCTGAGATCGAATCCAAAGGGTTCTGTGAAGCCGTAACTATACGTGACTTCCCAATACGCGACAAAGGTGTTGATCTGATCGTCAGAAGACGCAAATGGTACGACAAGCAGAATAACCGATACTTCTCCGACTCTTATGAGCTGAAGGCAGAAGGAACCCGCTACTCCAAGGAGTTTGCGGCTTTTTTAAAAGGAGTGTATGGAGACGATTCCTACGACCTCCCGTTCGCTTGACCACTATTATCACATAAATGGGGATACGTTTGAAAAGCAATACAAGGAAGTGCTCAGCGGCTATCGCG
>OHAS01001131.1_pt1 | contig 21912 bp, 12 predicted proteins | sample 1577131 | NCBI WGS metagenome assembly OHAS01 (sample SAMEA3541566, study PRJEB24748) | human gut metagenome | biome: human gut; feature: human-associated habitat; material: faeces | place: China | collected 2012 | reverse complement strand
CCGTCGCCATACCCCACGCTTTCGCAACTTCAGGTAACAAAGCACCAGTATGCATTTGCAATATCGGTATCAGTTGCATTTTCACGACCCCACCGGATGTTCTCTTTAATAGTGCTTTGGAATATTTCACTTTTCTGGAGTGCAACAGATATACGCTCACGCAGATTCTTAAGGTTATATTCCCTGACATCAATATCATCAACAAGCACGCTTCCTTCGGTTACATCATAGAATCTTGGAATCAGGTTAATAAGGCTTGTTTTACCACAGCCGGTTTCACCGAGAATACCGATAGTTTCACCGGGATTGATAACCAGATTAATATTATCAAGAATCTTCTTATCGCCAGTTAATGGATATGCAAATGTTACATTTTTAAATTCAATCTTACCTTTAATAGAAGTTGTGGTGTTAAATGAACCATCTTTGATAGAAGGCTCGCAGGCAAGCACTTCATTAATTCGTCTGCCTGAAGCAATACCTCTTGATGCGGTCTGGAACATATTAGTCATTCGCATAACTGCATTAAGTGACTGCGTGACATATGTAATTGCTGCCATGACATTACCTGGTGTTACAGAACCGTTGGCAACCTGAATACCACCGACCTTGATAACTGCAACTACAGACAGGTTGAGAATAATATTCATAATTGGCTGCATATATGAGAAAATCATCAGCACATTAAGCTGAGTATTTACAAGGTCGTCATTGGATTTTCCGAACCGCTCTTTTTCGTAATCTTCTTTAACATATGCTTTGACAACGCGGAAACCTGATACATTTTCCTGCATTACATTATTAACATTATCAAGCTTTTGCTGCAGTTTTGAAAAAAGTGGATTAGCTTTAGAAAGAAAATATATAACACATATGGTTACAAGCGGCAGTGCACATGCGATAACTGCACCAAAGCTTAGATTAAGGGATAACATGCATATTATGCCGCCGGCAAAAAGCATAAATGTCCTTATAAAACCACGCATCCGCCACGAAGCGTTTGCGCTCCTCGGCCTCCTCGCGGCGGCCCTGGCCCATCAGTGCGCCGATCTCCTTGGCGGCCTTGTTCTGGGCGGCCAGCGTGTTGTCGAGTTCCAGCTGGAGGGCTTTGCGCCGGTCGTCGAAGCTGATGATCTTTTCGATGACAGGCGCGGCGTCCACGCCCTTCTTGGCCAGCTTGCGTGCGGCGGCCTCTTTGTCATCGCGGATTTGCTTTATCGTAAGCATAATATCGTGAGTTTTTTTGTGTTTTCGCCTTACAACCTGCAAAATTAGTAAATTCGCGTCAAACTGTCACGCCGAGACGCCGTTTTTTGCGATTTTATGAAAAAACCGGACTTCCGCCCAAAGCGGAAATCCGGTTTTCGGTTGTGCGGGCTGCGGATCAGCGGGTGTGGAGCACGAGGTCCGTGCGCAGACGCTTGCCTTCGGCCGGGACTTTCGCTGCCGTGTTTCCGGAGGCTTTCGCCGGAACGGCGACGCGTTCGCCCGTCAGGTAGGTCGTGAAGCGCTGTCCGCCGGTCTCGATGCTTCCGGTCCGCGATTCCGCGGCGCGGGCCGCGGTCTGTGCGGACGCCTGCTGGAGGGGCTTCATCTTGAGGGACGAGTAGGTTTTCGAACCGGCGTACTGGCGCAGGTAGCTCGAACTCGACGCCTGCGGCGTGCTGAAGAGCAGGAACATGTAGCTGTTGACCTCTTCGGGTGAGTAGGGGCTTGAAGCCCAGTAGAGCGTGTCGCCGATGTAGCCGACGGCCATTCCGGCGTCGCCCCAGAAGATCGACAGTCCGTTCGAGAAGCCGAGCGTCGCATAGGCGCCGTTGTACATCCCCGCGTACTGGGGTTCGACGATCAGCATGTGCAGCTCCTTGTCGTAGTAGCCCTTCAGCTGGGGTGCGAAGTCGCGCATGTCGGTCATGCCGCTGATGAGCACGTCGCGGTCGTTGATGCGCGCGATGTCCATGCGGAAGGTCTTTTCGGACGACTGCGAATCGACGTCGACGGTCGCCGTGACGCCGAATGCGCCGATGAAGTCCTCCAGGGTCTTCGTCCGGTCGAAATCCTTGGCGAAGTAACCGAACGTCGACGCGCTCTTCGAAACGAAAGCCGTGTCGCCGAACGAGTTGTACATCAGCAGGGCGAGTGTGTACGTGCTGCCTTCGTCGAGCGGGCTGAACGACGTGCCGCGGCCTTCGGGGGAGTTGAGCTGCGCGATCATCTCCTCGGGAACGTCGTAGCCCCGGGATGCGGTCACCTCCTCCAGTGTCATGCCGAGCGCTTCGCACAGGTAGTCGGCGACGGCGGTTTTGACGCAGAGATATTTCATCGCCGCCACATTCGCGGTCTGCATCTGCCAGATGAGCGTGTTGTAGGGCGAGTAGTTGAGGTTGTTCTCCGGAGCGTAGAACTCGAATTCGAGCGATCGGGGAGCATATTCGTCGTTCGGGTCGTTCGTGAACCGCTGCGTGTAGAGCTTGCAGGGGTTCTCGATCGAGTCGTAGGCCAGCGCCACGGCGGTGTAGTTGCCCGAGGGAACGTTCCAGACCGAGGCGTCGTCCGCGAGGAGCGTCACCACGGGGGTCACGGCCTCCAGTTTGTCGTCGATCAGCTGCCGGCGCACCTCTTGCTGCCGTTCGGCGTCGGCGGTGATGTCTCCGGCGACGACCGCGGCCTTGTAGTACTTCGTGTATTCGTTGGGCGAGAAGTGGAGTTTCGGAGCCTTGAATCCGGTGCTCGTGGTCTCGATGCCCTCGAAAGCGATCTCCACGACGGGCGTGGTGTCGATGTCGGTGTCGAAGACCAGTTTCTCGGTCCCCTGGGCGAAATAGCCCGACGACACGTAGTAGATCAGGTAGAACGAGAAGGTGCTCTCGCCGTCGAACGTGCAGGGATAGCTGGCGTACGCCGAGTCGTTGCCGGTGTAAACGGCCATGTCGGCGACGTAGACGTACTCATTGTAGTTCGAGTTGTAGTAGCCGATCGACTGCGCCGGCACGGTGCAGGTGTTGTCGTCGTGGAGGACGAACTTGAACGTCACGCCGCTGGCCCAGTCCTTCAGCCGGAAGATATTGGCTCCCACGGCTTTTTCGACCTCCAGACCCGAATCGCGGCCCGAATAGTACCCGTTGTAGTGGTAGGTTGCCAGCTGGGGGATCTCTTCGCCCTCTCCGGTGGTGCGGTAGAGCGTCTCCCACTCCAGTTCGTAGGTGGCCGAAAGGGTCACCTTGTCGGAGTACTGCGCCACCTGCGCGGCGTTGTCGCCCGGACGCGCCTCCCGGCTGCTGATGTAGAGCGTGGTCTTGTAGTTCGAACCCATGACGAAGTTCGAAAGGTCGACCTCGACGGGAACCGTCACGGAGTGGCTGCCGTCGGGAATGGTCGCCTCGGCCGGAACCGAGAACAGCTCGTAGTCGTCGTCCTTGGTCGCCAGATAGACCTTGTAGGCGCCTTTGTTGCCCGGACGCGCGATTTCGACGTTGATCACGCCCTGCACGGCGTCCTGCGGAAACTCCTTCTGGATGGACGACTGGATGAAGTGGATGGCCTTCGCATCGTCCTTGTTGGGGGTGTATTGGTCGCCCTCCTGCGTCTGGCTGCAGGCCGCGGTGAAGAGCAGCAGTCCCGCACCCAGATATTTCGATATGTTTTTCATAGTGTACTTGATTTTCAACGGTTCAAAGGCTCGTTAGGGATTCTGGTCCTCCTCGTTGATGTTCGGATTGGCATCCAGTTCGGCTTTGGGAATGGTCAGCACCCAGTCGTAAGTGTCGGCTTTGGTGATGTTGACGTTCCGGCGGTTCATCATCGAAATGCACTCCTCGGAGAAGCCGTCGTCGGTCCGGCGGTCGATGCCCTGGCCCAGGCGGCGGACGTCGAACAGCCGGCCGTACTCACCCCACAGTTCGATGCGGCGGTGGGTGAGGATGTTTTCGAGGAACGATCCGGTCCAGGTCGTGGTCGTCGCGCCGAGCAGCGTGCCGCTGCGGTTGTTGGCGCTGTAACCCGGGTCGCGTTCGGCCATGACGGTGTTCATCAGTTCGCGTGCGTTCTTGAGGTCGTCCAGCCGCAGGGCCGCTTCGGCGGCCGTGAAGTACATCTCCTCGACGCGCATGTAGATGTAGTCGCCCAGGAAGGAGGCCACGTTGGCGAACGAGAATTTTTTGCTGACGTAGGGCGACTCCTTGTCCGAGGGGTCCCACCAGTCGCGGCGGATGTCTGTCGCGCTGATGCGGTTGTAGAGCTGTTTGCTGATCAGCTTCGGCGCCGATTTGGCATAGGCGCCCTCCTTGTTGTCCATGTGGGTGAAGAACCCGGCGTAGCCGCCCGCCTGGTCGGCCACCTGAATGCCTGCGCCCCACATGACGTTCTGCTTGTCGAGCGAGTTCATGCCGCCCGTCAGGTCGCTCTTCGTGCCGACGGCGTAGCCGCCTTCGTCGATCACGCGCTTGGCCGCCTTGAATGCCCCGTCCCAGTCGCCTTCCGCCAGACAGGCGCGCGACTTGATGCCCAGGGCCACGTAGAGGTTGATGTGCGATTTGTTATTCTCGGCCAGCGTGGTTTCCCTGGCCTTTTCGAGCAGTTCGATGGCACGGTCGATGTCCTGGTCGATACGGCCGTAGACCGTGCGCAGCGATTCGCGGGGCTGTCCGCCCGTGTCGATCGACGTGCCGGTGGTGTAAACCGGTACGCAGGGCTCGTTCCAGCGCGAAGCGCCCGTCAGGGAGTTGTAGGGGGCGCGGGAGAACCACGTCGCCAGGTTCAGGTAGCAGAGCGCCCGGATGGCGTAGGCCTGTCCTGCGACGTAGGCCACGTCGGCCTCCGTTCCGGCCATTTCCGGCTCGGCGTCGATGATGTAGTTTACATTGGCGATCCATTTGTAGTTGGCGTACCAGACGTCGTACGACCGGAAGGCCGACGAAGTGTAGTTGCTCTTGACGTTGTAGCAGTGGTCGCCCCAGAACCAGCCGTTGCCCTGCGACTGCATGATCAGGTCGTCGGCCATGCAGTCGAGCGCCAGGTTGTAGGCCGCGATGCCGAAGCACTGGTGGGTGTTTGCGGTCGTGGACCATCCGGCCGTCCACATCGAGCGGTAGACGCCGTTGACCGAAGTGATGGCCGTGGATGCCGATTTGAGCAGTTCCTTGCCCGAACCCGAGTCGGTCGGGGAGAAATCGAGCATCGAGTCGCTGCACGAGGGGGCTGATAAGCCGATCAGTGCGATGATAAGATATATTGCTTTTTTCATAGTTGTTTTCTCCCGTGGTTAAAAGTTCAGGTCGATACCGAATGCGATCACGCGCGACGGGGTGTAGCTGTAAGCCACCGATCCCGTGAAGTTATACTGCGGGTCCATGCCGTCCATGTGGTTGAACATGGCGATGTTGTCCAGCGTGGCGTAGATGCGCAGCGACTCGATGTCGATCTTCTTGAGCCAGCGCTTGGGAAGCGTGTAGCCGACGGTGATGTTCTTGATGGCGAAGTACGAGGCGTCGATCAGCGAGTTGCTGGCCGTGGCGTACGAGCCGCCCACTTCGAGCATCGGCACGTCGGTCTTGTCACCCGGCTTCTGCCAGCGGCGTTTGGCGTTTTTATGCCAGTTGTTGCCGGCGTACTGCACGTACATCGAGCCGTTGTAGAGTCCGTCGTAAACCCATCCGCCGATCGAATAGGTCGTCAGGAACGAGACGTCGATGTTCTTCAGGATCGTGAACGTCGAACCGATGCTGCCGAAGAGTTTCGGCTCGCGGCTTTCGTGGTAGTATTTGCTCAAGGTGGCCATCGCCACGTTGTCGGTGATGTACTCGTCGCAGCGCGTGTTCACCAGCGCCCCCTCGTCGTTGACCGTCTGGGTCCAGTAGGCGTAGTAGAGCTGCTTGCCCGTGGCGGGGTCCACGCCGGCCGTTTTCGGCAGGTAGAAGGTGTAGATCGGCCGCCCCACCTCGATGACGCGGATGCCCGACGTGATGACATCCTGGCCGCCCGTGAGCGAGAGCACCTTGTTGCGGTTGAACGAACCCATCAGCGTCGCGTCCCAGCGGAAGTCGCGCTTGTCGAGGATCGTTCCGCGCAGCGAGACCTCGAGCCCCTGGTTGCGCAGCGAGCCGACGTTGTCGTTGAAGCCCGTGAATCCGGTCGAGATCGGCAGCGGACTGTTGAGCAGCATGTCGCGCGTTTTGCGGTTGTAGTACTCGACCGAAACGCCCAGTCGGCCGCCGAACATCGTGGCTTCGATGCCGGCGTTGAGGTTGCCGTTCTTCTCCCAGGTCACCTTCCTGTTTTCGAGCTTGTCGACGAAGGCGCCCGCATCGGTGGCGTTGGGCCACGTGTAGTCGTAGAGACCCTGCCATGCGTAATAGGTTCCCAGGTTGTCGTTGCCCTGTACGCCGTATGAAACCTTCAGCGTGAGGTTGTCGAGCCACTGGCGGGTGTTCTCCATGAACTGCTCCTCGGAGATGCGCCACGAGGCGCCCACCGACCAGAAATGGCCCCAGCGGTCGCTGGGATGGAAGCGCGACGAACCGTCCGTTCGCCAGCTGGCGTCGATGTAGTAACGGCTCTTGAAGCCGTAGTTGATGCGCGCGAGGTAGGACTCCACGCCGTAGTTGTGCGAATAGCTGTTGTTGTCGGTGGTCGTCACGGCGGGTCCCAACTCTTCGATCCCGCCGACGATGCCGGTTTTTTCGCCGAGGGCGTAGTTGTACTTGTAGCGGTAGTACTCATGGCCGGCCAGCAGGTTGAGGGAGTGGTCGCCGAACGTGCGGTCGTAGGTCAGCAGCTGGTTGAACGTGTAGCTCAGCGTGCGGGTGTTGGTCTTGCTGAGGCGTCCGCCCTGCTGGGCCGCGTTGCCGTGCTCCTTGTCGTAGACCAGCGTGCGCTGGTAGTCGGTGTAGTCCGTACCGAAGTTCATCGTGAGTTTCAGTCCGTAGAGCCGGGCCTCCTCCCTGACCGTCCCGAAGGTGATGTAGCTGCGCGCCGAAAGCGAGTTGCGGGTGTAGTAGGCCTTGTTGTTGTAAAGTTCGGCCTTCGAGTTGAAGCCCTGGGCCGAGGGGCGGTTGGCGTAGCCGTTGTCGTCCTCCGATCCGTATTCGTATTGCAGCCGCCCGTCGGCGTCGCGCACGTTGTTGCCGGCCATGTCCTTCAGGTAGACGGGATAGACCGGGGCCATGAACTGCGCCGTGTACCAGACGTTCGACGTGCTTGCGTCCTCGAAACTCTGGTAGCTCGATTCGCTGTGGGCGAAGTTGGCGTTCATGCCGATCTTGAGCCAGCTCTTGGCCTGCGAATCGGCGCCCACGCGGCCCGTGTAGCGGGAGAAGTCGGTGTTCTGGAGAATGCCGTCTTCCATGTAGTATCCCAGCGATGCGACGTAGTTGGCGCGTTCCGAACCGCCGTTCACCGAGACGATGTGTTCGGTGCGTATGGCCGAATTGTCGCTGATTTCGTCCAGCCAGTTCTCGTTCCATGCAGCTTTGGCATCCGAACGGATCTTGCCCGTCGACTGGTCGATCAGCGTCTCCCACGTGTAGTTCTTGTACGGGTTGTAGTATTCGGGATTCTTCAGTCCGCCGATCTGCTGGCCGAGGTTGGCGGCGGCGTAGCGGCTCGCGCCCTCGAAATCCATGCCCGTGCCGTATTGGGCGCTGTTGCGCAGCGCTTCGTAGCTCATCTCGACGTAATCTTTCATGTCGACCAGGTCGTAGCGGGGGATGGCGCGCGAGGCGATTCCGACGTTGCCCTTGTACGAAATGCGGATTTTGTCCTTCTTGCCCTTCTTGGTCGTGATGACGATGACGCCGTTGGCTCCGCGGGCGCCGTAGAGCGCACCTGCCGATGCGTCCTTGAGCACGGTCATCGTCTCGATGTCCGCGGGGTTGATCGCGCTGAGCGACCCGTCGAAGGGGATGCCGTCGACCACGTATAGCGGTGTCGCCGAGGCGTTCACCGACCCGATGCCGCGGATGATGACCGATGCCGCCTCGCCCGGCTGGCCGCCGCCGGAGGCGACCTGCACGCCGGCTACGGTTCCTTCGAACGATTTGGTGACGTTGCCCACGACGCGCTTCTGGAGTTCGCCGCCCTTGACGACGGCGGCCGAACCGGTGAACGACTCCTTCTTGGCCGTACCGTAGGCCACGACCATCACGCCTTCGATCTCGGCGGTGTCCTCCCGGAGCGTGACGTCGATGCGGGTCTTGTTGCCGACAGGGATTTTCTCGGTCTTGTAGCCCAGGTAGGAGACGACGAGCGTGGCGTTGGCCGGGATGTTCGTCAGGGTGTAGTCTCCGTCGACGTTCGTCGTGATGCCCTGCGTAGTGCCCTCCACGAGAACGTTCGCGCCGATGATGGCTTCGCCGTTGGCTCCGGTGACTTTGCCGCTGACGGCGACGTTCTGCGCCCAGGAGGCCGTCGTCCATGCCAGCGACAGGATGCACCAGAGAATTGCTGCTATCTTGTTCATAGATGTACTCTTATTTGATGTTGTGCGTGTTGTGAATGATGGTCCAGAGGTCGCCTTCGGGTTTCGCTCCGGCGGGCAGCTGGACGCTCTCCATCGGGTAGATGAACTTCTCGGGGTTGGCGATGGGTTTCCCGGCGGGCGACCGGAGCGGTTCGTCCGTTCGGGTTGCGGCCTGCGCCTTCGCCCGGGCGGCGTCCGGAGCCGCGCTGGTGGTCGCCGAACCCCATTTGGTGACTTTGTCGCCGACCGTGTTGGTCGCCGTCGCCATGAAGACGTACGTGGTTTCGGGCGTTACGCCGCTCTCCCCGGTGAAGAGGATGGCAAAGCCGTTTCCGTTGATGTAGGGGAGGTACTCCTCCTTGAGGTCGTGTCCGAACTCTTCGATCACGGCCGGATAGTTGTCCGTGCTGACGTTCGCCAGGGCGCTCTGTTTGAAAATCGCGTAACGCACCGTCGCGATGTCGATGCCCTTCATGACGCCGGCCACGGTGTTGTGCGTCGGGCCGTAGTTGGCGTTGGTCGAGGCTGCGGCTGCGAACCACGCGGCTGCGGCCGTGCTGGTCTTCGTGGTGACGGAGTTGACGCAGACCGTTTCGGCGCCGCTCGACGAGGTGGCCAGCGTGAGCAGCGTGTAGGACGTGCCGGCGCTGACTCCTTCCGTAAGTCCGTTGTAACCGTCGGCGCTGTTTACCGTCGCCGAGAGCAGCTCGGGGTTGAACTGGACTCCGTAATTGGGGTCTTTCAGGAATGCGGCGATGGCCTGTCGGTCGTAGGGATCGGAGAAGACCTGATTGAAGAGCTTGGTCGTCAGCGTACGGTAACGGACGTCCGTCACGTCGTCTCCCTTCCAGTGGGTCCACACGGAGTTGGTCCAGCCGTAACCCGTCAGGGCGAGGTAGGCGTTGGTGATGTAGAACCGCTGCGTGAACCAGTCGCTGCCGCCGTAGTTCGGACCGGCGGAGTAGCCGTCGGCCGTGGTCTTGAACTGCGTGGAGGAGAGGTTCGAGGTGATGTTGCCCCGCAGGTCCATGCCGAAGGCGAAGATCACGTAGCTCAACTCGGGGGTGAGTCCCGTCATCTGGAGGCTCTGGGTTCCCGACTTGAGCATCGAGGCCATGGCCAGCTGGAGGCTGATGCCCTGCTTTTTGGCGTATTCGACGATATAGGTCTGGAAGGCGGTCATCAGCTCTTCGGGCGAATACTTGGCGAAGGTCGTGGCCGGGAGAATTTCATAATAGTAGGTTTCGTCGCTGGAGGCGTAGATGTCGAACGCCACGGCGTCGGAGATGATCGTCGTCGGGGCGATGACCAGCGGCGGAACGTCGGCGTCCGAGGTGACGAACGAGAGCTGTGCGGCTTCCGAGTTGGTGAAGCGCGTGGCGTCGGACGTCATGGCGCGCACCGAGAAGGAGTAGGTGCGGCCCTTGTCGAGTTTCGACAGGATGACCGTACGGTTTCGGGTGGTCGACACCTCCCCGCCGTCGACCGAGAACTCGTAGAGTTCCGCTTCGGGCACTTCGGTCCAGGAGATGACGGTTTTCGACGCATAGGCGCTGCCGAGCGTGATCTTCGGCTGGGGAAGCTGCTCCAGGTCGTCGGTCAGCACGTGGATGTAGGTGAAGGGGGATTCGGTGTATTCGGCCGGGTCCCGGGGGCAGGCCTTGACCGCCACGACATACTCTTTCTGCCGTTCCAGACTGTTGAATTCCAGCCGGCAGCCGGTCGTCGAGGTCTCGCTCCCGCCGTCGAACGTGTAGACGTAGGACCCTGCGTCGTCGACGGCTTCCCAGCGGAGGGTGAATCCGGTGGTCGTCAGGTCGCTGACGATGATCTGCGGCTGTGCGACGGGTTGCAGGCCGGAGCCGGTCTCCGCCGCGTCGTCGTCCGACGAGCAGGCGCACAGTCCCGCGAGGGCCGCCGCCGCGAATGCCGCGTATTTATAAAAGGTTTTCATAGGTTTGATTCTCTTTTGCGTTAGTGAATGTGTCATTCGACGGTTACCTCGATCGGTTTGCGAATGGCCGCGCCGTCCGAGACGATGATCGTCGTCCGGCCTTTCTTGAGGCCGGTGAGCTTCATCACTCCGCCCCGAAGTTCGATCTTCACGAGGTCGGGAACGGAAACGGTGTACCCCAGGACATTGGTGGCGGTGAAGTGGTTGCTCAGGTCGATGCTGACGGTGTCGCCCACGCCGACCCGCTGCGCCGGGATGCCGTCGATCTTGGCGATGTTCCGCAGCAGCTTGTAGGTGTCGAGGCTGCCGATGCCCATGTTGCCCAGATACTGCTGGTATTTGCCGGTGCAGTAGCGGTCGACGGACTGGGTGCTGCTCAACAGCGCCTGCCGGAGCATTTCGCCCGTAAGGCCCTTGCGTTTTTCAGCACCGTAGTAATAGCTGACGGCCAGCGCGCAGGCTCCCGACACGTGGGGGCAGGCCATCGAGGTTCCCTGGCTGCCTTCGTAGCCCGAAGAGCCGTCGGCGGCCACGCTCGTGCTGTAAACGCCGCCGTAGGCGTTGCTCAGCATCTGGTCGCCGCCCGGGGCCGAGATCTGGACCCATGTGCCGTAGTTGGTGTAGTAGGCCGGGGCGCCCGTGAACGCGGTTGCGCCCACGCTGATCGCGTTGGCGTCGGCGGCGGGATAGCAGACCTCGCTCGAAGCGTCGTTGCCCGCGGCGAAGAGGACGATGCCGCCGGCCATCGGGCCTGTCTGGTTGCCGTTTTCGTCCAGTCCCGCATATTTGTTGAAGTACTCCATGGCACGCGAGAGCGCCGAGTAGGAACCGCGTGTCCAGTCGGTCACGGAGATGGTTCCGGCGGTGTATCCCCAGCTGTTCTGGCAGATCACGGCGCCGTTGTCGGCGGCGTACTTGATGGCGCGGATCTGTCCGGCCAGTCCGGCGCCCGACGATCCGGACTCCGACTTGCCGAGAATCTCGCACGACATGATCTTCACGCCGTCGCCCCTGCCCGAGCCGCCTGCGATGCCGCAGACGCCCACGCCGTTGTTGTTCACGGCGGCGATCGTGCCGGCGACGTGCGTGCCGTGCATCAGTTCGGCCGAGAAATCCAGTTCGCCGGTCTCTTTGGTGAAGTTGTAGCCGTAAATGTCATCCACATAGCCGTTGCCGTCGTCGTCGACGCCCGGCGTGCCGTTCAGTTCGGCCTCGTTGACCCACATGTTGGCGGCCAGGTCTTCGTGGTCGTACTTGACGCCCTGGTCCACGACGGCGACGATCACGTCGGGATTGCCCGTCGAGAGCTGCCAGGCGGCGTATACGTTGGCGTCGGCGCCCAGCTGGCTCGTCTGCGCGAAGATGTTTCCCGTGTTGTTGTAGTGCCATTGCATCTGCTGCGAGCGTTCGCTCTCGTTGAACGGGAAGGGGACGTTGCGCACCTCGTCTGCAATGGCGCGGGTGACGCTCTGCGCCCCGGCGGCGGGAGATGCCGCGCGGCGGTGGTCCGAAGTTTCGGCGGCCAGCGAGTATTCGATGATTTCGATGTCCTTGCACGAGGAGAGCAGGCTGGCCATCTCGCTCGTCGGGACCGACGGGTCGTATTTGGCGTAATACCAGAGGTGCAGGCCTTCCCTGCGGGTGCGTTCTTCGAAACGCCCGCCGTCCGGGAAGAGCCGTTCGAAACGTACGGTGTTCACCGTGTTGAGGATGCGGTCGATCTCGTCGATGCCGCTGCCTTTCGAAACGCCCTGCGCGCGGCTCTTTTCCACGATGCCGGAGGCCTCGGTCTTCAGTTTGAGGATGATCTCGCCGCCGATGGCCGCCGGGGAGGCGTTGACGATGACGGGACCCGCGGTCTCTTCGCCGCCGCTCTGCGTGTCGTCCTTGGCGCACGATGCCGCCGCGAGGACGGTTGCCGCCAGGAGAAGCGATTTGAATGGATATTTCATAGACGATCAGTTTTTAGTGTTATTCCCGGATGCAGCGTATCTGTGCGGAACAGTCGTGCTCGCCGAGCCTGTAATTGCACCAGTTGGGGTTGAAGTTCACGAAGTAGGCCGATGACTTCGTCGCGTCGGGAGTAGCCTGGGCGGTCCAGTAGAATGCCATGCCGCCCGTGTAGTTGCAGATGCTCACCGAGATGTAGTCCGTGTAGTAGATGTTGCCGGCCATCGGGTAGTAGTCGCCGGTGTTTTTCCAGCGGCGCCCGCAGTCTTCGTAGGCGTTCCAGTCCCATTTGGCGCTGACGCCGGTTTCGTCGTAATCCGCCGCTGCGCCGCCGTTGGTGATCGAGTTGTTTCCGGCGGGAATGCCCCAGAGATCGGGTCCCGGGACCTTGTAGCCCGGAGGGCAGGGGTCGAAAATGGTCTTTTCGGGACCCCACAGTCCCGGATGCGTGGCCTTCGGGTCTGTTCCCGTGCAGTACCAGTCGGCGTGGCCGTTGTACGGCGATTGCAGGTAGGTCATCGGGTTCAGGATCGAATTGGGAATGTTGGCCGGCGGCGTGGCGAGCACGGCGGCCTGCGCGTTGTAGACCCATGTTCCCGTTCCGTCGCCGATCGCGGTGTTCGGTTCGTTGTAGGCCGGGACGTTGTTGCCGTCGGTATCCGCGTGGTAGGGCGATCGCGAAGGCGTGAAGGGGTCCTTGCGGCCCCATTCGTAGAACATGCCTCGGTTGCCCACGTCCATCGGGGTGTTGTTCAGCGCTCCGAGGTTGCGGTCCATGATCACGGCGGCGACTTTGCCTTCCGAGTCGATGTGGTCGTGCGCCGTGATTTCGTCGTTGCAGACCCAGATGTGCCAGCTCCAGACGATGTTGCCTTTGATGTCCTTCACGGCGATCACGGCGTTGCCCTCCGAACGCCCCGTCGAGAAGGTCACGTAGCCGCCCCGGTAGATCGGCGCGCCGTCGATGATTTCGCGCGACATGGTCTTGTCGCCGTCGTGGCGCGATTCCCAGAGCAGTTCGGCGAAGGCGCCGTCCTCGATGGCGAGTCCGTAGTTGGCGATGTAGTCGCTGACTCCGTCGCCGCCGCCGTTGCCCTTGACCGATGCGTCGAATTTGTAAACGCCGCCGGTCCGGGCGATGTAGCAGTTGGCCGTGCCTTCGGCGCTCAGGTTGACGCTCCGTTCGGCGCGCTGTACGAGTGCGACCTCCTGCGAAACGGTCTCCCCGTTCTTCTCGGCGCTGACCGTGAGTTTGCCCGTCAGGGTTTCGGCTCCGGCGTTGATCAGGGTCTCGACCAGCAGGGCGTTGCCGTCCTGCCGGGCGACGGTGAACCAGTCGCCTTCGGCGGCGTAGTCCCAGCCGTCGGCGTTCGTCGCCACGGTGATCACGGCGTTGCCTCCGTCGGCGTCGAAGATCTCTTTTTGGCTCGATACCTCCACGTAGGCCTTGCTTTCGCCCTCCTCCGGCCATATCCGGGTGGTTTCGGTGCAGGCTGCCAGCAGTGCGGCCGACAGCACTGCGATGCTGCATATTATCGTATTTTTCATGTTCGGGATCGTTTTGTGTTCGTCTATTCCTTCCACGTGGTGGGGATCTTGTCGTAGTCCGAGAGTTTCGTACATCCCGCGAAACTGCTCTTGGCGGCGGTGATCGCGGTGAGTCCCGAGGCGGCGGCATTCTCCGCCGTGCGGTCGTACAGGTGGTATTTCACGCCGTCGACGACCGTGTAGGGCGATTCGCCTTCGAGCGACGCGCAGCCCTGGAAGGTCGAAGTCAGCGTCTTGAGTTTCACGGCTTCGTCGAACAGGCTCACCGGAACGCTCCTGAGCATCCCGCAATCGCGGAAGAGATTCGCGACGCTGGTCAGTTTGACGGGGTTGACCAGCATGTTCTTGCCGACCTCTTCGAGCGACGTACAACCGTCGAAGACCGAATTGAACATGGTGGCCGAAGCGCAGTTGAACACCTCCGACCCGACGCGGACCAGTCCCGTGCAGTCGGCGAACAGGCTGGTGTAGGTTGAAATCTGCGTGGTTTTCAGCAGCCCGTCGGGGATCTCCCGGAGTGACGTACAGTTGAGGAATGCCTTCTGGAAATTGAGCGACGTGCCGTTCAGTCCCGTGAAGGCGTCCGGCGCGATGCTTTCGATTCCCGAGCAGCCGGAGAACATCTCCGTCAGGGTCTTCGTCTTGGTGTTGGCTTCGAACAGGCGCGAGGGAACCGTCGTGAGGCGGGTGCAGTTCAGGAAGCACTGGGCCACGGTGGTCGCGTTGACGTTCTTGGCGAAGAGCCCTGCCGGAATCGTCTCCAGGGCGGAGCATTCGGAGAACGTGTTGTTGAAGGCCGTCGCCCCGGTCAGTCCGTCGAAGATTCCGGCGGGCACGCTCTTCAGTGCCGTGGCCCCTGCGAAGAGGCGGTCGCATTTGGCCGAGGCCGTGCTCTTCCCGAAGAGGAGGCCGACCGATTCGAGGGCCGTGCAGTTCTCCAGGGCGTTGGAATAGGTCGTCACTTTCGGGTTGCCGGCGAACAGTCCGTCGGGCAGCGTCGTCAGTGCGGCGCAGTTCTGGAACACCTTGCCGAAGGTCGTGACGGAGGGATTGCGGCTGAACAGACCGGCGGTGAGGCTGCTGCGGGCGAAGGCGTTGGCGCCGACGACGCCGCGAATACGCTGGTGGCAGTCGTCAGATTCGGCATCCCGGCGAAAATATCCTCCGGAACGCTTTCGAGCAGCGTGCAGTTTTCGAACAGGCTGCCGATGCTGGTGATCGCGGGTGCGCCGGCGAAAGCCTCCGCGGAAACGGTTTTCAGGTTGTCGCAGTCCTTGAACATCGAGGAGATATTCTTGCAGGCGGCGCAGCCGGAGATGATGTTGGCGCCGATCTCTTCAAGCCCCGTACAGCCAGCGAACAGGCCCGAGAACGAGGTGACTTTGGAAAGTCCGCCGAGGACGCCTTCGGGGATGCTTTTGAGCGAGGTGCAGCCTTTGAAGACATTGGTGAACGAGGTGACCGCCGTATTGGTGGCGAACAGCCCTGCGGGGAGCGTCGTGAGCGACGCGCAGCCGTTGAAGGCGTCGTTGAAGGCGGTGACCAGGGTAAAGCCGTCGAACAGCCCTGCGGGCACTTCGGTCAGCGAGGCGCAGTCCTTGAAGATGTTGTTGAAGGCGGTCTTCGTCACGGTCGTGAAGGCTCCGCTGCTTTTGAACAGCTCGGCCGGGACGCTTTGCAGTTCGCTGCATCCGGTGAAACAGCTCATGAAGGTCGTCACCTTGCCGCAGCCTGCGAACAGGTCGGCGGGAACGCTCTGGATGGCCGTTTTGCTGAATGCGCTCTGGAAATTGGTGACCTTGTGGTTGTTGGCGAACAGGCCGTCCGGGACGGATTTCAGGCTTGTTCCCGAGAAGAGCATGCGGAACGAGTCGACCTCGGGGTTGTTGGCGAACAGGCCGGCCGGGACGGATTCGAACGACTCGCTGTTGGCGAACAGCGAGTTGAAGGTCGTCACCTTCTTGTTGTTGGCGAAGAGTTTTTCGGGAACCGTCTTCAGTTTGCCGTTCGAGAAGATGATCGAACAGTCGGTCAGCTCCGTGTTGCGAGAGAAGAAATCCTCGTCGATCTGGGTGATCGCCGTGCCGGAGAAGAGCGAACCTACCGAGGTGATCTTCGTGCAGTTGTAAAGCAGGTCGGCGGGCACTTCGGTGACCATGTTGCAGTTCTGGAAGCAGTAGGCGAAGGTTTCCGCCTCGGTTGCATGGTCGAACAGCCCGTCGGGAACGGCTTCGAGGACGCGGCAGTCGGCAAATGCATAGTGGAAGGTGGTGACCTTGGCGAAGGCTTCGGTGTTGTCGGAGGGAATCCGTTTCAGCTCGCGGCAGTTCTGGAATGCGCGCGCCATCGAGGTCAGCCCCGTGCGGCCCCAGTTGTAAACCTCCTTGAACTGGTTGCCCAGTCCGTAGTCGGGGATGTCGTAGGAGTTGAGCGACGTCACGTTGCCCTTGACCGAGACGATGTAGTAGCCCGGGTCGGTGTAGGTGTGCGAGGGGTAGGCGGAGGTGACGTTCTCCTCGATGCTGCCGTCGCCCCAGTCGATGGTGGCGTCGATGGCCTTGTCGAACGGCAGATAGGTCTTCAGGCTCGACGAGGTGATGTCGATTCCGAGGATGAAGGCGTCGAGGTCCAGACCGGTCTGGGAGACGGTGACGACCTGTTCGGTCTGGTTCTGTTTGCCGTCGCCGGCCGATACGGTGATGGTTGCGGTGCGGGACGATCCGCTCGAATTGGTCTCTGCGGTGATTGTAAGTCCCTGCTCGGTTTTCGTGGCGGAGAGCCAGTCGGAATTTTCGGAAAGCGTGTACTCCCAGTCGTAGTTGGATCTGATTCCCAACTCTTTTTTGTCGGATTCGGTGGGAGTGGGCGAGAGGGGAATGGTTTTTAGCGAAACGTTGACGTAGACGGCGCGGTCCTGCGTGACGCGGATCGTTTCAGAGACGGGATTACCCCCCCCCCTCGCCGGCAATCAGCACGAAGGTCGTTTCGCGGTCCTCGATCTCCTCGTTGGGGTCGAGCGTCATCGTGACTTTGTCGCCCTGCTGTTCGAGAAGCAGCCACGGGCAGTCTTTGGTTTCGAAGATCCAGTCTTCGTCGGTCGACTGCACTTCGAATTCGGCGGTCAGTTCGCCGATGGCGGGAATCTGGAAGTTGTTTTTCGATGCGGCGATTTCGAGCGTGCCGTACGCGTTCTGCGTGGCGGAGATGGTCGCGGTCTTGTCGCCGGCGGTAATGGTGATCGTAGCCTGCTGCTGCTCCTCGACCTTGTTGCCCTCGCAGTTCAGGACGAGCTGGTCGGCGACGTCGTCTTTCTCGATGGTCAGCCAGCCGGCGTTGACGGCGTCGTATTTCCACGTCGTGTTGGTCTGGATGTCCACGACGACCTCTCCGCCCAGGCTCTTGAAGCCGATCGAGGCGTTGCGTTCGTCTTCAGCGGCGAACCATGTGTTTTTCGACGAGATGCCCAGTTCGGCCGCAATGCCGGACGGTTCATCGCCCGGGACGGGGTTGGTGTAGGTGATCGTCTCTTCGGAGCACCCCATCATGCCGAGCAGTAAAGCTGTCAGTGCATATAATTTTTTCATGTGTGCTGCGGTTTAATGTTTCGATACGGGAAAGGTGCTGCCCGAGGGTGCGATGCCGTCGGCGGCCCGGGTGACGGAGGTCGGGGCCGTGCCGGTGTCGGCCGGAATGTCCCAGTCCACGAGATACATCGTGCCGGTGGCGTAGTAGAGGTCGCCGAACGACAGCCACTGCTGCTCCTGGTATCCGATGATGCCCAGCGTGGTGTACGGCGATTCGAAACCGTTCAGGAGGATCGCCTTGCGGGTTTCGTCCGCGTCGTCGTTGTAGCCCTCTCCCAGCCTGCCGGTCAGCATGCCGTTGTGGAAACCTCCGCCCTGCATGTTGATCGAGTACAGGTAGTGGAAGCGGGAGACCGTCGGGGAGATCTCGCGGGTGTAGCAGAGCCTGCCCAGTTCGATCGACATGGTTTGGGTGTTTTTGTCGTAGGTGGCTTCCACGACCGTGCCCGTCAGGAACAGGTTCTTGATGTAGAAACTCTTGCGGTACTCTTTCTCTTCGACGGTGCAGAACGTACCCGTGCCGCTCACGCCGATCGGTTCACGGCCGTAATACCAGTTTTCCGCATGAAGTCCGTAATATCCCAGCATTTGGTAGTAGGGGTTTTCCTCGCGTGAGATTTGCGAAACGGTCACTTTGCAGGATTCCGTAGCGGAGCCTTTGGTCGCCCGGACGGTGAGCGTCGCATTGCGGTGGGCGTCGGGATTGCGCGGGGCGCCGACGCGTACCGTTCCGCTGACCGGGTCGCTTTCGACCGAAACCCAGTCGGCGTCGCTCGTGACGCTCCACTGGCCGTTGGAGACCACGGTGAAGAGAACGCTCTCACCTTCGGAATCCAGCGAAATTTCCTCCGAAGCGGTGGTGGACAGCAGGACCGTTTCCCACGAGAATGCCTGGTGAACGGCGATTTCCTGTTTGTCGCCGGCCGTTTCCACGGTGATTTTCGAGTTGCGGACATTGTCGGTCGTATTGCTTGCCGCGGAGATGGTCAGCAGGCCCTCTTCGGAGGCCAGCGTCACCCAATCGTCCGGACAGCTCACCTTCCAGTCGGAGGGCGTGGCTACCGCGACGGTGGTCGTTCCGCCTTTCTGGGCGAACGCGACACTACTTCGCGAGAGGACGATCACATCCGCGACCTCCTCTTTGTTCTTGTCGTCGCAGCCGCTTGAGGTGCAGAGGACGAGAACCGTCAATAGCGTAAAGCATCTTCTCATAAAAATTGGATTAGGAATAAAAAATGAATGGGTACGGTATCCCGTTTCCGGAGAACCGTATTTGCTGAAAATTGCATCGTGTGAAATTTTTGGACTTGTTTATTTGCGGCACAATATACGAAAATTTGCCCGAATGCTTTCTGGAAATCCTGAAAATATTGTCGTAAAAGTCTTTTCGTATTGTTTGTTTTTCGGTGTTATGCGTGTGTATAAGGTTGAGTTTTAATGATTTTGAAGAATGACAGCCGTTTTGCGGCTGCAATTGTTTTGTTTGTCGGATATTGTCATCGCAGGGATATTTCCGGTCCGGTGAAAAAGAAGGATGTTTGTTATATATTGACTATTTGGGGCGTAAGCTGTTGAATGATAATTGATAATGTCCGTCCCGGCGGCGGTTCCCGCGATTTTCCGTCCGCGACGTCCCGATATTGACCGCTTTTTGTTACTTTTGCAAAAAGAAAAAAATGAAACTCGTCGAACTGTTAGCTCCTGCCAAAGATTACGCTGCGGCCGCGGCCGCCGTAGACTACGGCGCCGATGCGGTCTATATCGGCGGCGCGCGGTTCGGCGCGCGGCAGGCCGCGGGGAACTCCGCGGAGGAGATCGCCCGGGTCGTGGAGTATGCCCACCGCTTCGGAGTGCGGGTCCATGCCACGCTCAACACGCTCGTGTGGGACGACGAACTGGAGGCCGCCGAACGGCAGGCCCGCAGCCTGATCGACGCGGGCGTCGATGCGCTGATCGTGCAGGACATGGCTCTGCGGCGGATGGACCTTCCGGTGGAGCTGCACGCCTCGACGCAGGTTTCGAACCGCACGCCCGAGGGGGCGCGGTTCTTGGGCGAGGCGGGGTTTGCGCGGGTGATTCTCGAACGCAACCTCACGCTGGAGGAGATCCGGGCCATCTGCGCCGCCACCGCGGCCGAGGTCGAATGCTTCGTCCACGGGGCGGTCTGTGTGGGGTACAGCGGCCGCTGTTTTCTCTCGCGGTCGATGTCCGCGCGCAGCGGCAATCGCGGGGCGTGCAGCCAGCCCTGCCGCCTGACGTGGGACCTCACCGACGGAAAGGGCCGTACCTGGATTGCCGGGAAGCATCTGCTGTCGGTGCGCGACATGAATCTTTCGCAACGCATTGGCGATCTGCTGGATGCGGGCGTCACTTCATTCAAGATAGAAGGTCGGCTCAAGGATCTCGCTTATATCCGGAACGTTGTAGCCCACTACCGCCGGGCGGTGGACGAGGCGCTGGCCCTGCGGCCGGGGCTGGTGCGGTCGTCCGTCGGCGAGAGCGTCCCGGATTTCACGCCCGACCCGTCGAAGAGTTTTACACGCGGGGAGTCCGACTATTTTCTGGACGGAAAGCGCGCCGGAGTGGCGTCGTTCGACACCCCGAAGGCGGTCGGCGAACGGGTGGGCCGCGTGGCGGGCGTTTCGGGCGGCACGTTCACGCTCGACGGTGCGCACGATCTTGCGCCGGGCGACGGCATCTGTTTCCTGACGCCGCGCGGCGTGACCGGGACCAACGTCAACGCCGTGGAGGGTCGCCGCATCACGCCCAATCGCATGGAGGGGATCACGCCCGGGGCGGAGGTCCGCCGCAATTTCGACCGCCGTTTCACGCTGGCCGTGGAGCGCAGCCGCACGCGGCGGGTGATTCCGGCGAAGGCCGCGGCGGAGGCGACGGCCGAAGGGCTGAAACTCACTTATACGGATTGCGAGGGCGTTGCGGCCTCGGCCGTGCGGGCCGTGCGGCTCGACCCGGCGAAGAATCCCGACGCCAATGCCGCCGCACTGCGTGCGCAGGCGATGAAGTCGGGCGACACGATCTTCGCGGTCCGCGAAGCCGAAGTGCGGGGCGCGGAGTGGTTCGTGCCGGCGTCGCTGGCTGCGGAACTGCGCCGCGAAGCGTTGGCGGCACTTGCCGGAGCGCGCCGCGAGCGGCGGCCGGAAATCAGCATTCTGCCCGAGAATCCCGCCGCGAAATATCCGTCGGAACGGCTTGCGGCCGAGGAGAACGTCACCAACCGGCTGGCCGAGGCGTTCTACCGCGACCACGGGGTGCGGCAGATCGAACGGGGGCTGGACCTCGCGCCGACGACCGCCGGGCATGTGGTCTTGCGTTCGGCCTACTGTATCCGCCGCGAGATCGGCGAATGCCTCCGGGAGCATCCGCGGCTGCGCGGCGACCTGTTTCTGGAACACGGCGCCTACCGTTACCGGCTGGCGTTCGACTGCGAGGCCTGCGAAATGTCGTTGGTCGATCCGTTTGAAAAGCGGGAGCCGGAAGGTGTGTAACTATTTATAAAATAATGTATGCAGGAACAGCTGACGCCCGATTTCGGGGATTATGAACTCCTCGACACGGGGGATTTCGAGAAACTGGAACGCTTCGGGCGTTATGTGACGCGCCGTCCCGAGCCGCAGGCCATCTGGAGGCGTTCGCTCGCCGAAGAGGAGTGGCGGCGCACGGCCGACGCTTCGTTTCGGCGCGATGCGCGCAGCGACGAGCGGGGCGAATGGCGTCTCGCGCCCGGAATGCCCGACCGCTGGGTGGTGGAGTATGCCTATAAGCGGATGCGGCTGCGCATGCGGCTGGGGCTTACGTCGTTCAAGCACGTGGGCATCTTCCCCGAGCAGGCCGCCAACTGGAATTTCATCTACGACAACTGCCGGGCTTTGGCCGGAGACGGACCTACTGATGGCGAGCGTGTTGCGGCTGTCGGTTCGGGCGTTGCGCGAGGTGGCGCCCCCAAGGTGCTGAACCTCTTCGCCTATACGGGCGGGGCGACGTTCGCGGCGCGGGCCGCCGGGGCCGAGGTGACGCACGTCGATTCGGTCAGGCAGGTGGTGACCTGGTCGCGCGAGAATATGGAGTTGAGCGGCCTGGAGGGCGTGCGGTGGATCGTCGAGGATGCGCTGAAATTCGTCCGGCGCGAAGTGCGCCGCGGGAGCCTTTACCGCGGGATCATCCTCGATCCCCCGGCTTACGGGCGCGGGGCCGGCGGCGAGCGGTGGATTCTGGAGGACAACATCGGCGAGATGCTGGAGTGCTGCGCGCAGTTGCTCGAACCCCGGGGGGCGTTTCTGGTGCTGAACCTCTACTCGATGGGCCTCTCGTCGACGCTGGCACGCACGGCTGTGAGGCAGGCGTTCGGCGCGCCGCGCGAGGAGCAGTGGGGCGATGCCAGAAACCCATAACGACTTTATTTT
>OHAS01001120.1_pt1 | contig 22027 bp, 20 predicted proteins | sample 1577131 | NCBI WGS metagenome assembly OHAS01 (sample SAMEA3541566, study PRJEB24748) | human gut metagenome | biome: human gut; feature: human-associated habitat; material: faeces | place: China | collected 2012 | reverse complement strand
AGCTGTTTGGGAACACACCTGCATAGCAGGTGGTTTATTTTTATTGCCAATACAAAAAAACTGCCGGCAAGACAATCTTGCCGGCAGAAATGGTATCATTTTATTTTACTTTGTAATAATCAAAATCAACATATCCACCAGCTTCTTTTGTTGCATAATTTACAAGCCAGCTTCTTGTTCCCATAAATGTTGTCGCAGTATCAAAACCAAGTGAGAATGTTTTGCCTATGCTCTTCCAATTCTCTCCATCTAAACTATAGAAGAAGTTTGCTCTATCTGCTCTTGTCTTGCCTGTATTAAAGGCATACTCAATCTTAAGATATACTGGTGCGTTTCCTTCGATCTTTTCTTCAGAAACAGCATTTTCTTTTATCCTATCCTCTTTCTTCGCCTTTGCACCACTATTCGTATCACTATTGCAGCCCTGGAATACGTAACGGTTACCATTTTCATCGCATTTTACACCAACCATTCCATAGTGTGCACTGATTGCAGCAAGACCTGCATAATCACCCGGTTTCATATTTTCTGTCAAAACGCATGTCTCTGATGTAAAGTTAGGCCCTACCGTTCTTTGTGTCAGAGAGTTTCTTGCAAACCAGATATTCCCTGCTACCTTACCGTTTTTAATTCGATAATAACCAGGATTTTCTGTTACTGACCAGTTGGCGTCATCCGGATTATGGTTCCACTGCCATACTTTCTTTAGGCTGTCACCTTCCTTAAAATCCGGATAGGAGAAATCATCATCACCAACAATGTAATTTTCCTTATCACTCTTATTCAACTGGATAGTAAGTGGATTCTTAACCTTCTGGCTTGTTCCAAGACAATTTACAAAGTTTCCTTTATCATCATAGTAACCCATCATCGGCCAGTCTGGATAATACTTGTTATTCTTTGTATCAACATAATCCCAGTTTACAGCAAGTATAGACGGAACACGACCAAGACCATCATGATCCTGGAAAAGGAATCCATACCAGTCACCATAGATCGTGTCCACAATACCACCCTGTGCGATACCGGTTCCATACTCATATGTAGAGCCTTCAAAGATCAATTGAGCTTCCCAGTCTGACGCCTTACTATCATACAATTTTTTACTTCTATAGCATACTTCTCTACGGAACCAGCTTCCATAAGAACCAATGATCATAAGGTAATAGTAATCACCAATCTTATAAGCATGAGCACCTTCCCATAAAGACCACTTGAATCCGCCCAATGTCTTATTAAACAGTGCTCTTGAACCGCCTTCTTTTACAACTTTTCCAATTCCACCTTCTGCCGATGATTCTTTTAAAGAAATCTTCTGAATGTTATTTCCATTGTAGATAACATACATTCCGTCACCGTCAAAGATCAATGCCGGGTCATGGAAACTTGTCTGTATGTAATATGCTTTCCACGTACCATTCTCGATATCCGGTGTCGTGTAACAATAAAAACCATCATTGTTAACATTGTAGATTACATAGAAAAGTTTTGTTTTTTCATTGTATTTTAATGACGCTGCCCAGGAACCATTCTTATATGTCTGCTGTCCGTTCTCAAGATTAAATAAATCCCTGTTCGGGAAACGGTTACATGCATAGTTTACAATTTCCCAATGAACAAGATCTGTCGACTTCATAACAGGGACACCAGGAACAAGGTTCATCGTTGTACTTACCATGTAGTAGTTCTGACCAACACGAATTATATCCAGATCCGGCACATCGGATGCAATACCCGGATAGTCCGCTACAGTAAGATTGTTCTTATCTAATTCCGGCATACCAGGCGCCAATGTTGGACGTGGTGCAGGAGATCTCGTTACGATCGGTGTTGGTGTTGCCGGCTCCGATGCGGCTGGCGTTGCTGATGCTGTCGGCTCAACCGGTGCTGTTGCAGACGGTGTCGCTGTAGGTGTTGCTGTAGGTGTTGCCTTGTTTACCGTTTCCGGTGTTGGCGTTGCTACATTCTTCTTTTTCATGCCAGTTACCGTAACTTTAACCTTTCCCAATGTTCTTTTCTTCTTTTTACCTTTTTTCTTTTTACCTTTTTTCAAAACTTCTTTTACTGTTATAGTCGCTTTTCCAGCTTTTATTCCGGTAACCTTCCCTTTTGATGTTACTTTTGCCACTTGTTTGTTACTGCTGGTAAAAGAATAAGAATATTTCTTAGTTTTATTCTTGATCAATATACTCTTTTTCTTTCCAACCTTAACAGAAATCTTCTTGGTCTTAAGAGAAGCCTTAGCCTTTGCTTCTACATCACTTCCGGCGCTGGATAGTGTTGTGATACAAAGAGCCAAAACCATAAGGCCTGCGATTACTTTTCTACTTGCTATTTGCATAATTACCTCCTTCTAAATTGTAAATTGACTAAAATAATATTTTAATTATAGCCCTATCTGTAAGATTATTCTATGATATATTTGGTACTTAAATTGAATTTTCTAGTATCTGTTTTCCTTTATAACAAAAAAAATCCACAGGTAACATTCCTGTGGTTGAAGAACTTCCGTCCTTCGCCTTTTCTTCTTCTGTTACCTCTTTTCAGTACCTTTGTAGACAATATTAACGCATATTTGATAGAAGCACCCGATATTTTTATCGAAAATAGAAAAAAACCATTAGTAGTGTTTCGAATGTAGTTTTTGGGAGTATGCCGAATGATGGAGGAATTTTACTTTTGAAAACAAAGAAGAAATAGTTAAGAAATATCCTCTTGCAAGAAGCATGTTTAAACCATTTATTGGAGCAAAAGAATTCTTACATAATAAAGAAAGGTATTGTCTTTGGTTAAAGGATATTTCACCTAACGAAGTCAAAAAAGTTCCACCAGTTATGGATGCGGTCTTGAAAGTGAAATTGCTTCGTGAAAATAGTAATCGTGAAGCTACTAAAAAACTTGCTGAATATCCGATGCTATTTGGGGAAGTTCGACAACCGGAGGATACATATATCATTATTCCAAGACATTCATCGTAGAATCGCAGATACATACCTTTAGGATTTATGTCACCAGATGTGATTTGTGGAGATTCAAATCTTCTTATGCCGAATGCTACCTTGTATGATTTTGGAATAATGACAGAGTTGTCATGCAAGCATATGGGTTTAATGTGAAAACAATGACAGAGAGCGAGTGTGTGGCTGAACTTATGAAGATGTGTCAGGCGATGACGGAAGGTAGAAAGCAAAAATGAACGCATCTGTGAATAAAGAATTATTAACAATTCTTTTAGGTGCAGGAGCCATGCTGGATGCAACAGATAATGAGTTATCATGTGAGAAAATCACAAATAAAGTTATAGCAACTAAACGACCAGATTTAATGATTGAATGGGATTTTGAACTTAACGACATTGAGCCTAGTAAAATCAGTCCAAACAGTTCAAAAAAGGCAAATTGGATTTGCCCAAAAGAACATCTGTATAAAGCATCTATAACAAAACGAAATCATGGACGGAAATGTAATCATTGCAATTGCTCATGGTTGGCAGGGATAAATCAACGTGTTCGGGGAAGATATGCATGTCCAAAATGTAAGAAGACTAATTCGAAAAATGTTAATAATTTAGACTGAATTTGCAGAATATTTTTTTATCAAACCCCACTTGCATTCTTTCTACAAGAGTGTTATTATGATTATACAAAGAAAGCACCCATTCCAAAGTGGATGCTCCAAGTTTATAGCAATATTGTCCTTATGGACACTGCCTATCCTGTGGGTCAGACAGGATAGGCATTTTTATTTTTGCTTGTTCCTATTTCTCTTATCGAGAAAGGCAAGCCGGTGTACATAAACTTGGGAGGCTACCACCCTGTCATGGGTACTTTCAGTAAATATATTTTAACACGTGTCAAGTTGAATAACAACTATTAAATAACTTCTTTTATTCCTTGTTACTACATATCTTATTTTCAAAACCATACTGTTTTTTATTCAAATGCCAAACTATACTGTTACTATTGACATTATTCATTGTAATACACCAGACAAAGTTGATAAATTGATTTTTGTAGATTAAAAAAAGAAATCTTTTCGTGAAAATTTCTATACGTCCGATGAGATAAAAAATTGCTGGAACCAGTTATAGAAACTGCAATAATGCACACACACAACGCTAATCTTATTTCCAAGCCAAAAGCGTTGCATTCCTTCTTATCCTTTCTCGCCGAAATGCAACGTTAAAGCCCTAGCATACCGAAAAGAGTTGTTTAGACACATTGATTTACCACAAAAAAGCTGTAAAACAAGCTAAAATTGCAACCTCTTTTAGACAATTTGGTAAAAAACGTTGTTTTGCAAAAATCCCATCCCCTTACGTCAACAACGAAACAAAAAACCAGTTATCAAAAATCTGCCACATCAAAAAGGACATCATTAATATTAATCCACCAAAGAACAACCAATTACTGCCTTTTTCAATTCCTTTGCAAAACAAAATTAGTCCAACAAGTACAAACAATAATTTCATATCCTATTTCCCCTCATTTTTCAAAGGTCATTATAACATATATTGGTAATCTATGAAAGAAAAAGCCCCCACTGCATTTTTTTAGTATACGCCCCCTCTAGTATACGCCCCCTCGTCAAAATTGCTTTCCGTTTTTTTATCTCAGCCAAAACTCCTCCCCTAATACATTACTCTTTACCGATTTCATATTTACGTTATTTAATTACGTTATTTTACACTGCTTTATTTTGCAATACCAAGTATAATATTATTTATGAATTTACCTAAGAAAGGGGTTTGACAATGAATGTATTAGACCGTATCGTGGAATTACGGCTGGAGCGTGGCTGGACCGAGTATCAACTATCCCAGCAGTCCGGCATCACCCAATCAACGATTTCAGCCTGGTATCGAAAAAACACATTGCCGTCCATTCCCTCTTTGCAAAAAATATGTAACGCATTTAATATTTCGATGTCTGAATTTTTTATGGAGGAAGACACCACTTCTGTTCATTTGAATGAAACGAGGTTTCGCTTACTCCGCTATGCAGAGCGCTTAAATGGTACACAGTTAAGTTCTATGCTTAAATTTCTGGAATCCCTTTGACTTATATCATAAAAAAGAAAGAGAGGTACTTTTATGCCATTTATTGATTCAAAAATTACCGTATCGCTCACCCCGGAAAAAGAGGAAGCTATCAAAACAAAACTTGGTGAGGCTATCCAAATTTTAAACAAATCGGAAACGTATCTGATGGTTGGATTTGAAGATAATTACGATTTGTACATGGGCGGTTCGAAATTGGACAAGGGAGCATATGTTTCTGTCAGTCTGTTTGGTCAGGCATCTCCGTCTGCCTATTCAGAAATGACAAAAGTTATTTGCGACATTTTAAGTGAAGAGCTTTCCATCCCGGGAAATCAGGTTTATGTCACTTACCACGGTGTGAACGACTGGGGCTGGAATGGCAGCAATTTTTAAATGTAACACCAAGGGAAAAGCAGAGAATTCCATTTTGCGAACTCTCTGTTTTTTTCTTTTAACCGTATTTGTTGGCAAGTAATTTGATGTACTTTTTCTTTCTCGTACGAGGAATTTTTATTTTCGCCGCCGGATAAATTCCAATAAACGCCTTTTTTCCAATAACTTTCAGTTTTTTTGTTTTTATGTCTATGTACCTCAGCTGCCTTGTACCGTAGAACGCCATTTTCCCGATTGACTGTATGTTCGTGCCAATTAGAGCACGGCGAATTTTTCTGTTTTTATAAAAAGCACGGTCAGCAATTGCTACGACATCAAAACGGATTCCTTTGGTCTCGCGGCATTTGTAAAATAATTTTTCGTACTGCCGCCCCCATTCAAGTCACAACCGGTATCCTGCCATCCCTTTTCCTCATAACATTCTTTTGGATAATATACTTTTACGTCGGAACAATTATAATCTGTGGTTGGAAAACATCCAAACAGTATTCCTCCCTAATTTGTCCCGTCCAATTTGCAAGTGGTATATGAAGCATCTCTCCAACTATTAACATACTGTGTTTTACCAATTAAACCTCCAACTGTATCACCACCAGAAACCTTGCACTGTGATTCTGTTTTTTCCGTAATCTGACCACCCCCACTTTTTTCACTTTTCAAAAATTCTCAGCGCAATACGCCACGCTTTACCAACAAGTCGTTTTGCGCCTCTCTTTTTTACGTTTTTTCGCCCTTTATGCTGTTTTTAACTTCCTTTCAAGCGGGCGCAAGTCGCTTTACGATTGTAATAAAATATATTGACTTTTTCTTCATTACATGCTAGTATATTTACAAACAAGGGTGGGAACAAAACCGTTCTCCTTGTTATTTCTATTTGATAAAAGGAGGCATGCTATTGGGAAGTAAAGATTTAGCTGAAAAGAACTTATTACAATACAAAGATGTTTTTTCTGACATCGTTAATGTAAATTTATTCGGAGGCAGACATTATATATCTGCGAACGAATTATCACGAGAACCCGGTGAACTGATTACCAAGTCCTCTTCTGACAACAAACTAAAACAACTGCAGATGGATGTACCGATGAAGTGTAACAAAAAATATAACACCCGCTTCTTTGTCTGTCTGGAAAATCAGAGTGATATCAATAACATTATGCCCGTCCGCGACATGGGATATCAACATGCAAAATATATGGAACAGGTTCGGACAATCAAAGAAACAAATCGACAGCAGCAGGCTTATCCGTCCCCCATTACCAAGGGGATCCATGATACTCAAAAGCTGGATCCGGTTATTACGCTTGTTTTGAATTACAGTCAGAAAGAATGGAAAAAGCCTAAGCAGTTACAGGATGTGCTTAACATCCCCGACGATATGCGTGAGGAATTTGAGCAGTGGATTTCACCCCATTCAATTGGCATTATCAACTTAGCCAATCAATCCGAGTCCACGATGCAGATGTATCACTCCGACTTTAAATACATCGTCCGGTATCTGTCATGCAAAAATGACAAAGAAAAATTAGAATCTTTTTTCCGCACAACGGATTTTAAACTTGACCATCCAGAAGCCTTTTTAGACTGGCTGGCCGCTGTCGCAAATGACGAACGTTACATAAAAGCAAAGCAGTTAATCGATAAACAAAACGAAAAAGGAGGACATATCAATATGTGTGTACTTTTAGATATGTATGAAGAACGTGGCGAAGCTCGCGGTATCCATGAAATTAACACCTTAAATCTCCGTTTACTAGACGACAACCGTTTGGAAGACATGCAGCGTGCCATGGTAGATACTGACTATCAAAAAGAACTTATGAAAGAATATGGCATTGGAAAATAAGCAATAAAATAGGATGCCCGAGCAAAAAGCTTGCCCCTGACATCCTTATATAACACAAGATATTTCATTTATGTATCTTACTTTCCAAGCAGTTCTTCGACAAACTGGTTGTAATCCTGCATCGTGGTACAGTTTGGCGCATAATCGCTGAGCAGTCGTTTTTTCAACTGTGCTTCTTTTGTTTTGACGCACTCGCGAATTGCCGTTGGGAACAATTTAGTGCCAAGCTGTGTGGCAACTTCCTCGATTTCCTGACGCACATCTTTTTCCAAATTGGAGCGGCCGGCGTACTTCACAAGTAAAAGACCGGCGATCTGCAAATTGCGGTTTTGGCGCTTTTGAACAGCATGAATTGTATCGCTGAGTTTTGTTAGTCCCTGCAGTGCAAAGGCATCCGCCGTGACCGGGATAATTACTTCGTCCGCAGCAATCAGACAGTTATACAATACAATATCAAGAGATGGTGCTGTGTCAATTACGATGTAATCATAGCCGTCTAACATTTCAAGCGCATCCTGCAAACGGTACATTCCTTCCACATTTCCATCTAAAAGTTTTCCCGCCTTGGCAAGCAATGGGTCCGAAGCTACAATATCTCCGTTCTCCATGTGTTGCACAGCCTCATCAAGCGGCACCGGGTCCTCATCAACCATGACATCATAAAGAGTTGCCGTATCCTCAATTGCTGCCTGATAGGTACTTGTGCTATTTCCCTGCGGGTCCGCATCAATTAATAAAGTTTTTCCTTTTTGATTCAAAATCCCTGCTAATGTTGTAGCGGTTGTCGTCTTACCAATACCGCCCTTTTGGTTTGCAATTACATAAACCGTTGCCATAATTTTCTTCCTTTCCGACATTCTTGTCCCACATCCTTTTAGAATGCAATCTGGCCTTCAATTTTCTGATTCACCACATAATAAACAGCTTGTTCTTCCGGTTTCACGTAAATATCAAGCTGTTCAATTTCCTCTTCTGCAACTCCTTTTGTTAAAACGTCATCGTGAATCAATTCCAACAAATGCTTTGTCGAACGTTCACGTCCTTCGTACTGAATCACCATATTTTTCTTTGCACTGGCGAAACCCCCAATTTGTTTATTTGCTCTTTCCACACTGCATCTTCGAGCCATACAATCACCTCCGTATTTTACTGTTCTTCCTCTTTCGCTTTACTGCGTTTTATCATATGATTTACGGCAAACCCAAGTCCCATAAGGATCCAGAACAAAGGTGCCACACATACACTTGAATCATTTGCAAGACCAACTACCATGTAACCACTGGCACCACAAAAAATTGCCATTGCTGTTTTGTGAAGCCATGTCTTTTTCTCTGCATTCATGCAATTCTTCCATGTTGCAATAACAAGCATCACGTACAAAGCAATCAATGCCAGACAGGCAAGCATACCGTCCTGCGTCCAAATCTGAAGATACATATTATGCGGTTTCGTAATAAGCTGCGCATTAAACTCAGAATTCACTTTTCCCACATAATCATTATTCGGAAATTCATATACAAAATTATCCGCACCAACACCAATCAAGGCCGTTGATTTAAGCATTGGAAATGTACGTGACCAAATATAACCACGGCGGGTCGCAAAATCGTAATTATTTTCAAAACCAATCGAATCCACTTTTCTTAGTTTGTCCAATCGTCCCTGCGGATTATAATACAAAAGTTTATTATCTTTTTTCACCAAATCCCACGTTTTTCCATCTGCACCAATTTCAAGACACGGAATCGTTGTTTTATCGACCTCAACAGCAGATGCCGAGAATTTAATCTTTTCATATCCTTTTTCTGCAATCGTCACAACATTATTATTTGTCGCAGTCTCCAGTGTTTTTCCCTTTTTATCCTTCAAAGAAAAGGAACCGATACTGTCAGTCGAAGTAAACTCTCCTACAACCGTCTTTCCGCTGCCGGTCACAATTTCAAACGAATTTTTCTTTGTCTGAATGGACGAAATAGTATTCGTCGTTTTTTCTCCCTCGCTGCCCGTAAACCGGTTTAAAATGCCGGGTTTTGCAACGAGCACGCAGACCACCGCAGCAATACACACAACAACCGCCCCAACCGAAACAAGTAAATGCTTTTTCACATAAGGAAGCAGAAAAATGAGTGCTGCAACAACAGCTCCGGCAACACCAATCAGTCCGGTCAATGACTGTGAGCCATACAGCATAATCAACTGGCAAGCAGTAGATATCAGAGCCAGTACACGAAATGTCATTTTCTTTGCCGTAAAAAGCAAAAGAATCGTAATCGGTAAAACAACCGCCACATAAGAACCAACATAGTTCGGATTGTGAAGTGTAGAATATGCCATACCCTTACCAAATGTCAATTTTATATTAAAACCACTTCTGCCAGCCAGTTCAGTCGTAACCAAAGGCCTTGCCCAGGCACTCTGAATCCAATCCAGACCAAACGTTTGGAATGCACCGAGAATACCAACAACACAAGAGCCGGCAGTCAGTCCGTTAAGAAGCCACTCCACTACCTCTTCTTTCTTCACGTAACCATACACAAACAAAAAACAGATTACATAAATAAGAAGGACAAATACGCCCTCAAACTGCTCATAACCGCCTAAGAACGCATCCTCTGCATGCTCCGCTCCCATCGCCGAAAACAGCGAAAATAAGGCAAACACCGATGCCGGAATCAACGGAATCCACACATTTTTATCAAACAATCTGCCATTTTCACCAGTACAAAGCCAATATGCCAAAATAACCGTAACAATGGCACCCAGTATCATCAAAAAATGCGATTTATAATACAAAAAGAAATCTGTCACCTGACCATTTGCCGATGACCATAATTGTTTACTCAATCCATTATCATAAATATGTGCATTGGTAATCAATGGAAGCACTGCCAGTATAAGCAAAATTGGCACAAAAAACTTTTTCCCATATTCTTTTTGCTGCTTTTGTTGTTTCATTTGCAATCTCCTTTATTCCTCAATAAACCTCTTGATTTTTTTCATCTTTTCTTTTGTCATGCGGTAACCATGCCAATAAGCCATTTCCAGTTTCCGCACATCACTTTCAAAGCTGTTCAGCAAATGGTTCGGCCGTAGAATCATCACTTTTCCTTCCTTCGCTAACGCCTCACACTCTTTCACTACAGCATTGTAGCGGTCCGGTCTCTCCATAATCACTCGTTTAATCTCCGGATATTTATGTCCTAGCATTCTGGCACCCATTTTATCATATTTGCCATAACGTTTCACAAAACCGCGTGGCTGCGTAAGCACAACAATTAATTTGTCACAACCGTCATCTAACGCTTTTTTAAACGGAATCGGGTCAACCAGCCCGCCATCGTAATACTTCTGTCCGTCCAAATCAATCGCTGGGAAAAACATTGGCAATGCACAGGTTGCACGAAGCATTGTAAATTTCTCATCCATATCCATTGCGTTTTTATACTCAATCTGTCCGGTTTTTGCATTTGTCACACCAACCAGACAAGTTCCCTCATATGAACGAAAGGTGTCCCAATCAAATGGAATTAAGTGGTCCGGAATTTCTCCAAAAACAAAATCCAGTCCGAAAATACTTTTATTTTTTTTCCAGTTGCTCCGGCTCATATATCGCTTATCATTACGGTATTTCTGCATAATTTCCAAATTTCTCTGTGGTTGTTTAGAAATATACGAGACGCCATCCGCAATTCCAGCGGAAACACCAATACAGTAAGGCAGTAATATATTCTCCGACAACAGTGCATCCATCACACCGCAGCTAAAAATCGGTCGAAATGTCCCACCTTCAAAAACAATCCCTGTCATATGCATGCTCCTTTCACGCCATTTACTCTATTTTATCACAGATAAAGAGACGCCGCAACCAAAGAGCGGCATGTCTGCGTATAAAATAAAAATAGCAAAAGAAGTTCCATTCGTTTATATCGAACAAACTTCTTTTGCCATCTTTAGCTATTTTATTGTAACAGCCCTGCTTTTCAACAATCCATTTTCAAATCTTACTCAGCGTTATTGTATTTCACACCTGTCATAAGCTTTTTGCCTTTAATAGCAAACAATTCAGATACACTAACAACCTGATATCCTTTGTCTTTGCACTGCTCCAAAATTTCCGGAACTGCCTCTGCTGTCTTATCATGAACGGAATGCATGTTAATGATACCGCCATCTTTTAAGTTATTGATTACATTGTTTACCAAATCATCTTTCGTTGTTTTATCCTGATAATCCTGACTCCAAATCGATACATCGATAAACGGTTTCTCGATTACTGCATACATCGCCTGACTATAAGCAACGTTTGGCGCACGGAACAAGAAGTGTTTGTATCCGGTGATTTCAGAAAGAAGTGCATCTGTCTTAGCAATCTTCTCTTTGATTACCTCTGGTCCTACACTATTCAACCCATTGGAATCATACGAATGATTTGCCACCTCAAATCCAGCCTCTTTCGCTGCAAGAACTTCATTTCTGGAATCCTCATCATGCTCAATATGAGCACCGATGTAGAAGAATGTTGCATGAGCGCCTGCTGCAGTTAAAGCTTTCTGAATCTTCATACCATTATCAACAAATCCTGTATAACCTCCCGGGCCATCATCAAATGACAAAGCAACAACCGGTTTTTCAGGGTCAATGTTTTTGTCAATCCAATTCTGATCAAGACCATCGTATTTGAACTCAGAAGATTCAAATTCCGGTGCTACTGTTGGTTTTGGTGTTGGTTTGCTTGCTCCTGCTGCCGGATAAGTAGCTCCTGCTCTGGCAACAAATACAATGCTTGTAATCTTAACGGATTTCAACGTTTCCGGCCAACCATAACTAGCAGCCGCATCCATCGGCTGGATGTTCAATCCAACGGCAGGACCTGTTACTTTCTCATCAAATGCTACCGATACGGATGTAGCACCCGCTGCCATGTTATAATTAAATGCTACACCATCATCAAAACCTGTCAACTGCTCTGTTGTACCTGCTACAGCAATTTTACCAGCTGTTAATTTGGAAGTGTCTTCGCCTTCAAAAGTAAGCTCATAGCCAATTTTTACTTCCTTAAAATAAGCCAAATCAAAGCGTGCATCCAGCTGGCTGCTAAAATTAATCGTTGCCGGTGAAGAACTGAATTCGGTATCGCCAACTTTTGTCATATCAATTGTAATGTCTTTTACTGCCTCGCCCTGCTCCGGGGTAGCGGTTGGTGTCGGTACTACAGCGGTTGGTGTTGCGGTTGGTGTTGCGGTTGGTGTTGCTGTCGGTGCCGTACTTGGTTTATTCGTGTTTGGTGCAGTGGTAACTGCCGGTGCTTTTGTAACTGCCGGCTTCTTTGCCTTAACAGTAACTTTGCAGGTCAGTTTTTTCTTTCCAACCTTTGCTAATACAACTGCCTTTCCGGCTTTCTTTCCTTTTACTACGACACTTGTTTTCTTTTTCTTTGAAAGACTAACAACCTTTTTACCTGACTTAATGGACCAAACTGCTTTCTTTCCATTCTTCAGCTTAATCGTCTTTTTCTGTCCAACCGAAATGCTTACTTTCTTTGTGCTAAGTTTCGGTGCCTTTTTCTTTGCTGCTGCCGGTGAAGATGGCATTGACACGCCAAGAAGCAATGCTGCCGTCATCACATAACTCATTGTTTTACAAAACTGTTTTTTCAACCTTGTGTCCTCCAATCATTTTTTGTTTTTGAAACCGCCCCGTAAACAAACCCTGTTTCGTATACGATCCCTCTCTTTGAGATTATTGTAACACCAAGGTATAACTTTGTAAATATATTCCATACGATATTATAATATTTTACTTATAGCAATTTTTAATAAAAGTATAAGGTTACGCTTATACTTTTATTCATCTTCATACATTCGGAATAATGTTTTTAAGATATTCTGGTACTCTTTCTGCTTTTCTTCGTCCTCCAACTGCTTTAATTCCTGAATCGGCTCACGAATCAAGCGCTGCAAAGAAGCATGAAGCACCTTTTTCAATAATTTCTGCTCTCTGTGATTCAGAGAAATTTTTCGATTTAAATATTCATAACTGTCCGTCTCAATCTGTAAACACCGTTTCTGCAATGTCTCAATCGTACCATCCACACGGCTCAATAAAAGCCATTCCATCGTCTCCTGCACCTTTTCTTCAATAACCTGTTCACAGTCTGCCGCCAGTTTTTCCCGCTCATTCTGATTTTTTTCGGTGATTTTCTGCAGCGTATCCATATCAATCAACTGCACCCCCGGAACTTCTTGTAACCGGCTGTCAATATCCCTCGGTGATGCCAAATCCAAAAACTGCATTTGTCTGACACCCGTCTCTTTCCATTTATCGTACAAAACAACCAGATGCGGCGATGACGTTGCTGATACAACCGTTTCACACTGCTTCATCACATCATAACGCTCATGATAGTCCACCACCGTCAAATTTTCATGTACCGCTAACAATTCTTTTGCGTGCGCAAGCGTCCGGCTGCACAGATAAATCTTTTTTGCTCCGTATTCAAACAAATATGTCAAAGCAAGTGCCGCCGTTTTTCCGCTTCCAATCACAAGAATATTTTTCCCGCTAACGCCACCGGCACGGTGCAGCTCTTTCACGCCAATATAACTGACTGACAGTGGCTTTTCACTGATACGGTAATTCGTCTTAATCCACTTGGCACACGTCACGGCATCCCTTACAATGCGCTCCAATTCTTTGCCGCTGTGCCCCATGGTCCTGGCAAAATCCATTGCCTCAACAACCTGCCCTAAAATCTGGTCTTCACCTACGACTAACGATTCCAAGCCTGCCGCCACGCGGAACAAATAAGAAACCGCCTCACTGCCCTCTTTTTTCTTACAGCAATCCCCAAACGAAACATTCGGGAAAATGTCCTGGTAGCAGGACTGCACCTGCTCCCCCGTCACCGCATCCGAATGAGAAAAATAGAAAATCTCGCTGCGGTTGCAGGTCGAGACAATCACACACTGTTTTAAGCCAATGACAGAAAGCCGCTCCCATAATTCAATTTTTTTTGAGTCGGGTAACGCCACCTGCCCGCGCAGGGCAAGTGGTGCTTCTTTATAGCAAATTCCAACATAGCCAAAAATCATGGTTACTGCTCCTTTTGTTCTTCCTTAAGCCACCGAGCTACATCAAGCGCATGATAAGTAATAATCATTTTTGCACCGGCACGCTTAAATCCAATCATGTGCTCCATCACAATTCGTTTTTCATCAATCCAGCCTTTTTGCGCTGCCGCTTTCACCATCGCATATTCTCCGCTGACGTTATACGCCACAATCGGAATGTTATAATGAATCGAAATATCTTTTAATACATCCAGATACGCCATCGCCGGTTTTGCAATAATTAAATCAGCACCTTCTTTGATGTCCTGCTCCACTTCCCGCAGAGCTTCTTCTCCATTTGCCGGATCCATCTGGTAGCTTTTGCGGTCACCAAATCCAGGTGCCGAATGTGCAGCATCACGGAATGGACCATAATAAGCAGACGCAAATTTTGCACTGTAGGACATAATCGGCGTATTGTATAAGCCCTCCTCATCAAGAGCCTTGCGGATTGCCTCAACACGTTTATCCATCATATCACTCGGTGCAATAATATCTGCTCCTGCTTTAGCATACACAACAGATGCCTTTGCCAAAAACGGAAGCGTCTCATCATTTAAAACTTCCCCATCGCAAATCAGACCGCAGTGTCCATGTGATGTGTATTCACACAGGCAGACATCCGCAACAACAACAAGTTCTTTGTAATTTTTCTTAATATAGCGAATCGCCTGTGGCACAATTCCATCTTCGGCATACGCACCACTTCCCTGCTCATCTTTGTGTGCCGGAATACCAAACAATAAAACTGCCGGAATCCCTGCCTCACGCACTCGGCCAAGCTCTTCATGAAGTCTGTCAATCGAATACTGGCAGATGCCCGGCATCGACTCTACCGGTTCACAAATATTTTCTCCTTCTATTACAAAAATCGGATAAATCAATTCGTCCACCCGGACATGATTTTCCCGCACCATATCTCTCACTCGTTCGTTCATCCGCAGTCTTCTCGTTCGTTCCATTTTAATGCACCTTCCTTTTCGTATCCAATTACCTGTTTAATAAGATAGCATAAACCAGCGAAACATCTTTTTGTTTCGTTTATAAATCTTTTTATACTGAGAGTGCGGCAAAGGGCATGGCACTGTCCCTGTTTCTACCGTAACACTCACAATTTTCTTCTCGTACACAAGCCAGTCTGCAAAGCCTCCGTGTTCTTCTGTACTCGAACTCTTTGGCATCATGCGGTAATGATTTCTCTTTTTTATTTCACTTGCTAACCTGTACTGCTTTTCATGCAGCGGTGAAGATACATCAAAATCCCAGTATAAAATACTGCCGGTCGAATGGAGATTCAACACCGTCTTTGGCGATATCCGCTTAATAAAAGAAATTAATGCCTTCGTTTCCTTTTCGCTCGCTGCCTTTTTTCCTCTATATGTTGTGGCATCCGGTTTCCTTTTCTTGCCCTTCTTTTTATCCTTTTTCTTATCTGCTGAAAAACCGGCAGGGAAATTATTGTTAATATTAACCCCTCTGGCATTATTTTTCCACGTATTGAAATGCCCTATCTTCTGTATTTTCTTGCGAAGTTTTGCATTGCGGATTCCACTTGCCCCATACTGCGAAATTGTCACACCGTCCGGGTTATCCATCGGCAGAATATAAAGGCAGGTCGAACGGAATCTTGCACGGTGCTCACCATATTCCCGAAGAATTTCCTCGGTCTGTCGCATAATGACCTGTGTATTTTTCCACTCTCTGGCATGAATTGCCGCATCAATCACAAGTTTCTTTGCCGCAGAAGGATTTCCCACACGCAGGCACCAGATTTCCCTGTTGTCATATGTCCTGCCAAGGCTCGACAGCCCTGTTTTTCCGGGGTATTTGTGAGCAATCTTACGCAAATCTCTTGTCATCTCTGCATAGTCGTATTTCTTATCCTTTTCACTGACAATCCACGGCTCTTCTTTTACAACAATTTTAATCCTGCACTGGTTCTTATCCGAATCTTTCACCTTTACGAAAAGGTAAGTCGTACCCTTCTTTTTCGCCGTAATACGTCCGTTTTTATTGACACTTGCAATCTTTTTATTCTTTATTTCAAAAAACAATTTCTTTTTGGCATAGTTAAAAGAAACTGTCGCTTTTTTCTTTTCCCAAAACTTTATTTTGCTGCCGCTTTTGCTTTCAATTTTTTCATTAAAATAAATGTAAATATAGCAGCTTTCGCCTGTCACTTTGGACGTCGCTTTTAAGAGCGTGTAATTTTTTTTGTTTTTTGTCTTACATTTTACCACACCGGAGGAAGAAACGGTAACTAACTTCTTTTTTACTTCTTTTTTCGAAGCACCTCCGTAAACCTCAAAAGTAGATGCCTGTGACATAACAAGTTTTACCGAATCGGTCGTATACGAGTAAAGGTGATATACCTTTTCCCCCTTCACTTTCCGATAATGAATCCCCTTCATGCCGCCTTTATAATACTTAGCGTGGGGCGATACCAGTTCATATTTTTTCACCGGCTTTGGAGTTTCATTTGGCTGTGGCGTAACTGTTGGCTGTGGCACCTCCGTAGGTTCCGCAGTCGGTGCTTCTATCGGTTCAGGTGTTGGCTCCGTACTCCATTCTGTCTGACTGTTCTTCTGTCTTGCCTGCAAATGGGCAGGACTCCCGCTTATGAGGTCACATAAAATTAAGGTTGTGGCAAGCAATGCCGCTATTTTTTGCTTATGCGTTTGACTCATTTCCCTTATTTCCTTTCCATTAATCGTGATGTTTCACTTTTACTGCAAGATAAAAGGTACCTCACAATGAGATACCTTTTTGTACTTGTTTGTTATAACAGATAAAGCTTAAGCTAATTTGCTTTTTGCTACTTCTACCAAAGAAGCGAAACCTTCCGGATCGCTGATTGCCATCTCAGAAAGCATTTTACGGTTTACGTTTACCTCAGCAAGTTTCAAACCATACATAAATTTGCTGTAGGAAAGACCATTCATTCTAGCTGCTGCGTTAATACGAGCAATCCAAAGCTGTCTGAACTGTCTCTTTTTCTGTTTTCTACCTGTATAGGACTCTTCCAACGCACGCATAACAGACTGTTTTGCAACACGATACTGTTTACTTCTTGCGCCTCTGTAACCCTTTGCCAGTTTCAATACTCTTTTATGTTTTTTCTTTGCGTTCATTCCGCCTTTAATTCTAGCCATTTGTCAGTTCCCTCCTTCGCCATTAGCTGTATGGCATAATCTTTTTCATTGTTTTTACATTAGTTTCATCTACAAGAGCAGACTTTCTGAGATTTCTTTTTCTCTTTGTTGTCTTCTTAGTCAAAATATGACTCTTGTATGCTTTGTTTCTTTTCAATTTACCGGTACCGGTAACTTTAAAGCGCTTTGCAGCAGCTCTTTTTGTTTTCATTTTCTGATTTGCCATGATATTATTCCTCCGTTATTATTTTGTGGCTGATAAAAACATTACCATACTTCTTCCTTCCATCTTCGCAGGTTTGTCGACGGAAGCAACGTCCTTTAATTCTTCAAAAAACGCATTCAGGATTTCTCTCCCTACATCTTTATGAGCCATTTCTCTACCACGGAATCGGAGTGAGACTTTTACTTTAGCTCCCTTTTGCAGGAATTTCTTTGCCTGGTTTACTTTCGTGTTCAAATCATTGGTATCAATGTTTGGCGAAAGTCTGATTTCTTTTGTCTCGATGGTTTTCTGTTTCTTCTTTGCTTCTTTTGCTTTACGAGCCTGCTCATAGCGGTACTTGCCGTAGTCAATAATTTTGCATACCGGCGGTTTTGCAGTCGGTGCAATCTTTACCAAATCAAGTCCTGCATCTTTTGCTTTGAAATATGCTTCTTTTGCCGACATAATGCCAAGCTGTTCTCCGTTTGGTCCAATTACACGAACTTCTCTGTCGCGAATCTGCTCGTTAATCATTAAATCGCTTATTGTTCTTACCTCCTAAATGAAAAAAAGATAGCTGTTTCTAAAAGCCAGCTATCCACGTAAAACATTTCCTATCATTATAATAGATGTGAACCAATACCGTGTGATAACAAATGTTATACGGCAAGGTGAGAGTGGATAACTCTGCTTTTTACACCTTTGGTAGTGTACCATAGAAAGGTGGTGTGTGTCAAGGGATTGCTGGTAATTTTTTTCAGTTTAATTTTGTTGTAAGTTTTTATTAGAACAAATGGAAACAAAGTTTCGCCATTCAGGACCGCTCCCGCTAAAAAACACACGTAACGGTGCCTGAGGTCAAAATACGACCTCTATGCACCGACGGTGTTTTAGTCCCTCATGACGAAATTTTGTTTCCATTTGTTCTAGTAAAGTCTCAAGAAATTTAAATCAGAAAATCGGCAGCAATCACTTGACCACACACGCCTGCATACAAAGTATCAACTGTAGTATTAAGGCAGGGCAATGAATGATTAGGGGAATGCCATTTATTGAATTCCAGTAATTTGGCAGAAAAACTTTGAAACTCGTGGGTTTTGAGTACGTCGGTATGTAGCGCTGGTAGTTTCAGCGCCCATACCGCTACGTACTCAACGAGCGAAAGCGCCCACGAGATACAAAGCTTTTCTGCCTAATTACGGAAACAATAACACGCACCCCCCACTTAATTTACCATCCCCGATATATCAACCTTAATAAACTGCTGAAGCCATTCGATGATGTCTTTTTCGTTTGCAGGATTTAAGTTCTGAATTGAGGATAGATTTTCAATTGTCATGTGGTCCCAGCGAATCATCCAGATTCCGTATGCCAAAATCACGGCATTTAAAACCAGACCGATGGCACTCAAAATCAATCCAATGATTCCTAATTTTTTCGCATTTTTACCGCCTTTTGCCACAGCGATAATACTAAAGACAAGGGCGATTGCGGCAGGGATTACGCCGATACCTGTTCCAAAACAGCAAAAACAGGAAATTCCACCTAATATAAGAGAGGCAATTGCAAGCCCTCTGTGTCGATTTATATCTGTCATAGATACCTCCATTTCTATATCCTGCCATATGGGGCAAAATAGGCTGCTGCCTGTTCCAGATGCTGCATCGACGAATTATTCGTAATTTTAATTAACAGCACCGCTACGACAATGGCAAGGATGACCCCTGCCACTCCCACAACGATACCGGCAATTGCTGCATCTTCCTGATTTGAATTGTCATCACGAAGTCCCAAAATTCCAAATACAATGCCAAGCACTGCCATTACCAAAGAAATGGACCATTGCATACAACAAACCATCGAAGCACATGAAAGCACTAACGACGCAATCGCTTTTGCATTTGTCTGTCTATTCTGCTGCATACAAACCTCCTGCTTATTTGCTCTCCGGTGTCACTTCTACCTTACGAATTTCTTTCGTACGGATTTCCTTGCAAATGTCATCAATGAACGCATCCAAAGACTGTGCACCCTCGTCTCCTTTGAAACGGCTGCGAACGGATACAACGCCTTCTTCCTCTTCTTTCTGCCCAACGACGAGCATATACGGTGTTTTCTGAAGTCTTGCCTCGCGAATCTTGTAACCGATTTTTTCGGAACGGCTGTCCACGCTGCAGCGGATGCCATTCGCTTTTAATTTCTCTTCCACGCTATTTGCGTAATCGAGATATTTCTCGGAAATTGGCAGAACACGTACCTGCTCCGGTGAAAGCCATGTCGGGAATGCACCGGCATATTTCTCAATCAGCCATGCTAACGTTCTCTCATAACATCCAATGGATGTTCTGTGGATGATGTATGGGCGTACTTTCTCACCATTTTCATCAATATAATACATATCAAACTGTTCCGCCAAAAGGGCATCCCACTGAATGGTAATCATGGTATCTTCTTTACCGTATACATTCTTCGCATTGATATCTACTTTTGGTCCGTAGAAAGCGGCCTCTCCGACATCTTCAGTAAATGGAATGTTCAGTTCAATCAGAATCTGACGGATATCTTCTTCTGTCTCATTCCATACTTCCGGCTCGCCGATATATTTTTCACGGTTTTCAGGATCCCATTTGCTCAGATGATACGTTACATCTTCCTCAACACCAAGTATCTGCAAACAGTACTGAGCGAGAGCGATACAATCCTTAAACTCTTTTACCATCTGGTCCGGACGCACAATCAAATGTCCTTCAGAAATTGTAAACTGGCGCACACGAGTCAAGCCGTGCATTTCACCGGAATCCTCATTACGGAACAATGTTGATGTCTCACCATAACGACATGGCAGGTCACGATAGGATTTCTGGCTTGCCTTGTAAACATAGTACTGGAATGGACAGGTCATCGGACGAAGGGCAAATACTTCCTTATCCTTTTCCTCATCGCCAAGAACAAACATACCTTCTTTGTAGTGATCCCAGTGACCGGAAATCTTGTACAAATCAGATTTTGCCATCAAAGGTGTCTTCGTTCTCATATAACCGCGCTTTTCTTCCTCATCTTCAATCCAGCGCTGCAAAGTCTGAATAACCTGTACACCTTTTGGCATCAGAAGCGGAAGTCCCTGACCGATTACATCGACGGTGGTAAACAGTTCCAGCTCACGTCCCAATTTATTGTGGTCGCGTTTTTTAATATCTTCCAAATGCTCCAGATAAGCATCCAAATCCGCTTTCTTTGTATAAGCAGTTCCGTATACACGGGTAAGCATTTTATTTTTCTCATTTCCTCTCCAGTAAGCACCGGAAGAAGAAATCAGCTTCATTGCCTTTAACGGTTTTGTATTCATCAAATGAGGTCCGGCACACAAATCAATGTATTCGCCCTGCTGATAGAAAGAAATCTCAGCATCTTCCGGTAAATCTTCAATCAACTCAACCTTATACGGCTCCTCACGTTTTTTCATCAAATCAATTGCCTCTTGTCTTGGCAGGGTAAAACGCTCTAATGTCGCACCTTCCTTAACAATCTTTTTCATTTCTTTTTCAATCTTGTCCAGTGCCTCACGATCCAATGGTGCTATATCAAAATCATAGTAGAAACCTTCCTCAATCGAAGGTCCAATGGCACATTTGGCATCCGGATACAATCTCTTAATCGCCTGTGCCAGCACATGGGATGCAGTATGACGGAATGCTGCTTTTCCTTCGTCGCTGTCAAATGTCAAAATATTCAGTGTGTGTTCGCCATCTACTATTGTGCGCAAATCCACAACTTCGCCGTCTAACTCGGCAACACATGCCACTCTGGCAAGTCCTTCACTGATGTCTTTGGCAATATCAATAATGCTCATTGCCTGTGAATACTCTTTGCTTGAACCGTCTTTAAGTGTTACTTTCATGTCAATTCCTCCTGTCTTCATTCAATATACAAGAAGGCCTCATCCCTTCTTGCTGTTATAGTTCGAAGGGACGAGGCCATTAATTCAATGTTCTCGCGGTTCCACCCTTGTTGGACGAAATAGTAATAAATCATCCCGGCTTCATTCTGACGATAACGGGGTCACCGGACCGGATTGGGGTCACTCCGAGGTAGTTTTCAAACGGTTTCCATGAAAATGCTTCCAGCACAAGGCATTTCTCTCTGACATGTTCTGCGTTTTACTCGTCTCATCTACGTGTTACCGCTATTATAATCTTGAAAATTTAAAATGTCAACACCTTTAAATTCTTGAGTTTCCGCAGTTTTATACACAAGTGCGTCATTTTCCATATGCAGTTATAA
>OHAS01001099.1_pt1 | contig 22249 bp, 22 predicted proteins | sample 1577131 | NCBI WGS metagenome assembly OHAS01 (sample SAMEA3541566, study PRJEB24748) | human gut metagenome | biome: human gut; feature: human-associated habitat; material: faeces | place: China | collected 2012 | reverse complement strand
TGAAAGCGACGAATCGGATCTTTGCTAGGATTTTGGAAAAGCAATTGAAAGAGTTGGGGCTCTTTTGAGGCGAAAAGGATATAAGCAACCCCGACAGATCGAAAAGGCTTTTCATCTTCTAAGGCCTTGCGAATATACTCCACCACGACCATCTCCGCAGCACCAATAACCTCTGCCTGTAACTCAGACATATTAGCAAATTGCCCAAAAATCACTCTTGGTGTGGCTCCCAGTTGCTCCGCTAATGCTCTAGCCGTCAAACTAGCCATTCCCTCTTCTCTCACCAATTGTAAAGCTGTCCCAATGATAGCCTCTTTACTAAATTTAACCTTGGGTGGCATAAGACTCCTTTCGCGCAACAACCGTTGCGCAACACTTGTTGCATAAAGAATACCATAAAAAAGAAAGACTTGTCAAGAAAAATCTGAAAACTACCAAACAAAAAACCAGACCACCGATAAGAGTGGAATCTGGTTTACTAACAAGATTCTAAGGCAAATCATTTCCCGCCGCCAGGTAGATTTGGTACCATTCCTTGCGAGTTAGGGTGACTGTTGCTGCTTTTCCTGCTTCAAGGACATGCTGGGGTTTGGTCGTTCCGATGACCGCCTGCATCTTACCAGGATAGCGGAGGACCCAGGCAAGGGCGATAGCTGTCGGTGTGACCTGGTATTTTTTCGCCAAGTCAGTAAGGACGTGATTGAGGGCTGCAAACTCTTCCTTGCCGACAAAATTCCCCTTGAAATAACCATGCTGGAGGACAGACCAGGCCTGAATCACCGTATCAGTTAAGCGACAATACTCAAAGACACTGCCATCTCGCACGGCTGCTTTTGGCTCTTCCATGTTGACATGAAAACCAGCTTCAAAGCTCGGTGTAAAGGCGGCACTCAACTGCAGCTGGTTGACCTTGAGAGGTTGTTTGACAGCCGTCTTAAGCAATTCCATCATCATGGGATTTTGATTGGATACCCCAAAATGACGGACCTTCCCAGCTTGCTCCAAGTAATCAAAAGCTTCCGCCACTTCTTCAGGCTCCATGAGGGCATCCGGTCGGTGAAGGAGGAGACTATCCAAGCGTTCAATCTGCAGACGCTCGAGGATGCCATCGACGGAATCCAAAATATAATCTTTGGAAAAATCAAAATAGGTAAAGCCGTCCTTGCGAATCCCACACTTGGACTGGATCCACATCTGGTCCCGAAGATCCGGACGACGCTTGAGGACCTTCCCCAGCAGGACCTCACACTGACCATCGCCATAGATATCCGCCAGATCAAAGGTGTTGATCCCAATTGACAAGGCTGCCTCCACCAAGGCCTCCACCTCATCTTCACTCATCTGACTGATCCGCATCATCCCAAGGACAATCGTGGACAGACGCTCATTTTCAGCAAACTCAATATAGTTCATGTCCGCCTCCTTTTCTGTAGTTCTATTGTAGTGAAAAGGCTTGCAAAAGTCAATTTGCAATCAAAAAGCCCTCAGCTGTAACTGAGAGCTTACAGGTTGAAGTAGAATTTCTTATTCTTCCTCGTCATCCAATTCCACTTCACCATGGATTTTGATGTATTCTTCATTTCTGCGGGCATCTTCTGCCCAAACCGGATCTCTCACATCATCCATAAACGGGATTTCTTCAAGACTCAACTTATTAGCCTCTTCATAACTCATCGAAAGGATATCTTCATGTCGGTTTTTAAATTCCTCCACACTTAGCCAGCTCTCTTTATCATCTTCGCTAATCTGACCATCAATGGCAGTTGCGATTTCAATCGCCATAATATAAAAAGCACGTTTATCAACGGTGAGAAGGTCAAGGTGCTTAGAAGCAATTCTTAAACATTCACCTTTTTCACGAAAATCCGACATCATTGCATCTTCGTAATCTAACTGTATATATTCTGACTTATGAGATAAAAAATCATATTTTATCCCTTCCTTAATCTGAACACTTTTCCATCTATCATCATGAGTTTTCTTGTCTAATTCTAAGTGAATAGAAAGTTTCTCAATTGGTAGTTCTAGATACCCAGCATACGACAAATCCGGCTCTATTCCATCTTTTTCCTCAAACCACATTCTCTTTGCTAGTTCTAAATAATCAAACGGAATTTCTCTGGTGTAATCACCTTTGATGTAAACTTTCATTTTCCCTCCTATGATTTTAACCACTTAACAGCTTTTAAAATATATTTGACTAATTGATTTTTTTCATAATTTGATAATTTATTCAATTCTGAAATATCATCAATCCATTCTCTAGCACTTGCTGCATCGACAATTTCGTCCATTCCCCTATGGGCATTAACTCTATAACCTGATTTCCCTCCCCCTGACTGAATCTGAACTTTACCACTATGGGGTTCTGCATCTACGCGAATATTCCCTTTCTTTCCTTTTACTTTTCCTTCAACAGTCCCAAAAGTCTTACTCGTCGGTTTATTGGCCTGCCAGCTGTCGTAGTTGCTAGAATAATTGACTTGAATTTCAGCGTTTGCGCTACCTGTTTTACTAATAGCGGATCCTACAGATACTACACCACTAAATATGAGTGCGTTTCCTGCATCTAAAGCAACCTCTGCTGCAGTTGTTCCAGCTATAAAGCTTGCGCCACCTGTCTCAGGGGCTAAAGCTAAACCTCCAGTTTCTGCTGCTACGCTAGCAAAGTCAAGCAGTATACCTGATAACATCTGACTAACTCCACCCCAAAATTCAGCAGAATTAGCTTCAAAATTTTCTTGAAGAAGTTCTTGATATTTTTCATTGATCATTTTCGTAGAAGCACTATCATACTTCCCATTTTTTAGCACAGAAAAGTTATCATTTTTTTGATAATGACGATCTTTATAAGCGCTATTATCAAAAATTTCAATTAAATTCCCTTCATTGTCAATTTTTAGAGTATGGTTATAATCATCAATTATTTTTTTCCACTGTGACCGATCATGTCCTTTTAAGCGTTTTTTTAGCTCTTCCCGATAATAGGTATCACCATCATCTGATAATAACATATCTCTCGAGGCTTGATTTAAAGTCCTTGTTAAAGCATCCTGATAGTCTCTCTTAGCGTAGGAAACAACTTTTGTTTGTTTCATTTTGTCAAACCAAGTCATGTCGACACCATCGGCATAGTAATTTCCGTTGCTATCAATTATAATTTGACTTAGTTGTCCCGCTCCTTCAATTGCTAAATTAAGAATTTCAAGACTGTCTGAAAAATACTGATTGACTTGCTCAACAAACCACTCTAATTTTTCAATTTTTTCTTCCACATCTTTGATTTGCATCCGTGTTTTATCAGCCAATTCATGAAGTACTCTATTATCTGATAAATTTTGACCCAGATTTCCGGTAAGAAATGCTCCTACACGATTGAAAAAATCTTCATTCTTTCTAATTAGATCTTGATACTTTGAAAGCTGTTTTTCCCAACTCTGTTTTTGTGTCTTCAAATCATCTAAATCTAATTCTCCATATTTTGATACAACTGCATCTGCGTTTTTGTATGAATTTAATTCAATCTGAATATCGTTGATCGCTTCTTGTAATTTTTTGATACATGGGATAATAATATTCCCAAATAAATTTTTCCCTGCCTCATATGCAGCACCTTGAAGTCTTCCTGCTTCGATTTCTGCAATTAAATGATCACTTCCACTAGTAAGTTTTTCTGTAATCTGAGTAGCAATTTGAATATTACTGCTCATAGCTTCAATCAGAGCAGCAGATTCTGATGAACTGTATCTCACTCCCACGGCAAACTATTCCTTTCTCTTATCAATTTTTCTCTCTGAATGTCTAAGTTTTTTAAAACATTCCGAAACTCTTCACTGACACCATCCATCTGTCTAACCACATAATTTCTTGCAATTAAATCCATTTCATTCTTTTCTTGAAAAAATAAGATATTTTGAGATGAAATAGACAACTTTTCTTCTGCTTCTCGTGTGATCATCGAAAGATCTTCTAAAAATTCATCTAAACTTTGTTGATACTCACGACTTAAATTAAAAATAAGATCTTCTTGTCGCTCTGTTTTCACAATTTCCTGGAATAGTTTATCTCGCTTATTTTTATTAACATCCTCCATCATGGTTAGCTTCCCCATATTTGAGCCTGTTCTACATCACGTTTTTCAAGCACAGCGGCAATTTGAGGAAATTTATTAGCTTGAATCAGAACAGCTTCACTAAATTTACCCAAAGCTTGAAGTAAGTGATTATTTACCTCTTTTCCCTTCTCCATACCTGCTATACCAGCAGAATAACTAAATTCTACTTGTTTATTCTCATTTTGTGATACATCAACACCAGTCAACTCACCAATAGCCGCTTGCGCATCCATTGGGCTGGATTTTATTTGGAGTTTATCCATATATTCACCCTCAAATCTTATTATTCCTCTCCATCATACCATAATTTGAAGAAAAATACTCTTTCTTCCATGAAAAAACATACTAAATTTTCTACAATTTATTAATAGTTAGAGACAAGTCTTTCAAAAAAATTGTAATCTCCATTCAAAAAGCCCTCAGCAATAACTGAGAGCTTGTTTGATTAGCGATAGCTAAGAGCACGTTTGATAGTCTTCCACGGTCCGAGATCATCGGTTTGGAGGATTAAGCTCGCGTAGATTCGGGCGATGAGAACTGTTCCCACGATGGTAAAGAGGACCGCAATTCCCAATGAAGCCCAAGATTCAAGACCAGTCGCATAGCCATTGATGGTACGGAAAGGCATAAAGAAGGTTGAGATGAAAGGAATGTACGAACCGATCTTCAATAAGAAGACATCACCGGCACTTCCCAAGGTGGTTACCCCAAGGAAGCTAAAGATAACTAACATCATTAGTGGCGAAATCGCTTTTCCTGAATCTTCAGGTCGTGCAACTGTTGAGCCTAAGAAGGCGGAGAGCACTACATACATAAAGATCCCAAGGATAATGAAGAAGACGGTATTGAGCGAGATCGACTCTGCAAGGTGTTGGGTAATCGGAGAGTTTGGAGCGAGAATATCCTTGACAACTGGGATATCTGCTCTAAAGATCCAAACAGCTACTAAACCAATCACATAGACAAAAATATGAGTAAAGATCACTCCGAAGAGTCCGAGCATACGTGCGAAGAAATAGTCGGTTGCTTTGATACTAGAGAAGACCACTTCCATGATCTTAGTTCCCTTTTCACTAGCCACTTCTTGGGCTGTGATACTCGAGTAGAAGATCAAAATCATATAAAGCAGCATTCCTAGACCACCTGCAACCATGGTTTGCACCATTTTCAAGCCTTCTTTTTTCTCATCAATTTTTTCTTTGAGAGAAACCTGTTGAGACAAGGCTGTCAGTTGCTCTTTGTTTAGATTGGCACGCGCTAGATTGATCCCTTGTTGGACCTGGCTTAATTTCGCAGCGACAAGGCTTTTCAATTCCATTTTCATGGCTTGATCGCCCACATAAGTGGCTTCTAGCTGGCCATCTTTTTCATCGACCGTTAGGTAAGCAGCGGCTTTTTCATCCTTGATGGCTTTTTTAGCTGCAGCTTCATCTTTGTAGTCTAAGGTCAAGCCATCAGTTCCTTTGAGACTTTCTTTGACAGCTGGCACTTCGGTCACCAAGGCCACCTGATTCTTCGCATCTGTAGAAGAATCCGTTAGATAACCGATTCCAACGCCCAACCCTAAAAAGAGGAAGGGACCGAAGACCATGAAGAGAAAACTCCATGATTTCACTTGTCTGATATAGGTTTCTTTCATTACGACAAACATCTGTTTCATACTTCTACTCCTGATTCAAGTTTAAAGATCTCATCAATAGTTGGGGCTTGGTGGTCAAAGGTCTCAAGGTAGTGGCCCTTGGTCAAGCGATCAAATAATTCTGGACCAGCTGAAGCGTCATCCAAGATCAGCTTCCAAGTTCCTTGCTTGGTCATGCTGACCTTGGTCACGTGTGGCAGAGCTTCTAGCTCTTCTTTGCTAAAGTCGTTAGAGACAAAGAGGCGAGTCTTGCCATAGCTATTCCGGACCTCTTGGACTGGCCCTGATAGGACAACTGAACCATCACGGATCATTAGGATATCATCACACAACTCTTCGACGTTGGTCATGACGTGGTCAGAAAAGATTATGGTTGCTCCACGCTCTTTTTCTTCAAAGATGACCTGTTTGAGCACTTCTGTGTTGACCGGATCCAATCCGCTAAAGGGTTCATCTAAAATGATCAATTTAGGCTCATGGATCAAGGTGATGATCAGTTGAACCTTCTGTTGGTTCCCTTTTGAGAGGCTCTTGATTTTATCAGTCAATTTCCCTTTTACTTGGAGTTTTTCCATCCAGGTCGGTAATTTTTCCTTGACCTCGGCAGTGCTCATTCCTTTTAAGGCAGCCAAATAACGGACCTGCTCAAAAATCGTGAGTTTTGGCATGAGACTACGCTCTTCCGGCAAATAACCAATTTCTTTGTAAGTTTCTTGCGTAATCGCTTTGCCATCTAGGCGGATCTCACCGCTGTAGTCCAAAAAACGCAGGATGCTGTGGAAAATGGTGGTTTTTCCGGCCCCATTTTTCCCAACCAAACCAAGGATATGACCTTGTTGAGCTGTCAGATCCACTCCAAAGAGGACCTGCTTATTTCCAAAGCTTTTTTCTAAATGTCTAATTTCTAACATGGATGACTCCTTTACTCTTTATAATAACGTTTGGTAATCTTGTATTGTGAGACCAAGATATAGATATAAATCAGTGATACAACTACTAAGGCTAACAAGATATCGGTCTGGAAAGTAATGCCAACTAAGATTATCACCATCAAGGAAATCGGTAAGACATAATTGCTTAACTTGAAAACAATATCGAAGTTCTCCTCATAGCAAATTTGTTTTTCTGCTTCATCCATCATACTCATCATTAATTCACGGACTTCTGCACCGCTAGAATTGCGTGGGATCGCTTTTCCATAAATCTGTTTAAAAGTTTTTCGAAACTGATGTTCCAATCCAAAAGTAAGGAAGAGCAAAGCAAGGAAAACAAACGGGATGGTGTATTTCCCAAGGCTACCTGTCAGTTTTTCTTCATAGACTAATTTTTGGCAAGAGAAGAAAATCACTAATAGATAGGGAACAATCATAACGCCTTTGAAAATCGTGGCCAAGTCATAGATTCTTCTCGTTTGACTTTCATAACGGTAGGCTTCGTCTTCATCCTCGGTCGCCTCCATCATCTGATAAGACTGGCGCGATGAGATGAGGTAGGTAGACGCAATTCCGAAGCTCACCAGATATAAAATGATTGACCCTATATAGAGCATATCTCGATCAAATAGCTTTTGGATTTCAATAGGATGATCTGAACCAAAATAACCTGTCAAAAAGCCAATGATTAATCCTAAAAGAACCAAGGCCATGTTTCTCCAAAAACGAAAACGGGCTGACCTTTCTTTATACTTCTTTTTCACTTTTATTCTTCTCCCTCTACTAGACTAAAGACATTCTCCACCGGTTCCTTGAAAATCTGGGCGATGGTGATCGCAATGATAACCGAAGGGGTGTATTCCCCTCGCTCCAAGAGACTGATGGACTGGCGCGAGACTCCTGCTAGCTTGGCTAGCTCGGATTGGTTGAGCCCATCACGCGCCCTCAGCTCTTTCAGTCGATTTTTTAAAATCATGGCTTTCGCCCCCTTATAGTTGAATACCTTGAATATCTTCGATGCGAACTAATTGGGTTTCCTTTTCTTTTTTCTTATTCTCACGGCTCAATTTGACCCAATCTTCGTCGATATCCAAAATTTCATACTCGAATCCAACACCACTCACTAAAACAGTGGCCTTTTGGCCTTTCAATTCTTCTAAAAGTCTAGACATGTCTTGATTTCCTTTCACTTGTTTTTCTAATCGTCTGATGCGTTTGTTCAACCTTTTTATCTTTTTTTCTGAGCTTGCATAAATGATAACCAGAAAAAGGATAAATAGAATCCACACGGCTCCCATAAGAAAACCTCCTCTTCTTTCAACTGAAATCATTGTAACACTTCTTTTTCTTTTTGACAAGTATATTTTACAAAAAAATAAAAATATTTGTCAAAAATAGAAGGATGGTTGACAAGATTATTTGAGGTAAGAAATAAAAGGCCCGCATTTGCGCACCTTTTAAAGATCCTTTTTCATTGACAAGCTCCATAAAGAATTTTTATAATGAAGAAAATACTACTAAGGAGAACCTAGATGTCGATTCGTTTAGCTCAACCAAAAGATATTCCCGACTTACTTCGCCTCTTAGAACAGATTCTTTCCGTTCACCACCAGGCTCGTCCCGATATTTTCAAGGAAAGTGGTGGAAAATATAGTGAAGAAGAGTTAAAACAGTTAATGGCGCAAGAACATACACCGATTTTCGTCTACGAAAATGAAGGTGGCCAGATCCTGGGACATCTCTTCGTAACCATTAAAGAAGTCTCTGACAATCCTGTGCTTCATCCCATTAAAACCCTCTTTATCGAGGATTTGTGTGTAGATCAGGCAGCGCGTGGGCAAAAGATCGGTGATCAACTCTATCAATTCGCTGTCAGCTATGCCAAGAACATCGGCTGCTACAACCTGACTCTCAATGTCTGGAACGACAATGAAGGAGCCCTTCGCTTCTACCAAAGACAGGGCATGAAACCTCAGGAAACTGTCATGGAAACTATTTTGTAACATGATAAAAACCGTTGATGCATCTCATCAACGGTTTTTTATACAACTTTTACCGCACTTCTGCGTCTACTTTTTCTTCGAGTGATGCTTGAATTTTTTCCATATAGCGAGCGACTTCTTCGTCTATCAAGCTATCTTCTGGATTTTGGAAGGTCAAGCTGTAGGCCATGGACTTCATTCCAACTCCTAGTTTTTCACCGGAGAAGACGTCAAAGAGTTTGATGTCTGTCAAACGTTTCACGCCCGCAGCTTGAATGGCATCAACAACCTCTTGGTGAGTCACTTCTGCCTTGAGGAGAAGGGCGATATCACGGCTGACTGCTGGGAACTTAGTAATTTCCACAAAGGCTGCTGCTGGTTGAAGGGCTGCTTCAATAGCTGAAAGGTTAAGCTCTGCCACATAAGTTTCTGGAATATCGTAAGCCTTAGCCGTCACAGGGTGCACTTGACCGAGGAAACCGACTACTTGATCACCAAGTGAGATCAAGGCTGTACGTCCTGGGTGAAGACTCTTGATCTCTTGCGTTGCTGTATAGGTCGCTTCAAGACCCAAGCGAGCAAAGAGGGCTTCCAAAATTCCCTTGGCATAGAAGAAGTCAACTGGAACAGCTGCAGTTTGGAAGTCTTTTTCAGCGACTAGGCCAGTTAAAGCAAAGGCAAAGCTGTTGATTTCGTTTGGCAATTCTTCTTTTGGATTGCCTGTCTGTTCAAAGACTTTTCCGATCTCGTAGAGGGCCAAATCTTTGTTCTTGCGAGCGACGTTGTAAGCTACGGTATCTAAGATCCCTGAGATCATATTTTGACGGAGGACTGAACGATCCACAGTCATTGGCCACATGAGCTCTGTTAAATTACTTGGAGCAGTCGCAAATTCAACTGCTTTTTCAGGAGTTGTCAAGGCGTAAGTGATGATTTCAGTCAAGCCTGCTCCTTCTGCAATGGTCCGAACTTGGCGACGCAATTTTTGAGTCGCTGTCAATTCACCTGCGGTCCCGTCATCTTTTGGAAGAGTTGCTGGTAATTTGTCATAACCATAAATCCGAGCGATTTCCTCAAAGAGGTCCGCTTCAATGGTGATGTCCCAACGGCGACGTGGAACGCTGACAGTAAAGGCTTCAGCGTTTCCAGAAAGACCAAATCCAAGGCGACGGAAGACATCTTCGACATCCGCGTAGGAAAGCTCTGTCCCAAGGACACGGTTGACGTCTGCAAGGGTAGAAGAAACTTCCACATCAGAAGTATCGAGCTGGCCTGCTGAAACGATTCCCTTACGAACAGTGGCACCAGCCAATTCAGCAATCATGCTCGCTGCTGCATCAAGGGCTTCATTAACTGTTGCCACATTGATCCCTTTTTCAAAGCGAGAAGATGATTCAGAACGAAGATTGAGGCGACCACTTGTCTTACGGATAGATTTGCCATTGAAGACAGCAGCTTCAAGGACGACACGAGTAGACTTTTCAGAGATTTCTGTAGCTTGTCCGCCCATGACACCTGCAAGGGCTACTGGTTTATCAGCAACAGTAATCACTAAATCAGTTGTTTCCAACTCACGCTCTTCCCCATCCAAGGTCACTAATTTCTCACCAGCATGTGCTTCACGCACACGGATGTCATTTCCTTCAAAGGTATCCAAGTCAAAGGCATGCATCGGTTGACCAAAATAAAGAAGGATATAATTGGTCACGTCAACCACATTATTGATCGGACGGATGCCTTCATTCATGAGTAGGTTTTGCAACCATTGTGGACTTGGTGCGATGGTTACATTGTCCAAGATACGAGCTGCATAATAAGGAGCCTTGTCTGTGTCAATGCTGACAGAAAGAGCATCGGCTGCAGCTTGGTCTGTTTCAGTCAACGTAAAGTCTTTGAAATTGACTGCCTTGTCATAGATCGCTGCTACTTCGTGCGCTACCCCACGCATAGAAAGAGCGTCTGCACGGTTTGGAGTGATGGAAAGTTCGATGATTTCATCATCCAAGTCGAGGTAAGAGAAGACTTCTTCTCCTGGAACAGCATCTTCTGGCAAAATTTGGATGCCATCTGCGAATTCTTTCGGGACAACAGAGTCAGAAATACCCAACTCACCCAAAGAACAGATCATCCCAAGGGATTCTAAGCCACGGATTTTCCCTTTTTTAATCTTGTAGTTGTCCGCGATGCGAGCACCTGGAAGAGCCACCATGACCTTGATGCCTGCTCGAACATTTGGTGCTCCACAGACGATTTGACGGGCTTCTTCTTCACCCACATTGACTTGGCAGACATGAAGATGAGTTTCTGGCACATCTTCGCAAGACAAGACTTCTCCGACGACAATTTTTGAGAGACCAGCAGCAGGTGATTCCACACCTTCTACCTCGATCCCTGTGGTTGACATTTTTTCAGCCAACTCTTCTGATGGCACATCCACGTCCACCAATTGTTTTAACCATTTATATGATACTAACATAATTCTGATCGTAAGATCCCACTAGGTGAGACCTTTTCAATTCCTTTCTCTCAATTTGGACCCACAATTAAGTTTGCGGATTCTCCTTCAAATGCTTGCGCAGCAACCAGTCTGTATCCACGGTTTCCCCTGTGATAAAGTGGTGCTCGCTAAAACGTTCAAATCCGAATTGTTTGTAAAAGTTTTGGGCCTTATAATTTCGTTCCCAGACACCCAGCCAGGCCCAGTCAAATCCACGTTTTTGAGCCTCTTTCAAGGCAAAGGTAAACATTTCCTTGCCATAGCCCTTGCCATGATGTTCTTTTTTGACATAGATCCGCTGGATTTCAAAAGCATTGTCCATCTCTACTGGCTCTGTTTGTGCCTCTCCCCAGTTAAACTTGAGAAAACCACAAATTTCCTGATTGTGATCAAGGACAAAATAGGTCTCTGATTCAGGTTCTGCCAAATCCTTTTGGATTTGCTCTAGCGATAAAACCGTCTGGTAATAATCTTCCATATCGGCATCAGCGATGTAGGGACCGAAGGTATCCCGGTAGGTCTCCACCTCTAGATCACGTAAGGTCTGTGCCTGGTCGATTTTTACTCTAACTAACATGATTATTTAAATTGTTCTGAAAAACGAACATCCCCTTGATAGAAGCCACGGATATCATTGATTCCGTAACGAAGCATGGCCACACGCTCTTGACCAAGTCCAAAGGCAAATCCTGAATAGATTGTTGGATCAATCCCACTCATCTCAAGGACGCGTGGGTGAACCATACCGGCTCCCATGATTTCAATCCAACCAGTTTTCTTACATACGTTACATCCAGCTCCACCACATTTGAAGCAAGAAACGTCCACCTCAACCGATGGCTCAGTGAATGGGAAGTAAGAAGGACGCAGACGGATTTGACGTTCTGCACCAAACATCTTTTGCACGATCAATTGTAGCGTTCCTTGAAGGTCGGCCATAGAAATGCTTTTCCCAACGACCAAGCCTTCGATTTGATGGAATTGGTGGCTGTGGGTCGCATCATCCGTATCCCGACGGAAAACCCGCCCTGGCGAGATCATCTTCAAAGGCCCCTTGCTAAAGTCATGCGCATCCATCGCCCGCGCCTGTACAGGTGAGGTATGGGTCCGAAGCAAGATTTCTTCTGTGATATAGAAGGTATCCTGCATATCCCGCGCTGGGTGATCTTTAGGCAGATTCATCCGTTCAAAGTTATAATAATCTTGCTCCACTTCAAAGCCGTCTACGACTTGATACCCCATCCCAATAAAGATATCTTCGATTTCTTCACTAGTTTGGGTCAAAATATGACGGTAACCACTAGCAACTGGACGACCTGGAAGGGTCACATCGATGCTTTCGCTCGCTAGTTTAGCTTGGACTTTCTTTTCTTCCAAGAGTTTGGCGGTTTCTTCAAAGGCAGCCGTCAAGACATCACGGGCTTCATTGACGTGTTTTCCAATAACCGGACGCATCTCAGCAGAGACATCCTTCATCCCTTTAAGAATTTCCGTCAGAGATCCTTTTTTCCCAAGGACAGAGACGCGTAGCTCTTGCATCTCTTTTTTGTTTTCAGCAGAGATCTGCTTCAAAGCTGCCAGCGTTTCTTCTCGAAGCGCTTTTAGTTGTTCTTCAATCGTTGACATATTTCCTCCATCATGGTCCACCTACAGACATAGAAAAAAACCGCGTGCCTTCTCCTAATCGGAGCGTTGACACGCGGTACCATCCGTTTTTTATCTGTAAACCAGACCTTAATTTCTAAATCTTTTACGCAAGTGAATTCACTCAGCTTTCATGCAAAGAGCTTTCAGTCACGGCTCTTCTCCCTGTCGCACTTCCCTTGAGGTACTAGTCTTGCAGATTTCTATTCAATTACTATCTAGTTTATCAGATTTTTAGTTAAAAAACAAGTTAGATGAGACTAATTTCAATAGAATAAGGAACAGGACGCGATGCATTATCTATTTGCCTGGTCTGCTTCATCTGCTTTCCTTTTCAATAGAAGAGTGGCTGCTTGGTTAAAACCATCACACCAGTTATACCATTTTGCTTCATACTCATCTTGAGGTAAGATACGATGTTTTAAATCCAAGACAGAGTCTATCTTTCTTTCCTCGCAAGCTTGCGCATAGAGAGCATACAAGTCATCGCCACCATCTCTATCAAACTCAGCAGAAATCGTATCCCGACCTGCCAATAAAGCCTGATAAGCCCTGTGATGCCCGTCTGTAATCAAGAAGCGATTTCCAAAAGTAAGAATACTAATTGGATCCATATTGATGATTTCTGCCGACTGATCAAGCATCTGGATATCATGTAACTTCTTTTCTGATAAGTATAGTTGGGTCGGATGAAGATCCGTTAGCTTGACTTTCATTTCTTTCTCCTCAAAGATCCCGATTAAAAGACCTATCCAAGCCAAATTCTCCTGCCACTCTTGTGATTCGTTTTCTTTTTATTTAATGACTTGTCCAGCATCTTTCAAGACAGATTCTGGAATAGTAATACCCAATTCATCTGCGACTTTTTTATTGATGACAGATTTTCCTTGGCTAAAGATTTCAACAGGTGTATCCGCAGGTTTTTGACCTTTCAAGATCTTCGCAGCCATTTTACCAGTTGCTACTCCAAGATCGTGTTGGTCGACAACGACTGAACCAAGACCACCAGCTTCTACCATAGCTGTCGCACTTGGGAAGATTGGTTTTTTAGCTATTTTGTTGGCTTCGACAACTGTTGAGAAGGCTGAAGCGATGGTATTGTCGATTGGAACCCAGATGGCATCGACTTTGCCTGACATTACAGACACAGTGGAAGCAATTTCGTTTGTAGAAGGAACAGAATAAGGAACGACCTTGTAGCCTGCTTTTTCAGCCAATTTTGTAAATTCTTCTACTTGAGATTTTGAGTTATCTTCACTGGTTGAGTACAGGATCCCAATTGTTTTCACGTTCGGAGTCAATTCTTTGATTAATTTCAACTGTTGCTCAGTTGGATTGTGGTCAGAAACCCCAGTGATATTGCCACCTGGTTTTTTCAAATCTTTGACCAAGTTTGCGCCGACCGGATCAGTGACAGCTCCCATAACGATGGGTTTGTCTTTTGTTGCACTAGCCAATCCTTGAGCAGATGGAGTTGCAATTCCAATCAAGACTTGGTTATCCTTGTCTACCAATTGTTTACTCATGGTTGCAACTTTGTTTTGGTCGCCTTCAGCATTAAGGAAATCAATGTCCACTTTATCCTTATCATAACCTTCTTCAGCCAAACCATCTTGAATTCCCTTGTAGATCAAGTCAAGCGAAGGGTGGCTGACCAGCTGTAAGACCCCAACTTTAGCCTTTTCATTGCTGCTTGCTGCCTTGTTGTCTTTGCCTGCTGTAGCTGAATAGATCGCTGTCCCAATGACTGCAGCTGCAATCAAACCAATAATTCCCATTAAACGTTTATTTTTCATTTTTAATACCTCTTCTATTTTTCATTTTCTTCTTTTTTTCCATCATCTAAAGACTGCGACGCCATCGTTTCTTCATATCTTTTCTCCCTTCTCATCTAAAACAAAAAACACACCCACACATAGCAAAAGCTATGTGAGGACGTGTCATCGCGGTGCCACCTCACTTATGGGAAAAAGATAGTCTCCCCCATATCTCTGTCTTGTCTAGCAACAAGTTGCACGATAAGGTGTGCCAACCGAATTTTTATTGTTTCAAATTCATCTCATCATTAGTCCAATTTCATAAACTGCCGCTACCCACTCTCAGCAACCGTGGGCTCTCTTGAAACTTTCATTTACTACTTTTCTAATTTCTTACATTTTAAAATTTTCTTTCAAAAATGTCAATACTTTTTCTGCATTTTTTTGAAAACGTTCGCATTTTCTCTTCATTTTCTATTGAACAGCTTCTAGCTTCTCTCTGGGATTTCCGCTCTAATTTTGATATAATTTACTAGAATAAACGCTAGAATGATGAGGAATCCCATGTCTTTTGATGGATTTTTTTTACACCATATGGTGCAAGAATTGAAGGCCGAACTCTTGAGTGGCCGCATTCAAAAAATTAACCAACCCTTCGAGCAAGAATTGGTGCTCCAAATCCGAGGCAATCGAAAAAACCAAAAACTCTTGCTCTCTGCCCATTCTGTCTTCGGACGGATCCAACGGACCCAGACCAACTTTGAAAATCCTGCCTTTCCCAATACCTTTATTATGGTTATGCGCAAATATCTTCAAGGCGCTGTCATTGAAGGGATTGAGCAAATGGAGAACGACCGGATTCTTGAAATCCGTGTCTCCAATAAAAACGAAATTGGAGATGCCATTTCTGTCAGCCTCATGATCGAAATCATGGGCAAGCACAGTAATATTATTCTCCTGGACCGCACCAGCAATAAAATCATCGAAGCCATTAAACATGTCGGTTTCTCACAAAATAGCTACCGGACCATTCTCCCTGGATCAACCTATGTAGCTCCTCCAAAAACCGACGCGGTCAATCCTTTTACAATTGGAGATGAAGCCCTTTTTGCCCTTCTTCACAAGGAAGAGTTAAGCCCAAAAAACCTTCAAAAATGTTTCCAAGGTTTGGGGCGAGATACGGCTCAAGAATTAGCCAAGCGACTTGAGACGGATGAAAAATTAAAAACCTTCCGTGCCTTTTTCGAGGCACCTTCTGAGCCACGCCTAACGACCAAATCCTTCTCGGCTATCCCCTTTGCGGATGCGTCGAGTCAAACATTTGAGACACTTTCAGATCTACTGGATGACTATTACCGAGACAAGGCTGAGCGCGATCGGGTGCAACAACAGGCCAGTGAATTGATCCGCAAGGTCGAAAACGATCTTGAAAAGAACCGAAAAAAATTAGCCAAGCAAGAGGCGGAGTTAGCGGCGACCGACAATGCGGAAGAATTCCGCCAAAAAGGAGAATTACTGACAACCTTCCTCCATCAGGTACCAAACGACCAAGACCAGGTTGTCCTGGACAATTACTATACCAACGAGCCCATTACCATCCAACTCAACAAGGCCCTGACCCCCAATCAAAATGCCCAACGCTACTTTAAACGCTACCAGAAGTTAAAAGAAGCCGTCAAACATTTGACCATCCTCATTCAAGAAACCAAGGAAACCATTTCTTATCTTGAAACGGTTGAAACAGCCCTTTCTCAAGCGAGCCTGGCTGAGGTGGCTGAAATTCGAGAAGAGCTGATCCAGACCGGCTTTATCAAACGGCGTAACCGTGAAAAAATTCATAAACGTAAAAAACCAGAAAAATACCTGGCTAGTGATGGAAAAACCATCATTTTAGTAGGTCGCAATAATCTGCAAAACGATGAACTGACCTTTAAGATCGCTAAGAAAGATGAGCTCTGGTTCCATGCCAAAGATATCCCGGGAAGCCATGTCATCATTACAGGAAATCTAAATCCATCGGATGAAGTGAAGACCGATGCTGCAGAGTTGGCTGCCTACTATTCCAAGGCCCGTCTCTCAAACCTGGTCCAAGTAGATATGATCGAAGCCAAGAAACTCAATAAACCAACTGGTGGAAAGCCCGGCTTTGTCACCTACACTGGCCAGAAGACTCTGCGGGTCACCCCAGAAGAAGAAAAAATCAAAGCCATGAAACTAACAGACTGATTTCAAAAATAAAAGGTTGAGCAACGCTCAACCTTTTAGAATGTAGACAAATTGTTCTACGTATGCTGAAAAAAAATGAGGTCTACTTTTAGGATCATTCAACATATATTGAAACTTTCCGCCGTAAGAAAAGTGCTAGAAACAATCTTGTTTCTAGCACTCGGGAGTTTTGGGAGTAAAACAGTTCGGGGAACTGTTTTAGCCTAAGCCTAGAAATATAAAAGCGAAGGGGGCCAAAACTAATTGAACTCGGGCTGCGGATTGTGTCAAAACACAAGCTGCAATAGCAATAAATCCAAGACACAGTAGCTGATTGGATTCTTCTGTCGCTTTCCAAGCTCGGAAGAATACCTAATCAGCCTTGTGGGGGTAGGACGACGAAGCGTTCATAAATAATATTGCTTCTGTCCTACTCCCTATTTTGACTTTATCCGCAAACGCCCTCTGTATCTTAATTAGTCATGGAACTTCTTTGAAGTTCGCTGACGTCCGTTCTCACCTAAGAAAAGTTTCTTAAATAACATTATCTTCAATACGAAAGGTTGAGCTTCGCTCAAACTTTTTATTCTGCTTTATTAATGTCTTCTTTGACCTCATCAACATTGAATTTGGCAAAGAGGTACTGACGGTCTTGAACTGGGAAACGTTGATCCAGCTGATCGATGGCCCCCACCTCTACAATCCCTTCTGTGATGACAAAATCCATGACATGGCCACCAAAGGTGTGGTCATCTGAGATAAAGTGCAAATGATAACCAGCCACACTCACGCCATGGAAAATTTCGGGTGTCCAAAAACCGACAATAGTTCCAGTGACATTTTCCCGTGTATACTCTGGCTGATGGGTTGCAACCTCTGCAAACTTCATCTCTGGTGTGGATTTTGGAATCATACGGACATGCATCTTGGCAAAGTCGCCACGAATCTTAATGGAGCGGAAAAGATTTTCCCCATCATAATAAGACTCGATACGGGCTTCCAATTCCTCGTCCGTCATTTCAAAGCGTTGGCGGAAAATGACTTCTGCTTGGTGAGGAACAACTGCTGCATAAGGAACCTTGGCATCCGGAGAAACTTCGACTATTTCAGGATGATCCCCTGATCCCTTGGCCTGATATGCCTTACCATCTAATACGATCAACTCTCCATCAATAGAATCAAGCGTCCCAACTCCTAGATCTCCGTGTTCCAAGAGTTCTCCAATCGTAAATGAACCCCCGTACAGACCAGCCATTAGGGCACCTAAGGTATTGTATTGAAAAAGTTTCACTGGTTCCATGTTTTTCTCTCCTCATTCTATCTTCTACCAGTATACCACAAACTATTCCGAATCTTCACGATATGGTTTTGATTAGAGGCTATCATAGAGTGTTTGCATCTGCACATCGTCTGGTACGATCGCCAAATACTGATTAGCCACTTCACGCGCCTTAGACACATCTCCAGCCTCACGCAACAAATAAACATAGGCTTCGAGGAATTCTGGGTTGTCCTTTAAATCCTCATAGAGCTCTTGGTAGGCTGAGACGGCCTCTTCTGTTTTCTCCAAGGCAGCCAAAGCACGGGCAATGTTCCAACGGGTGACAACCGTTTCGACTTCTTCATTTTGCCAATCCAAGACTTGGTCAAAGCGTTCCTGTTCCAAATAAAGGGTGGTCAGGCGAAGAGCAATCTCTTCGAGATCATCTGCCACTTCTTTAGCCTCTAATAGATAAGCTTCTGCCTGTTCAGGCTGGTGAAGTTCATAAGAAAGCTGAGAAGCAAGGAGCTTCAATTGGGCATCAAAGGGATTCTTCTGGATCCCTTGTTTAGCAATCTTAAGTGCTTTTTCACGGTCATTTTCAGCCTGTAAAGCCAAGGCATAACCATACTCATAGCCCTCAAAATCAGGCGACAAGGTATCAATTTGTTTGTAGTAGATCAAGGCTTTTTGGAATTCTTCTTGGTCAGACAATAGGGTCGCTAATTCGTAAGCAATCTGGTCATCAAACTCAATCTCCAGAGCTTTCTCTAAGAAAGGAACAGCTGCTTCAAACTTACCAAGATTGGCATAGGCAAAACCAATTCGTTGATAGGTGGAAATTCCTGTTGCTTCCAAAATCTCCCGATTGTCCAACTGGGCATACTCTTGGATAGCCTCTTGGTAGCGTTCCAATTCCAGATCAATTTCAGCTAGCCCTAATTGAATGATCGGATCATCAGACAGACGGGCTGCTTCAACTAATTTTTCACGCGCCACATCTGCTAGGCCTTCCATCTGATAGAGATCAGCCTTAACCAAGAGACTGGCCACATACCAGTTAGAGTCTTGCTCAATTTCTTCTAAATAAGCAAAGGCCTCTTCCATTTGACCTTCCTCTGCAAGGATAGTTGCCAAACTTAGATACACTTCTGGATAGCTTTCTGCAATCTGTTCATAGATCTCCTTTGCCTGAGGGTAAAAACCGATACTTTCAAGATATTGACCTAAATCCAATAATTGTGCTTCACTATCTTCTAACAAAGCCTGTTGAAATTGAACTTCTGCTTCTTCTAGCTCCTGCCGATCGAGAGCCTCTACCATTTGTTGACTATGACTCACTGTGTGTTTCCTCTTCTACTTCATTATGTTCTTCATACAAACCACTGACGACCTTATACCATTCAAAGATAGCTCCAATCACCACCTTAGCAGATGCATAGACTGGAATTCCAAGGAAAACTCCCCAAATTCCAAACATAGATCCTGACGTCAAGAGCACAAACAAAATGGTAATCGGATGGATATTTAACTGGCTTCCCAAAACCAAAGGTGATACAAAACGTCCTTCAATGGTTTGCTCCACTGCAAATACAATCAAGACCTTGATAAACATCTCTGGTCCTGCTACCAAGCCCAATACTAAGGCAGGTAACATGGCTAAGAAACTACCCAAGTATGGGATCAAATTCAAGATTCCCGCAGAGATCCCCAGTGTCACCGCATAGCGCAAGCCAATGATCTTAAAGAAGATGATGAACATAATGGCGACGACAATGGCTACCGTAATTTGCCCTCGAACGTAGTTGGAGAGTTGGGTATTGACATCTGAGAGAACTTGCTCAGCCGATTTACGAATCTTAGTTGGTAAGAAGCGAACAATGTGGCCCTTTAAATTTTTTCCATCTCGAAGAAGATAAAAGACAATAAAAGGCATAATGATCAAGGCAACAATGACTTGCGAAGCCACCCCGATCAAGTTGCTGACCCAATTGACAGCCCGCCCAGAGATAGAACTGGCCCAAGAAGTAATGTTTGCAGACAATTCCTTGGTGATCTCATCTAGCTGGGGTTTGATATCAGAAGAGACGCGATTATCTAGAAAATCATCGATGGTTGCATTGGCCTTTTCCAAATAAGTTGGCAGGTTATGAAAGAAACTCACCACTTGTCGTTGGACGGATGGAATCACTACAGCTAGACCCCAAATTAAAAGCACTGCAATCAAGAAAAAGACGAAGGAAATCGCAAAAATCCGCTTGAGTCCTTTTCTTTCAAGAAAGTCAACAATAGGGTTGAGCAGGTAATAGAGCAAACCAGAGATAATAACAGGCAGCATGACGGCTCCTGCAAACTCAAAAATAGGAATAAAAATAAAGGTGATTTTACTCAAAACCAAAAGGTTCAAGCCCAACAGCAAGGTAACTAAAAATACGGTAATGGCCTTGTTATCTAAAAACCATCTAAAAAACCAGGACAAACTAAACTGTTTTTCTTTATTATCCACAGAGAACTCCTTTTCATTTCAATCTGTTTCTATTTTAGCATTTTTTGAGCTTGAAGTTACGAAAAAACTAGCAAAATAAGAAAGAAAGGCCCTCGCCTTTTCAACTAGCAATTGCCTTCCAATAGGACCTTTGATATAATAAACCTAACAAATCATACGAGGTGTCCTATGTCTCAAACCATTTATTTCGGTACCTATACCAAAAAAGAATCCAAAGGAATTTACAAGGCACAATTTGACCCTGAAACAGGGACATTGAGCCATCTTGAACTAGTGGCAGCTGAGCCCAATCCAACCTATATCGCTTTTTCTGAAAAAGGCAACCTCTACAGTGTCGGAGCTGAAGAGGGAAAAGGAGGAATCGCAAGTTTTACAGCTGATTTTCAGCCGCTCAATCACGTTGTTGAAGAGGGAGCACCACTCTGCTATGTCTCTGTCGATGACAAGCGTCAACTGATCTATGGAGCCAACTATCACAAAGGCCAAGTTCTCGTATATCAGCTAGAGTCAGATGGGCGTTTGTCCTTTGTCGATCAAGACACCCACCAAGGAAGTGGTCCTCATGCCAATCAAGCAAGTCCACATACCCACTATGCAGACCTTACACCAGATCAGTACTTGATCACGTGTGACCTAGGAACAGACAGTTTGCATGTCTATGATGTCAGTGAGGAAGGAAAACTGACCCTGATCAATCAGTATCAAACAGCTCCAGGGGCAGGACCTCGTCACTTGGTCTTTCATCCTCACTATAAGACTGCTTATCTCATCAATGAATTAAATGCTACGATCGATGTACTCTTTTATGATGGTATGGGTGAATTCGAACACTTCCAAACTGTTTCCACACTTCCATCAGACTACGATGGTCAAAAATGGGCTTCTGCGATCAAACTCTCAGCTGATGGGAAATTCCTCTATGCATCTAACCGTGCTCACAATTCCATCGCTGTCTTCAAAGTTGTGGCTGATGGTAGCCTAGAACTCATTGAAATTGTTCCAACTCAAGGGCTCAATCCACGTGATTTCACGCTTAGTCCTGATCAAAACTATTTGATCGCAGCCCATCAAGATTCACCTAATGCCACCGTCTTCAAGCGAGATTCTACTAGCGGAAAATTGACCCTTCTATCCGACGACTTCTATGTTCCAGAGGCCGTTTGTACAGTTTTTCATTAAGTCGTTTTAGTTGTCAAACCTCTAAAAAAATGATTAAATAGATGAGAAAAAGGCGCGAGCCTGACTTCACAACTTATATTTTAGGAGATCCAAGCATGAATCCAATGGACTTATTTAACCAAGTAAAAGAAATGATCGAAAAGAAAGATTTCGACGCTGCAAAGAAATTTGTTGATGATAACAAAGACAACCTCGGTGACTACCTTGAACAAGCCAAAGGGCTTGTATCTGGAAATGAAATGGTCAGCGGTGCCTTGGACAAAATCAAAGGCTTGTTCTAATAGAACTACTCCTCAACGCTTTAGTTGAGGAGTTTTTGTTTATACCAATCGCAAAAAAGATCCTTGAGAAAACTCAAGGATCTTTTTAGTCTAGTAAACTAGATTATTTCTTAAGGTTGTAGAATGATTTCAATCCACGGTATTCAGCTACTTCACCAAGTTGATCTTCGATGCGAAGCAATTGGTTGTATTTAGCGATACGGTCTGTACGTGAAAGTGAACCAGTCTTGATTTGTCCTGCGTTTGTTGCAA
>OHAS01001094.1_pt1 | contig 22300 bp, 23 predicted proteins | sample 1577131 | NCBI WGS metagenome assembly OHAS01 (sample SAMEA3541566, study PRJEB24748) | human gut metagenome | biome: human gut; feature: human-associated habitat; material: faeces | place: China | collected 2012 | reverse complement strand
ATGACCTTTACTGGGAAATGAAAGAATCTGGCGTTATTGAAAAAACAGCCATGGTTTTTGGACAAATGAATGAGCCACCTGGAGCACGGATGCGTGTTGCTTTGACTGGTTTGACCATTGCGGAATACTTCCGTGATGTCGAAGGTCAGGACGTTCTCTTGTTTATCGACAATATCTTCCGTTTCACTCAAGCCGGATCTGAAGTATCAGCCCTTTTGGGACGGATGCCATCAGCCGTTGGTTACCAACCTACTTTGGCAACTGAAATGGGTCAATTGCAAGAACGTATTACGTCAACGAAGAAAGGTTCTGTTACATCGATCCAAGCCATCTATGTGCCAGCCGATGACTATACAGACCCAGCGCCAGCAACCGCTTTTGCTCACTTGGATTCAACCACCAACTTGGAACGTAAATTGGTACAATTGGGGATCTACCCTGCGGTGGATCCATTGGCATCAAGCTCACGTGCCCTTTCTCCAGAAATCGTAGGAGAAGAACACTATGCAGTAGCTTCTGAAGTCAAACGCGTCCTTCAACGTTACCATGAATTGCAAGATATCATTGCTATCTTGGGGATGGATGAATTGTCTGACGAAGAAAAGACCTTGGTTGCTCGTGCTCGCCGGATCCAATTCTTCTTGTCACAAAACTTCAACGTTGCGGAACAATTTACAGGTCAACCTGGTTCTTATGTACCAGTTGGAGAAACTGTTCGTGGCTTTAAAGAAATTTTGGATGGGAAATATGACCATCTTCCTGAAGATGCCTTCCGTGGTGTTGGATCAATCGAAGATGTGATCGCCAAAGCTGAAAAAATGGGATTCTAAGAAGAGGTGAAAGATGAGTCAAATGAACGTCCAAATCGTTACACCGGATGGACTGGTTTATGATCATCATGCCGCATTTGTATCTGTCAAGACAATTGATGGTGAATTAGGGATTTTACCTCATCATATCAATACCATTGCGGTTTTGGCTGTAGACCAAGTAAAGGTTCGTCGTGTCGACGATGACAAACATATTGATTGGATTGCAGTCAATGGTGGGATTATCGAAGTAGCTGATAATGTCATTACCATTGTTGCCGATTCTGCCGAACGTGCTCGAGATATCGACATTAGTCGTGCAGAACGTGCCAAACTGCGAGCTGAAAAAGCGATTGAAGAAGCCAAAGATCAGCATTCGGTTGATATGGAACGTCGTGCTAAAATTGCTCTTCAACGCGCCATTAACCGGATTAATGTCGGAAATCGTTTATAAGATATTCAAATAAGGTGGAGGTTTTGTCCTCACCTTATTTTTGTTGGGCGAGAAGCAAAAGAAGAAAGTAAGGAACAAATATGGTATAATAGCTGTATGATTCAAATGATTTTTAATCTTTCAAGCCATCTATTGTTTATCTTTTTTGCCTATTACCTATTGTTGAACCTGGTTCAATGGGAAAAGTTTTTAAAAGTAAGTGCTGAAAATGCGGTTAAAATCCGTTTTTTGATCTTGATGATCAGCGTCGGAATAGGCTATCTAGCGAGCTCATTTTTTATCAGTGTTTATGAGATGAGTCGGCAGATTTTTATTGGCCAATTCTAGCCACATTTTATAAAAAATATGGTATGATAGAAAGCGTGACTTTAAGAAATTGGAGAACAATCCCGTATGGAAAAAATAATCGTTAATGGTGGTCATAATCGACTGGTTGGAACCGTCAAAATCGAAGGAGCAAAAAATGCTGTCCTTCCTCTTCTTGCTGCAACAGTTCTAGCAAGCGAGGGTGTGACAACCTTGAAAAATGTACCTGTTTTATCAGATGTCTTTACAATGAACAATGTTGTTCGTGGGTTGAATGCACAAGTAACCTTCAATGAAGAAGACAATACGGTTGTCGTAGATGCGCAAGCAAAATTATCAGAGGAAGCACCTTATAAATATGTGAGCAAGATGCGGGCTTCTATCGTTGTCTTGGGTCCTGTCTTGGCACGCAATGGCCATGCCAAAGTTTCCATGCCTGGAGGCTGTACGATCGGGAGTCGTCCGATTGACCTCCACCTGAAAGGTCTGGAAGCTATGGGAGCTGAAATTACCCAAACAGCTGGCTATATTGAAGCAAAAGCAGATCGTCTCAGGGGTGCACACATCTATATGGACTTCCCATCAGTTGGGGCGACACAAAATATTATGATGGCCGCAACCTTGGCTGATGGAGTCACTGTGATTGAAAATGCAGCTCGGGAACCTGAAATTGTTGACCTAGCTCTCTTGCTGAATAAAATGGGGGCTAACGTCAAGGGTGCAGGAACTGAGACCTTGACCGTTGTTGGTGTGGAGAGCTTGCACGGTGCAAACCACAATGTTGTGCAAGACCGCATCGAAGCTGGAACTTTTATGATTGGGGCAGCCATGACTGGTGGAGATGTCTTGATCGAAGATGCCATTTGGGAACACAACCGTCCGCTTCTATCTAAGATGCAGGAGATGGGGGTAACGGTAACCGAAGAAGAAAATGGAATTCGAATTCAGTCGGATATCAGTAAGCTCCGTTCAGTGACCGTTAAAACCCTTCCCTACCCAGGATTCCCAACCGATATGCAGGCTCAATTCACAGCCTTGATGGCCATGGCTAAGGGTGAGTCTACCATGATTGAAACGGTTTTTGAGAATCGCTTCCAGCATTTGGAAGAAATGCGTCGGATGGGCGTTCACTCAGACATTATGCGGGATACAGCTCGTATCGTTGGAGGAGAAAGCTTCCAAGGTGCAGAGGTCATGTCGACTGATTTAAGAGCGAGTGCAACCTTGGTCTTGATGGGCTTGGTAGCAGAAGGAGAAACGAAAGTCAGCAAATTAAGTCACTTAGATCGTGGTTATTATCAATTCCATGAGAAATTGGTGGCACTAGGTGCAGACGTGAAACGTGTAGAGGAAGAAGACGATGAAAACTAATCTTCGCTATGTTGGAAAACAGCTAGGAATTGTCCTCCTGTTGGCTGTGATTGGAATCATCATTTTTGCAGTTGGTTTGGTCATTGGTTATGGAGTGATTGGAGATGGAAAAAATCCATGGTCCATTCTCTCTCCGGATACCTGGTCAGAGATCATTGGAAAGCTAACAGGCAAATAAGCTTTTAACTAAAATTGAGAAAAAGGAGAGCAGCGAATCGAGTCAGTGACCCATCTAGCGCTGCTCTTTTTTGGAGAGATGTATGGCAAAACAAACAGTAAGCAAACGAACCAAACAAACCCTAGCAGGTTTTGTGGTGGCAACGGCCCTAGCTATTGGGGGCTATTATTTTAATCAACCGTCGGTAAAAGAAGCGACGGATCAGGTTGTTTCGGTGGTGACTAGTAGCCAACAAGAAACACCTAGTAAAGAGTTATCTAGCTCTGTACTAACGAAATCTGCCCGTTCACAATTAGGAAATGACTTGGAATGGAATGGTGCTGGAGCCTTTGTAGTTAAGGGGAATCGAACAGATCTGGATGCCAGTGTGGCTAGTCAACCCTATGCGGATAACAAGACAAAAGAAGTGAATGGAAAGACCGTACCAACGGTTGCGAACGCTATTATGACCAAGGCGATTCGCCAGTACAGAGATCGAGATGCAACAGGTAGTGGCCTAACCGATTGGAAACCAGCAGGTTGGAATCAGGTCCACAATCTATCCGGTGAGTATGACCATGCTGTGGATCGGGGCCACCTATTGGGCTACGCCTTGATCGGTAATCTCAAAGGTTTTGATGCTTCGACGAGCAATCCCCAAAATATCGCTGTGCAAACGGCTTGGTCCAATCAAGCCAATGACCCTCATTCCACTGGTCAAAACTACTATGAGACCCTGGTTCGAAAAGCACTGGATAAGAACAAGCGGATCCGCTATCGGGTGACCTTGATCTACAACCATCCAGAAGATCTGATTCCATTAGGATCACAGATCGAAGCCAAATCGAGTGATGGGACCCTTGAGTTCAATGTCTTTGTTCCCAATGTTCAAAGTGGGATTAGCCTGGATAATCAGACAGGCAAAGTAACCGTTCATCAATAAGCCAGAAAGCGTAGTTATTTAAGTTATTTTTAAGAATGGGGTGTTACAATTGCATACCTTCTTTAAGAGAAAGGAGAATGTATGAGAACCATTTTTCGATTTTTCAGAGGAATCCTTCGCATGGCTTGGAGTCTTTTTTGGGGATTTTTCTGGACCATTGCCATCAGTTTTCTCGTTCTAGTGGGGATCATCTATTTCACAGATTCTCCTAGTTCTGGTATGGATGGAGTTGGGCGAGCCGCCCAAAAGGTTGTCTATCAAGTCGGCAATTTATTTGGTGATCAGGGCTTTGCATCGCGCTTTGGGATGGCACCTAGCTCACAGACCACGCAGACAGACAATCATGAGCATAGCGGTGCTCGCTGGGAAAAAGCGGAGGCTACGGTCTATTTGGATCCCAATATCAGTCAAACTTTTGTAAAAGCTTATCGGGAAGCTATTGAGGCTTGGAACCAAACAGGCGCCTTTACCTTCAAGTTGGTTACAAATGAAAAAGAGGCTAATGTGGTCTTGACGGAAATGGATAACGCATCGGTTTCTGCTGCAGGAGAGACTGCCTCTCAGACCAACCTCTTAACCAACCGCTTCACCCACATCACAGTGCGTCTCAATCGCCATTATCTTTTAAATTATGTCTATAACTATAGTTATGATCGAATTGTCAATACAGCTGAGCATGAGCTAGGCCATGCGATTGGGCTGGACCACACTGATGGAGAATCGGTCATGCAACCGGCCGGCTCCTTCTACAGTATTCAGGATACAGATGTGGAAGCAGTCCGACAATTATACAAGGAAGAATGAGTTTTAAAATACTTTCTAAAAGTTCTGAGCCTCAAGGGGCTCAGGATTTTTTTGAGGGCTCGTCTTCCCTTGTTTAATCCGTAAAAAGATAGTAAAATAGGGACATGATAATTTTACAAGCCAACAAAATTGAACGCTCTTTTGCAGGGGAGGTTCTTTTTGATAATATCAGCCTGCAAGTGGATGAACGAGACCGGATTGCCCTGGTCGGAAAGAACGGAGCCGGTAAGTCAACACTCTTAAAAATCTTAGTGGGAGAAGAAGAACCGACTTCAGGTGAAATCAATAAAAAGCGCGACCTTTCCCTCTCCTATCTAGCCCAGGATAGCCGCTTTGAGTCGTCCAATACCATCTACGATGAGATGCTCCATGTCTTTGACGACCTCCGTAAAACGGAGAAAACTTTGCGGCAGATGGAGCTTGAGATGGGGGAAAAAACTGGGGCTGACTTAGAAAAACTCATGCAGGACTATGACCGTCTCTCGGAAGAATTCCGTCAAGCTGGTGGCTTTACCTATGAGGCAGATATCCGCGCTATTCTTAACGGCTTCAAGTTCGATGAGTCCATGTGGCAGATGAAGATTGAAGAGCTGTCTGGTGGGCAAAATACCCGTCTAGCTCTGGCCAAGATGCTCTTGGAAAAACCAAATCTCTTAGTACTGGACGAGCCGACCAACCACTTGGATATTGAGACCATCGCCTGGTTGGAAAACTATTTGGTTAATTATAGCGGGGCCCTTCTCATTGTCAGCCACGACCGGTATTTCCTGGATAAGGTCGCAACCATTACCTTGGACCTGACCAAGCATTCCTTGGACCGCTATGTCGGTAATTACTCTAGTTTTGTGGAGCAAAAGGAGCAAAAACTGCTGACCGAAGCCAAGAACTACGAGAAGCAACAAAAAGAAATCGCGGCGCTGGAAGATTTTGTTAATCGCAATTTGGTGCGGGCGTCGACCACCAAGCGGGCTCAGTCTCGTCGTAAGCAGTTGGAAAAAATGGAGCGCCTAGACAAGCCCGAAGCTGGGACCAAGTCTGCCCATATGACCTTCCATTCTGATAAGGCCTCTGGCAATGTTGTTTTGACAGTAGAAGAGGCAGCTGTCGGCTATGATGATCAAATCCTGTCCGAGCCCATTAATCTGGATATCCGTAAGATGAATGCGGTCGCTATTGTGGGACCAAATGGGATCGGGAAATCTACTCTTATCAAGTCTATTGTCGGACAGATTCCTTTTATCAAGGGGGAAGCTCGTTTTGGGGCCAATGTCGAAGTAGGCTACTATGACCAGACCCAAAGTAAACTGACGCCTCACAACAGTGTCTTGGATGAGCTCTGGAATGACTTTAAACTGACGCCAGAAGTAGAAATACGCAATCGACTGGGAGCCTTTCTTTTCTCTGGGGATGATGTCAAGAAAACCGTCGGCATGCTGTCGGGTGGAGAGAGGGCGCGTCTGCTCTTGGCCAAGCTGTCTATGGAAAATAACAATTTCTTGATTCTCGATGAGCCGACCAACCACTTGGATATCGATAGCAAGGAAGTGCTGGAGAATGCCTTAATTGATTTTGACGGCACCTTGCTCTTTGTCAGCCACGACCGTTACTTTATCAATCGGGTGGCTACACAAGTTTTGGAACTGTCAGAAGAGGGCTCAACTCTTTATCTAGGAGATTATGACTATTATCTGGAGAAAAAAGCTGAGTTAGAGGCTCTTGCTAGAGCGCAAGCAGAAGCCGTGTCTGTCTCTTCGACAGAAGAAGTCACTAGCAATGATTATCATCTGCAAAAGCAAAACCAAAAGGAACTCCGGAAAATCACTCGTCGCATTGAGCAATTGGAAGTAGAGATGGAAGAGCTGGATCAGAAAATCCAAGCCATCAACGAAACCATGCATAGCACCAATGATGCAGCTGACTTGGTTCAACTCCAAAGCGAGCTGGATCAACTGACTGTCCAGCAGGAAGCGGTCATGGAAGAGTGGGCAGAACTGTCAGAGCAGGTGGAATAGATGGAAGATTTGGGCAAAGTTTTTCGTGAATTTCGAATCAGTAAGAATTATTCGTTAAAAGAAGCTGCAGGAGAAGCTTGCTCGACCTCCCAGTTATCCCGTTTTGAATTGGGGGAGTCGGATCTGGCTGCTTCTCGCTTCTTTGACATTTTGGACAATATCCATGTGACAATTGAGAATTTTATGGATAAGGCCAGAAATTTTCAACACCATGAGCATGTCGCTTTGATGGCTCAGATTATTCCGCTTTACTACTCAAATGATATTGCAGGTTTTCAAAAGCTTCAAAGAGAACAACTTGACAAAGCAAAACATTCCACCAATCCTCTCAATTTTGAGCTGAACTGGATCCTGCTACAAGGCCTGATTTGCCAGAGAGATGCTAGTTATACCATGAAGCAGCGTGATCTAGACAAGGTGGCAGATTACCTCTTTCAAACGGAAGAGTGGACCATGTATGAATTGATCCTCTTTGGCAATCTCTACAGCTTTTATGATGTGGACTATGTCACACGGCTTGGGAGAGAAGTGATGGAGCGGGAAGATTTCTACAAAGAAATTGGTCGCCATCGCAAACTGGTCTTGATTCTTGCTCTGAATTGCTACCAACATTGTTTAGAACACTGTTCTTTTGAAAACGCCAGCTATTTTGAAGCCTATGTAGAAAAGATTATCGGGAAGAGCATCAAACTCTACGAACGCAATGTTTTTCATTATCTTAAGGGATTTGCTCGGTACCAAAAGGGGCAAACAGAAGAAGGGCGGCAGCAAATGCAGGAAGCCATGCATATTTTTGACGTGCTGGGACTGCCGGAGCAGGTGGCCTATTATCAAGAACACTTTGATAAATTTGTAAAAAATGAATGTTCCTAATAGGACAGTGATAAAGGAGATTTTATGAACCGACATGCGGTCCAATTAATTAGTCGTGGAGCTATTAACAAAATTGGAAATATGCTCTATGATTATGGGAATAGTGTCTGGCTGGCCTCGATGGGGACTATAGGAAAGACGGTATTAGGGATCTATCAGATTTCTGAGTTAGTGACAGGGATTCTCGTGAATCCTTTTGGAGGAGTGATTTCAGACCGTTTTTCTCGTCGCAAGATTTTGATGACGACCGACTTGGTTTGTGGACTCCTTTGTTTGGCGATTTCTTTTATCACAAATGATAGCTTGATGATTGCGGCTCTTATTTTTGCCAATATTGTTCAGGCCATTGCCTTTGGTTTTTCTCGACCTGCCAATAAAGCCATTATTACCGAGGTAGTAGAGAAAGAAGAGATTGTGACCTATAACGCTCACTTGGAGTTAGTCTTACAGGTTGTTAGTGTCTGTTCACCTGTTTTTTCTTTCCTAGTTCTACAATTTGCCAGTCTTCATATGACCCTCTTATTAGATGCACTGACCTTTTTCATTGCTTTTGTCCTAGTGGCTTTCCTTCCGAAAGAAGAAGCTAAGGTGCAAGAGAGGAAACAGTTTACCGGGAAAGATATTTTTTCTGATATCAAGGATGGGTTAGACTATATCTGGCATCAGAAAGAGATTTTCTTTCTCTTATTAGTGGCTTCTAGCGTCAATTTCTTTTTTGCGGCTTTTGAGTTTTTACTTCCCTTCTCGAATCGTCTATACGGAGTTAAAGGAGCTTATGCGACCATTTTAACGCTGGGAGCTATTGGATCTATTCTAGGAGCACTTGTTGCCAATAAAATGAAATCAAGTATGAAAATTCTCCTGTTTTTACTGATCATGGCAGGGGTCGGAGTGTTCATAATGGGCTTGCCCCTTCCGCCTTATCTTTCCTTTTCAGGAAATTTGGTCTGTGAATTTTTTGTGACCATTTTCGACATCCACGTTTTTACCCAAGTACAAACCAAGGTGGAAGATGATTATCTAGGTAGAGTATTGAGCACAATTTATACCTTGGCTGTTCTCTTTATGCCCATCGCCAAAGGGTTGATGACTTGGTTGCCAAGTGTCCGTATGGAATCATTTCTCTTGATTGGAGCTGGAGTTATTCTCTTTTCACTCTTGGCTCAGCTAGTAGCTAAGCAGCTTCAATCAAAAGAACAGTAGGGATCCTTTGATAAATTTGTAAACCATTATTTTTCCCAAATAGGGGACAAAATGAAAACCTCTTTCATGAACTGATACAATAGTTTCAGAAAATGAAGGAGGTTTTTTATGAATCGACATGCAGTCCAACTAATTGCTCGTGGAGCGATCAATCGAATGGGAAATATGCTCTATGACTATGGGAACAGTGTCTGGCTGGCCTCGATGGGGACGGTGGGAAAGACGGTATTAGGGATTTATCAGATTTCTGAACTTGTCACCTCCATTCTAGTCAATCCATTTGGTGGCGTGATCTCAGACCGGTTTTCCCGTCGCAAGATTTTGATGACAACCGACTTGGTTTGTGGTCTCCTTTGTTTGGGCATTTCTTTTATCACGAATGATAGCTTGATGATTGCGGCCCTGATTTTTGCCAATATTGTCCAGGCCATTGCCTTCGCTTTTTCTAGAACTGCCAATAAAGCTATTATCACAGAAGTCGTAGAGAAAGATGAGATTGTGACCTATAATGCCCACTTGGAGTTGGTCTTACAAGTTGTTGGTGTCAGCTCTCCTGTGTTCTCTTTCCTTGTTTTACAATTTGCCAGTCTCCATGCGACCCTCTTACTGGATGCACTGACCTTTTTCATCGCCTTTGTTCTGGTTACTTTCCTTCCGAAAGAAGAAGCCAAGGTTCAGGAAAAGAAAATATTTACGGGAAAAGATATTTTTTCGGATATGAAAGATGGACTAGACTACATCTGGCATCAGAAAGAGATTTTCTTTCTCCTCTTGGTCGCGTCTAGCGTCAATTTCTTTTTTGCAGCTTTTGAGTTTTTACTCCCCTTTTCCAATCGCCTTTACGGGGTCAATGGAGCCTATGCAACCATCTTAACCTTGGGCGCTATCGGCTCTATCATCGGAGCTTTGATTGCTAATAAATTTAAATCAAGCATGAAGATGCTTCTCTTCTTATTGATTTTAACAGGAGTAGGAGTCTTCATGATGGGCTTGCCCCTTCCACCTCTTCTTTCCTTTTCGGGAAATTTAGTCTGTGAACTCTTTATGACGATTTTTAACATTCACTTTTTTACCCAAGTTCAAACCAAGGTAGAAGGAGACTATCTGGGCCGGGTCTTAAGCACTATTTTTACCCTAGCCATTCTCTTTATGCCCATCGCTAAAGGCTTGATGACCTGGTTACCAAGTGTCCGAGTAGAATCCTTTCTCCTGATTGGAGCTGGAGTTATTCTCTTTTCACTCCTAGCACAAGTAGTCGCAAAAAAATTGCATGCAAAAAGTCATTAGAAAAGCATGAAAAAAGCACCGATCGGTGCTTTTTTAGTTGTTATTTTTTTCTTCTATTTTAACTTCTTTCTTTTCTTCCTCTAGTTGCTTTTGAGTGCTCTTGAGTTCTTTTTTTAGTGAGAAGCCCTTTGAAAAATTAACCAAGGTCATGACAAATGCACCCAAGAGGACACAGAGCAAGATCAGAATGATCAAGGGCAATTTAAATTGGACCAAGAGGAAATTCACAGTGACTGATTGCATGTTTGCAAGGGAAATACCAGCAATCAATAAAATTAAAAGTAATAAAGCAATGTAGTGTAGATTATTTTTGTTCATCATTATCTCCTTATTGTTCAGTCGGTGCCTTGCTTTTCACATCAGCGTATTCTTCCGGCTGCTCTAGACTTAGAATATCCTCATAAGCCGGTAGGGAAAGGTCCTTGCCATATTTATTTTTTAAGGCAGTACTCACTAGGCGATAGGCCAAGTTGGCATTTCGGGACAAGATAGGACCGTGGAAGTAGCTGCCAAAGACGTTCTTGTAATGAACCCCTTCGCCCCCATCTTCTTTGTTGTTCCCATTTCCATAGACAACCTTGCCTAGCGGTTTTTCATCCTCAGCCAAGAAAGTCCGACCTTGGTGGTTTTCAAAACCATAATAGGTTTCGTTAAATTCTTCGTTATGGATTTTGATATCGCCGATATAGCGGTTGTTGACTTGATTGAGCGTATAGTGGCCCATAATGCCGAGTCCTTCAATGCGTTTGCCAGAAGCTTCAATGTAGTATTGGCCTAGAAGCTGAAAGCCACCACAGATAGCAAGGACCACCCCATCGTCATGAATAAAGCGTTCAAGATCTTCTTTTTTATCTGGAAGATCTTCTGATACAATGGTCTGTTCGTAGTCTTGTCCTCCGCCGAAAAAGGCGATATCATAGGCATCAGGGTCAAACCGGTCTTTGAGAGAGACGATATCAACAGTAACATGGGCTCCAAGCTTTTCTGCAACGTACTTGAGCATGAGGATATTCCCATTGTCCCCATAGGTATTCATTAAGTTGCCATAGAGATGGGCAATGCGCAGGCTGTAGGGATACTGTGCCTGATCAGAAGATTCTAGGGAAGTATAAGTCATTAGTGCATCTCCTTTTCAATCAGGTGTTCTTGGGCCAAGAGTTCACGAAATTCTAGCATGGCTGTATAGGTAGCTAAAATATAAGCGTGAGGGGTTTCCTGTTGCTGGATGCGTTGGAAAACCTCTTTTAACTCGGCCATTTCTGTGATCTGTTCAGCAGGATAGCCAGTGACCCGAAGTCGTCGAGCAATCTCAGAGTGGCGCACTCCGCCAGCGTTGATCTCTGGAATGTCCATCTGGGTGATTTGCTCAAAGTCGGCATCCCAGATCCAGCTGGTGTCGATCCCATCTGCATAATTCGCATTGAGAAGAACGGACAGGCTGAAGGGATAAGGGGCTAGTTTGATCATTTCAATGGCTTGGGTCGCACCAACCGGATTTTTAATCAGGACCAAGGTACATTCCTTATCCCCAATCTTAAAGGTTTCCTGACGACCAAAGACAGCGCGACTGCGATCAAATCCTTGCTTAATGACTTCAGGTTGCACTCCAAAGAATCCAGCAACAGAGACAGCTGCTAAGGCATTGTAGATGTTGTAGAGACCACCAATATTGATGTGGTAGTCTTGCCCTTGGATCCGGAAATTGGAAGAGCGCTGGGTTAAAGAGAGGAGGTCTGATACGGCATAGGTCAGAGGTGGCCGGTGGAAACCACAGTGCTCACAGATATAATCTCCCAGGTTAGCATAGGTATTGAGCTTGTACTTGAGGATGTTGTGGCAATGCGGGCACAGGATTCCTTCCGTATTGTAATGGGCTAGTTGTGGCTCTGATTTGTCTGTATCAAATCCATAATATTGGATCGGATTGGATAAGGTCTGACTATTAAAGAGCGGACTATCTCCATTTAACAGAACCGTCGCAGTTGGGACCTTGTGAATGGCATCCAAAATCATTTGGTAGGTCGTATAGATCTCTCCATAGCGGTCCATCTGATCTCGGAAAATATTGGTGACCACAAAAAGGCTGGGCTTAATATAATCACAAATCCGAGAGAGGCTGGCCTCGTCAATTTCAAGTACCGCGATCGGTCGATTTGATTTCGAATGCTTAGCTCGTAAGAAGGTCGTTGTAATCCCAGAGATCATATTGGCCCCACTTGGATTGGTTAAAATCGGTCCAAAAGCTTCTTGGAGAATACCTACGGTTAGCGCAGTGGTCAGGGTTTTTCCATTTGTCCCTGTAATCACAACAATCTCATAGTTTTTGGCCAGTTGACTGAGAATATCTTTATCAAATTTGAGGGCTACTTTACCTGGTAGGGTTGATCCCCGCCCCATTTTTTCTAGAATAGAGCCGGAAAGCTTTCCTGCCAGAAGGCCCAAGGTTGTATTTATCTTCATAAATCATATTTTATCATAAAAAGCATCAGAAGGTTACAGAAAAATCTGTTGAAACATGTTATAATAAGGTGATGTCTTTTAGAGAAGTGGTAGGTATGAGAATATGAATATTCAACAGTTTACAAATCCACAATTTTGGACCAGTTTGTTCCCGAATTGGTGGAGTATTATTATCAATATCATTGATATTGCCCTGGTGGCTTGGTTGTTGTATTTTTTGATCAAGGCCATCGTAGGGACTAAGATCATGATTTTGGTTCGTGGAGTTATTATCTTTTTCTTGGTGCAGTTTTTAGCCAATTTCTTAGGGCTCACGACTATTTCATGGCTGATCAATCAAGTGATTACCTATGGGGTTATCGCCCTGGTTGTGATTTTCTCTCCTGAGATTCGGATTGGTTTAGAGCGTCTGGGGCGGGCAACAGAATTCTTTACGACGAGTGAAGTCAGTCAGGAAGAGAAGATGGTGCAGGCCTATGTTAAGGCAGTAGCTTATATGAGCCCACGTAAGATTGGTGCCTTGGTAGCCATTCAAGGAGCCAGAACCCTTCAGGAATATATTTCCACAGGGATTCCTCTAGATGCAGAGATTTCAGGAGAATTGCTGATTAATATCTTCATTCCTAATACTCCCTTGCATGATGGAGCCGTCATTGTCCGCAATGATAAAATCGCTGTTTCCTGTGCCTACCTGCCCTTGACCGAAAACACTGGAATTTCAAAGGAGTTCGGAACGCGTCACCGCGCAGCCATTGGTTTATCTGAAGTTTCGGATGCCTTTACCTTTGTGGTATCAGAAGAAACGGGCGGGATCTCTGTGACCTATAATGGAACTTTCCGACACGATTTAACCTTAGAAGAGTTCGAAGCAGAATTGAGAGCCTTCTTGGTTCCTGAAGAGAATAAAACGATTAGTTGGAAAGAGCGTCTTTTTGGGAGGGTAACAAAATGAGATCGAAAAAAGAATTTCTTTATGTTTTCGCCTCCGTCTTATTGTCCTTTATCTTGTTTATCAATGCGTCATCCTTTAATTTTCAAAATAATAGCAGCGCTAGACAAGTGAGTTCAGAGACCTACACCAATACCTTGACCAATATTCCTATTGATGCCAAGTACAATGACAAGAAATATTTTGTCAGTGGTTTGACATCCGAGGTAACGGTCTTTCTAAAGGGTTCAAACCGGGTCGCTCTAGCAAGCGAAATGCAGCCGGGAACTCGGAAGTTTCGCGTGGTAGCGGATCTTCGTAAGGCCAAGGAAGGTACCGTTGAAGTGCCGTTGATTGTGGAAGATCTTCCGGCTGGTTTGACCGCAACCGTAGAGCCTCAAAAAGTTTCTGTAAAAATCGGGAAGAAAGCCAAAAAATCGTTTGCGGTCAGGGCCACGATCCCGGACAATCAAATTGTGGATGGAATAACGGTATCGGATATTACTCTTGAAACCACCAAGGTAGAAGTGACCAGCGATCAAGAAACCTTGAGTCGCATTGATCATGTCGAAGCTGTCTTCCCATCCAGTGAGATCATCAGTGGAAATTATAGTGGAACTCTTTCATTAAATCCGGTAGATGCTCAAGGAGATGGTCTACCAGGTCTGGTAAATCCGAGTGAAACACGGATTAAAGTAACCACAAAGACTAGCTCGTCTACGTCAAGCTCAAGCAGCTCGTCGTCGACCTCCTCCAGTTCAAGTAATTAGAAAGTAAAAAAGGTAATGAAGAATGGGTAAATATTTTGGAACGGACGGTGTCCGTGGAGAAGCAAATGTAGAATTAACGCCAGAATTGGCTTTTAAACTAGGCCGTTTCGGTGGCTATGTCTTGAGCCAACATGAAGAAGAAACACCTCTGGTATTTGTTGGGCGTGATACGCGTATTTCTGGTGAAATGTTAGAGCATGCCTTAATTGCTGGCCTCTTATCTGTTGGAATACGCGTCTACAAGTTGGGGGTGATTGCAACGCCAGGTGTTGCTTATCTAGTTCGTACGGAAAAAGCCAGCGCCGGAGTTATGATTTCTGCTAGCCACAATCCAGCCTTGGACAATGGCATCAAATTCTTTGGTGGTGATGGTTTCAAATTGGATGACGATCGCGAACTTGAAATTGAAGCCTTGCTTGATGCTGCTGAAGATACCCTTCCACGTCCAAGTGCCCAAGGTTTAGGAACGGTCATGGAATATCCAGAAGGCTTGCGTAAGTATCAAGAATTCCTTGTATCGACAGGTGTCCAACTCGAGGGCATGCACGTAGTCTTAGATACAGCAAATGGTGCAGCCTCTACTAGTGCCCGTCAAATCTTTGCAGATCTGGGAGCTCAATTGACCGTCATCGGTGAAAACCCAGATGGTTTGAACATCAATGATGGGGTTGGTTCTACTCACCCAGAGCATTTGCAAGAGAAAGTCAAAGAAGTAGGCGCAGCGATTGGTCTAGCCTTTGACGGAGACAGCGATCGCTTGATTGCAGTGGATGAAAATGGAGAGATCGTTGACGGGGATAAGATCATGTACATCATCGGTTCTTATCTTTCAAGCAAAGGCTTGCTCGAAAAAAATACGATCGTCACAACCGTCATGTCCAATCTCGGATTCCACAAGGCATTAGATGCGAAGGGAATTCAAAAAGAAATCACAGCTGTTGGAGACCGTTATGTGGTCGAAGAAATGCGCAAATCAGGATACAATCTTGGTGGTGAACAATCTGGTCACGTAGTCATCATGGATTACAATACAACTGGTGATGGTCAATTAACAGGCGTTCAATTGACTAAAATCATGCAAGAAACCGGTAAGAAATTATCTGAATTGGCTGCTGAAGTAACCATTTATCCACAAAAACTGGTCAATATCCGGGTTGAAAATAGCATGAAAGACAAGGCAATGGAAGTACCCGCTATCCGTGAAATCATTGAAAAAATGGAAGCGGAAATGGCAGGAAATGGTCGCATCCTTGTGCGTCCAAGTGGAACTGAACCTCTCCTTCGTGTGATGGCAGAAGCTCCAACCCATGAAGAAGTGGACTACTATGTAGATACCATTGCTACAGTTGTTCAAGCAGAAATCGGACTTTAACCTTGTAAAAAACATGGCTCGCAAATAGGCGAGCAGAGGAGGTATATATGAAACAGGTTCGTCAAATTGTATGGGCACTTGCCTTAGTGCTAACGATTCTATTCACAGCTGGTTTGACTAAAACAATTCATGCTGCAGAAGTCTCATCATATACACAGACAGCACGTCTAACGAAAGACAGTAACACGCTAACAAATGGAAGCAAGGTGTTGACAAATGAAAAATTGTCAGCAAGTATTTATTTAGCCTTTCCAGATTCGCAAACTATTCAAGCTGGTGATACCTTAACTCTTAGTTTGCCAAAAGAATTAGCCCTCTACACAGCATTGGAATTCAATGTTCTTGAGGAAGGCCAATCAAATGGTCAGACGGTGGGGAAAGCTGTCGTTGATACAGCTAAGAAAACAGTGACCGTTACCTTTAATGGTTATTTCGCATCTCATCCACTCAACAAACGAGTTGCTCTTCATTTTGATGTAAAAGTTGATTCAGAAGTAGTTACAAAAACATCTCCAATCCAATTTAAACTAGGAAATACAGATTTTTCCTTGAATTATGAAAAAACAGCTGGAGAAGCTGGAGACTATGAGATGAAATACGGCTATCAAGATAAGTCTGATCCAACCATAATCAAATGGCGGATTCTCTTAAATGCTCGCCAAGATATGCTTCGAGGAATGGTCATTAAAGACCAATTCGGAGATGGTTTAACATTGGTTGAAGGTAGCTTACGTGCGGTTCGCTATGCTCCTGTAGCAGGTGGGATTAAGAACGAAGCTCAGATCTTGACTCTCCCAGTTCTGGATAACTTTACTAAAAAAGCTGTTTTCGATAAGAATGCAGATGGCAAGATCACTGGTTTTACGATTGAATTTGGCGATAACTACAATTGGCCAATGTATATTGAATATTCTACAAAAGTAGCTCCTGGAACTAAAGTCGGTGATATTGTCCATAACACGCTAACATGGACGGCAACCAATTTCCCAGCACCGCGTAGTTTAACCCGTGAAGTGCGATTAGAATCAGGATCTGGAGAAGGGTTAGGTGAGAAAGAACAAACCCCACCAACACCTAGCTCAACCTCCTCATCAAGTTCTAGTTCATCATCAAGCTCTAGTTCTTCATCAAGTTCATCATCTTCATCGAGTTCTAGTTCTTCATCAACTTCATCAACTTCATCGAGTTCCGGTTCTACATCGAGCTCAACATCCACATCAAGTTCTAGCTCTTCATCAACTTCTGTCAAAGAAGAAGCTCCAAAACCTGGTAAGAAAAAAGTTCTTCCAAGTACAGGTGAAAAGATGACACCGGTGGTTCTTGTCATGGGTGTCTTCCTAGCAGTTCTATCGGTTGGTATTTTACGTGTAAGAAAAGATTCTTAAAATGATCCATGAAAGATCAGACTTCTGTCTGGTCTTTTTGTGTAGGCTCGATTTGAAAAATCCCCTATTTCGTGGTAAAATAGGGCTAATGAATTTATAGTAATCGAGGTATTAGAAGTGGCTTTTGGAGATAACGGAAAACGTAAAAAAACACCATTTGAAATGATCACGATGGTTGTCATTGTGATTATGTTGATTGTAACAGTTGGTGCAATCTTTGCAACTGCAATTGGTGCTCTTTCTTACTAAGACGCACACAGAAATAAAGGAAATCATCTATTTATGAGTATGTTTTTAGATACAGCCAAGATTAAGGTCAAGGCTGGAAATGGCGGCGATGGCATGGTGGCTTTTCGCCGTGAAAAATATGTCCCAAATGGCGGGCCTTGGGGTGGTGATGGAGGTCGTGGTGGCAATGTCATCTTCGTAGTAGACGAAGGCTTGCGCACCTTGATGGACTTCCGTTATAACCGTCATTTCAAAGCCCAAAATGGGGAAAAAGGAATGACCAAAGGGATGCACGGACGGGGAGCAGAAGATCTCTATGTACGAGTCCCTCAAGGAACGACCGTCCGAGATGCTGAGACTGGCAAGGTCATTACGGACCTAGTTGAAAATGGACAAGAGTACATTGTCGCCCACGGTGGCCGTGGCGGGCGTGGAAACATTCGTTTTGCCACTCCTAAAAATCCAGCCCCAGAGATTTCTGAGAATGGGGAACCTGGTCAGGAACGCGAACTCGAATTAGAACTCAAGGTCTTGGCAGACGTTGGTTTGGTTGGCTTCCCTTCTGTTGGGAAATCTACCCTTCTCAGTGTCATCACTTCAGCCAAACCAAAGATTGGAGCTTATCATTTCACTACTATCGTTCCAAATTTGGGAATGGTTCGGACGCCATCAGGTGAATCGTTTGCAGTCGCAGACCTTCCTGGATTGATCGAAGGAGCTAGCCAAGGTGTTGGACTCGGAACCCAGTTCCTTCGTCACATCGAGCGCACCCGGGTTATCTTGCATGTTATTGATATGTCAGCGAGCGAAGGACGCGACCCTTACGAAGATTATGTTCAAATCAATAAAGAGCTTGAAACCTATAATCTTCGTTTGATGGAACGTCCTCAGATTATCGTGGCAAATAAGATGGATATGCCAGAGAGCCAAGAAAACTTGAAAGAGTTCAAGAAGAAATTGGCAGCCAATTACGATGAGTTTGATGAACTGCCACAGATCTTTCCGATCTCTAGTTTGGCGCATCAAGGTTTGGACAACTTGTTAGAAGCAACGGCAGAATTGTTAGACAAAACGCCAGAATTCCTCTTGTATTCAGAAGACGAAATGGCCCAAGAAGAAGTCTACTATGGCTTTGATGAAGACCAGCCAGCCTTTGACATCAGTCGGGATGACGATGCCGCTTGGGTCTTGTCTGGTGAAAAACTTGAAAAACTCTTTAATATGACGAATTTCGATCGTGATGAAGCGGTCATGAAATTTGCTCGTCAATTGCGTGGCATGGGTGTTGATGAAGCTCTCCGTGCGCGTGGGGCAAAAGATGGCGATATTGTCCGGATCGGTAAATTTGAATTTGAGTTTGTAGATTAAGATAGATCCCCAGAGGATCAAGGATTCCAAATAAGAAGTGAGGCTTTTTCAGTGGGAGATAAACCAATATCTTTTCGAGATGAAAATGGAAATTTTGTTTCAGCAGCCGATGTTTGGAATGCTGAAAAACTAGAAGAACTCTTTAACACGCTAAATCCTAAGCGAAAATTGCGTTTACAAAGGGAAAAATTAGCAAAAGAAAACCAGCAGAAGTAAATAGACTTGGAGAATACTATGGCAAAAACAATTCATACAGATAAAGCACCCGCAGCAATTGGACCTTATGTTCAAGGGAAAATCGTAGGGAATCTTCTCTTTGCAAGTGGACAAGTTCCCTTGTCACCTGAAACTGGCGAAATCATTGGCGAAACCATCCAAGAACAAACAGAGCAAGTCTTAAAGAATATTGGGGCTATTTTGGAAGAGGCTGGGACAGACTTTGACCACGTGGTGAAAACCACTTGTTTCTTAAGTGATATGAATGACTTTGTACCTTTTAATGAGGTCTATAAAACAGTCTTTACCACAGAGTTTCCAGCTCGATCTGCTGTTGAAGTAGCACGCCTGCCACGTGATGTGAAGGTTGAAATTGAAGTTATTGCGGAAATCAAAGCCTAATAACCATTCAAAGACAAAAAGACAGAGTGGAGAGCAGGAAACTGTAGGCCACTCTGTTTTATTTATGGGAGGAGAAAATGACAGAAAGTAAGATTCAACTGGTCATGGTAACCGGGATGAGCGGTGCGGGCAAGACCGTCGCCATCCAATCGTTTGAGGATTTGGGTTACTTTACCATCGATAATATGCCACCGGCGCTCTTGCTGAAATTTATTGAGCTCATGCGTCATAGCCCGGATAACAATAAATTAGCCGTTGTTGTGGATATGCGGAGCCGTTCTTTTTTCAATGAAATTCGCACTATTTTGGATGAATTGGACAACCAAGAAGACCTCGATTTCAAGGTCTTGTTCTTGGATGCCACTGATAGTGAGTTGGTAGCACGATACAAGGAAACCCGTCGCAGCCATCCACTAGCGGCAGATGGTCGTGTCTTAGATGGGATTACCTTAGAGCGCGAACTCTTATCCCCTTTAAAAAATATCAGTCAAAATGTGGTGGATACGACTGAGTTGACGCCTCGTAATCTGAGAAAAACCATCGCAGAACAATTTGCCAGTCAAGATAATCAGCCAGATTTTCGGGTTGAGGTCATGTCATTTGGTTTTAAATATGGCCTTCCGATCGATGCTGATCTTGTCTTTGACGTGCGTTTCCTTCCAAACCCCTACTACAAATTGGAACTTCGGAATTTAACCGGTCAGGATCCAGCAGTCTATGATTATGTCATGGATCACCCTGAATCAGAGGACTTTTACCGTCATCTCCATGACTTGATCGTACCTATTTTACCGTCTTATAAACGGGAAGGTAAATCCGTTCTCACCATCGCTATGGGCTGTACCGGTGGGCAACACCGTTCAGTTGCTTTTGCAGAACGCTTGGCACATGATTTAGAAAAAAATTGGCAGGTCAATTGCAGTCATAGAGATAAGGACAGACGGAAAGAAACGGTGAATCGCTCATGAGAAAACCTAAAGTAACCGTTATTGGAGGAGGAACAGGGATTTCTGTTATTCTCGATAGTCTGAGAAAGAAACCGGTCGATATTACTGCCATTGTGACCGTTGCAGATGACGGCGGGAGTTCAGGTGAATTGCGGAGGAACATCCAAAAATTGACACCACCTGGGGATCTTCGAAATGTGCTGGTTGCCATGTCAGATATGCCTCGTTTTTATGAGAAGGTCTTTCAATACCGTTTTGCAGACGATGATGGCCCTTTGGCCGGACACCCTTTGGGAAACTTGATCATTGCAGGGATTTCAGAGATGCAAGGCTCGACCTATAATGCCATGCAGTTGTTGACCAAGTTCTTTCATACGACCGGTAAGATCTATCCTTCCAGTGATAGTCCATTGACCCTTCATGCCGTCTTTCAAGATGGAAAAGAAGTGGTAGGAGAAAGCCACATTGCCAACTACACCGGCATGATTGATCATGTCTATGTGACCAATACCTTCGATCAAGAGCGGCCAAAGGCTAGTAAGAAAGTGGTGGAAGCTATTCTTGAAAGTGATATGGTCGTCTTGGGTCCTGGTTCGCTCTTTACCTCGATCCTTCCAAATTTGATGATCGATGAGATTGGGAAAGCCATCCTTGAAACCAAGGCTCAGGTAGCCTATGTTTGTAACATCATGACCCAAAGAGGAGAAACCGAGCATTTCACAGACAGTGACCACGTTGCCGTTCTCCATAAACATTTGGGAGAGAAGTTCATCGATACGGTCCTTGTCAATATCAATCAGGTTCCCGCAGCTTACATGAACAGTAACAAATTTGATGAATACTTGGTGCAGGTAGAGCACGATTTCAAGGGGCTGCACTCGCAAGTTCCCCAAGTGATTTCTTCTGATTTCTTGAAGTTGGTCAATGGAGGAGCCTTTCATGATGGTGAAAAAGTAGTCGAAGAGTTGATGCAGATCGTGCAGGTGAGAAAATGAGTTTTACGGTTCGTGTAAAAGAAGAATTATTGTCTCTCAAGCGATTTGAAAAGAGTGAATTGGCTGCCATTATCAAGATGTCTGGAAGTCTTGGGATTTCAATGGGGGGCTTGACGCTCTCGGTAACAACAGAAAATGCCAAGATCGCTCGCCATATCTATGAATTGTTGCATCATTTCTATGAGGCCAAATCGGATATCCGCCACCACCAAAAGACCAATTTGAAAAAAAATCGTGTCTACACAGTATTCTTGGATGAAAAGGTGGAAGAAATTTTAGCTGACTTGCATTTGGCAGATGCCTTTTTTGGGATTGAGACGGGCATTGATGCCAGTGTTTTAGAAGATGAAGTAGCCAGTCGTGCTTATCTTCGGGGGGCCTTTCTGTCGAGTGGTTCCATCAAGGATCCTGAAAAAGGGAAGTACCAGCTGGAAATTCATTCTGTTTATACAGACCACGCAGAAGGAATTGCCCTTCTTATGCAAGGATTTTTACTAGATGCGAAAACCATCGAGCGGAAAAAAGGAGTGGTAACCTATCTGCAACGAGCAGAAGATATTATTGATTTTCTCATTGTAGTAGAGGCCATGCAAGCCATGCAGGAATTTGAGTCTATCAAGGTCATGAGAGAGACGCGCAATGACCTCAACCGGGCCAATAATGCCGAGATGGCCAACATTCAGCGCACAGTCACAGCTAGCATGAAAACCATTAATAATATCAGTAAAATTGTGGATACGGTCGGTCTAGGAAGTTTACCAAGTGACCTGCAAGAAGTTGCCTATATCCGGATGAACCATCCAGATTATTCCATCCAGCAGATTGCCGATAGCTTGCAACAACCTATTTCAAAAAGCGGTGTCAATCACCGCTTGCGTAAGATCAATAAGATCGCAGACGATTTAGACAAATAAAAAAGGCCAAAGGTCTTTCATAATGAGGATAAAGTCTTTTTAAAAACTTTCCTTAGGTGAGTACGGACGTCAGCGAACTTCATAGAAGTTCCATGA
>OHAS01001087.1_pt1 | contig 22338 bp, 30 predicted proteins | sample 1577131 | NCBI WGS metagenome assembly OHAS01 (sample SAMEA3541566, study PRJEB24748) | human gut metagenome | biome: human gut; feature: human-associated habitat; material: faeces | place: China | collected 2012 | reverse complement strand
GGATAATAAACACAGTCAGGGAAGCGGCTGGAATGGAATTAACAGAGAACAGAAACCCTTATAGGGTTAATGAATAGCTTTTTGTTGCTTACATAGATAAGACAGCACTAAAGGTATTAAGTTTTGTGGGTTAGGAGTGACGTGATTGGAAGAAGTGACACCAAAGGAATACTTAAGGCAGCTAAGAGTATTCTCAATAAAGATACAACAGAAGAAGGACGAGTTGGAGAACCTCAAAGCAGCGGTAGAAAACGTAACAGCAAGTATTGATAATGAGAGAGTACAGACCTCACCAAAGGACAGAATGCCGGAGGATATATCACGTATTGTTGACTTGGAGAACGAAATCCGAGAGGATACACATAGACTTATATTCATGAAGGATAAAATCATTAATGAGATACATAAACTAAATAATCCGGTATACATAGAGATTTTGTATAAAAGATATGTGGAGTATAAGTCGTTGGAAGAAATCTCGGTGGAATTGAGTTATTCATATATTCATGTAAAACGATTGCATGGGTATGCACTTCAAGCATTTAGAAAGCAGTTTCAAAATTATTTTGCTAGAAGCAGAAGAAAATAAGCCCCGAAAGGGGCTTATTACTTTTCCCAGCTTCTTTTCTCAATGTCCTTTATTGCTTCGACTCCGGGGTATTGTGTTTTAAGTTCTTCAAAGCGCTTAATCGCTGTACTTCGTTCTGTACCGTAATAAGTTTCGGATATTACATCCCGCTTTCCTATACCGTCAAAAACCTTTTGCAGTGTTACAAAGTAATATACTTTGTTATCGTGATAACGACGTTCTCTGAGTAATTTTAATTCAAGTGTATAAGGTGCCTGTGATAAATACTGAGTGTGGTTAAATAATGCTTTTCTGTATACTTTCATTTTTTCAATGGCGGCTTCTGCTTCTGCAATAAACCGGGTGGAGTATTCATCATAGTCTTTTAATCTATCAATATCAGTAATATTTTTAAATGGATAAAGATACCCATATAGTCTTATTTCTTCTCTCATGCCTTTTTTGCCTCCTCTATCCATCTACTTGCTGCTTCTATACAATCAAACCAATCATTGTAAATGTCTTTACGTCTGGTGCTGCTGTATGTATTCTCCGGCTTTTTATCAGCCTCAGTAATGCCTGTTATGGCTGCGGTAACTCCGCCATTGTCGTCAAATGTTGTGGTAACGCAATAGTAAGTTTTCATAGCTGTGTCCTTTCTCCCCGTCATGCCGTTAGGCCAGCAGTTCTTTAGCTAAAAGTTATTATCCAACTATTTGAAAGTGATGTTACGCTGCCATCTTTAAATTTGATAACTATTAAGCTTTCATTTGGTTTTATATTATTTTTCTCTAAGTCTGATTTATCATATAACTTTCTTGCTATGCTATGTTTGATGTTTTTAATTTCGTTTAGTGGATAAGATACGTGCATTCCATGAATGTTTGTAAGTTCTAAGTAAGTCATTTTAATTTCTCCTTTCATACTGTGTGGGTTGCCCCGCCCGTTATCCTTAAGCTATGAATAAATCTGAAGTGCTGTAAACTTCTGAGCCGTAAGTACTTCTGATGTAGTCCATTGATTTGGAGCTGCGTCCCTTACAAGCGTCCTTTTCACTTCTCCAGTACCACATCTTTTTCTTTGAAGCCCATTTACAACCGATAGACTTTAAAATATCTTTATGCGCCTTTGTTTCTCCGCTTATCCATATCCAGGAGCCGCAGAGCTCAACAACTAATCCCTTAAGACTAACGAGCTGAGATATGATATTAATAAATTCCTCTGGGCACTCATTAATAGTTTTCGTTCTTCCTGTCTCGTCAGCGGCAGCGGCTTTGTTTTGTGCTGCTTTAAACTGATTAAACAGTTCAGTATATTCATTGTTTATCTTAGCCATTGTTTCAACATTGCCGCCATTGTCCGGGTGGTTAAGCTGGCAGAGCTTACGGTAAAACTTTTTGAGTTCTTCGATTGAATTAATATTTTTAAAGTATGTCATGTTTATCTCTCCTTTGTGCTTTCGTTTCGTTCATCTTATGAGCCTATTGTAATCTATGCAAGAATAGATTGCAATATACAAACATGCTAAATATGCAAGAATAGATTTGTGCAAAATGTCTATGCAAGAATATATTGTAGAATGATATAATAAACTAGGGGTGATAAGGATGGCGAAATACACAGAAGCACAGGCAAAAGCAGTTAAAAAATATTTAGAAAAAAACGAACTTGTAAATCTAAACTTTAGGGTTCCGCTGGAATTTAAAGAAACATTGAAAAATGCTGCTGCCATAAAAGGGAAAAGCGTAACAGCTTATCTTATAGAACTCGTTGAAAATGATTTGAAGAATGAAAATACCTATAAAAATTTAAAAGATGATACCCAATGATACTTTTATATGTGCTATAATAGTATTGTAAAAGAATGCGACAGAGACACTTCGGTTAAGAGGTGTCTTTTTTATACCCAGAAAGGAGGGTGGCATTATGACAGAGAAACAAAAACGCTTTGCGAATGAATATTTAATAGACCTTAATGCCACCAGAGCATATAAGGCAGTATACACCAGAGTAAAGAACGACAGCACAGCGGCGGCAGCAGCGGCCAGACTGTTAAAGAATGTTAATGTTTCGACCTATATAGGAAAGCGGATGGAAGAAAGGTCTAAGCGCACGGAGATAAAGCAGGACGACGTTGTAAAGGAGCTGGCCAAGATAGGCTTTGCGAAGTCAGCGCTTCTTTACGAAATGGAGGTAAAGACAAATGACAAACTTAAGGCTCTTGAGCTTCTTGGCCGTCATTTAGGTATGTTCACGGATAAGCAGGAAATAAGGGCGCAAATAAGCTATGAGGAATTTTTAAGCAAGGCAGGCGGAGACTATGAGTATTAACATACGTAATGCGCTCCAATACATACAGACGTTTTTAAGGATAAAGACAAAGGATAATAAGATAGTTCCCTTTAAGCTGAACAGCCCGCAGAGACGGCTGTACGAGGTAATAAAGCATGAGGCGCAGGCCGATAAACCAATAAGGATAATAATACTTAAGGCGAGGCAGATGGGCTTTTCCACATTGACTGAGGCGCTTATATTTCACCGGACAGCCACAAAGGAGAATGTAAACAGCCTGATAATCGCGCATAAGGACGACGCCACAAGCAACCTCTTCAGTATGTCAAAGCTGTTTTATAATGAACTGCCGTCAATGCTGAAGCCGCATAGAAAGGCAAGCAACGCCAAGGAGCTTATATTTGACGCTCCTGCCAGAGTGGAGAACATAATCGGGCTAAACTCAAAAATCAAATGCGCCACAGCAGGCGGCGACGGAGTAGGCCGTTCAGATACCTTCTCAAACGTGCATATATCGGAGTTCGCCTTCTGGACAGGAAACAAGATGGAAACGCTTAACGGCCTTTTGCAGTCTGTACCGTCACAGCCGGGGACAATGGTTATAATAGAAAGCACGGCTAATGGCTTTGACGAGTTTAAAAGACTGTGGGATGCCGCTGTAAATAAAGAGAATGACTTTATACCGGTGTTCTTTCCCTGGTACGAGCTGGCGGAGTATCAAAAGCTATATGACGGCTTTGAACTGACAGAGGAAGAAAAGGAACTGCGAAAACGCTTCAGCCTGTCGCTTGAACAATTAAGCTGGCGGCGCTGGTGTATAAAGAATAACTGCGGCGGGGATATAGACCTGTTTAAGCAGGAGTACCCGGCGACACCTGAGGAAGCCTTTATTGCCACAGGCGCGTGCATATTCGATACACAAAGGATAATAAACAGAATAAATGACCTGAGTAATTACAGACCCATTAAAGAGGGTCTTTTTTTATACGATTATGACGGTGTTTCTATATCAAATATCCGCTGGGAGGACAAGGAAAAGGGATATATAAAAATCTTTGAGGAACCGCAAGACCGCTGCCCGTATGTGCTTGGAGGCGATACGGCGGGGGAGGGCAGCGATTACTTTACCGCGCATGTGATAGACAATACAACGGGCGTTCAGTGCGCTGTATTCCGTGACGATAGGATAGATGAGGACGAGTACGCAAGACAAATATACTGTCTTGGAATGTATTATAATACCGCGCTTGTGGGCTTGGAGGCTAACTTCTCCACCTACCCAATAAAGGAGCTGGCACGGCTTGGCTATCCTAAACAGTATGTCAGAGAAGCGCCTGACACGTTTACAGGAGCAATAAAGAAATCATACGGGTTCAGAACAACATCAAGTACAAGGCCGGTTATACTGGCCAATCTTGTGAGCATAGTCAGAGATGAGGTATACCTCATAAACGATATAGTAACACTGCGTGAAATGCTGTCCTTTGTAAAGATAAAGGGCAAGCCGCAGGCGGAGGAGGGCGAGCACGACGACCTTGTATTGGGACTGGCCATAACATACGGAATAAGGAGCCAGCAGGACTTTGAATATAAGAAGCTTTCAGGCGAGAAAGCCCATTGGGAACCGGATATGTATACGGATTACTACAACGCCAATGAAGAAGCCAGAAGGGAACTGATAAAAATATGGGGGGATCCGTTCTAGCATTATGGGTGAAACCCACGGTTTTAAGGAGGGAAACTTAATGGGACTAATAAAGAAGGTGAAAAACATGGTAAGTAAAAGCGATATAGCCAGGTGGCAGGAACGATTGCAGAAGAACAAAGCGGCGTTTGAGGATGAATTAAGCCGAATGGACAGAAGGGACGCTTTGTATAACGGCACAAACGAGATAAAGGGCTATTCACAAAAGGCTAAATCAAGCAAATATGTCAGAAACGTAATAGGAGAGATAATTGAAGCCGAGGTTGATAGCTCTATACCGCTTCCTAAGGTAACAGCCAAACGCCCGGAGGACGAACAGAGAGCGGCGACAATAGAAGCCTTTTTGCGTAATGAGCTGGATTTACTCCCCTTTGAGAAGCTTAATGACATGGACGAGCGTACAACGCCCATACAGGGCGGCGATTACTTTCATATCGAATGGGATAATAACAGAAGCACGCATAACACAATCGGCGGTATTAGGGTGTCTCTTCTGCACCCCAGACAGGTAATTCCACAGGCGGGAGTAACGGACATTAACGACATGGACTATATATTCATCCTTACGGGCGTGACAAAGGAGTATGTAAAGCGTACATACGGTATAGACGTATCAGATGAAAGTGAGGAATACCCGCAGGCAAGGAGCAACGCGGGACAGGCGGAAAAGACAGCGGAGGATATGGTTACACTGGTGACTGCCTATTATAAGAATGACAGCGGCGGTATAGGCGTTTACCGCTGGGTAGGCGATACAGAGGTTCAAAGCCTGAAGGATTACTTTGCCAGACGCTTAAGACGCTGTAAGAAGTGCGCTCAGACAGTATCAGAGGATGATAAGGAGTGCCCTGTATGCGGTGCGAAAGCCTTTGAGTACACGGATGAAAAGACAACTCAGCTTGACAGGGAGATAACGATAAATACCCCTGATGGGCCTGAAACAATACCGCAGTCACAGCCGGCAGAGTATGGGATGGATTACGTGTACGACGATAATAACGGCATAATGCTGGACGGTACAGGCGCACCAATGATGACCGAGGTAATGATACAGGAGGAAAGACCGTCTGAGATACCGATTTATAAGCCGAATATATACCCCATAGTCATAAGACGGAATATATCAAAGAATAACAGCTTGATGGGCGGTTCGGACGTAGACAGTATAGAGGACCAGCAGGAGCTTATAAAAAAGCTGGGAGACAAGATACAGGAAAAGCTTTTAAAGGGCGGCTCATATGTAACGTTCCCTAAAACTGTCCGCATCAAAAAGACCGATGAGGAGTTAAAGATAATCGAGGTGGACAGCCCTGCGGATATACAGTCAATACAGGTGCTTAACATACAGCCTAACATCTCAAACGATACAGCATATATGGATATAGCGTATCAGGCGGCAAGGGATACGATAGGAATTACCGACAGCTTCCAGGGCAGAAAGGACACAACAGCGCAGTCAGGCGAGGCAAAGAAGTTCGCGGCGGCGCAGTCAGCCGGAAGGCTTGAAAGTAAGCGTGTTATGAAGCAGGCAGCCTATCAGGAGGTGTTTGAACTGATGTTTAAGTTTATGCTTGCCTATGCCGACGAGCCAAGGTCAACCAACAGCCAAAGCCCAGTAGGCGATGTGGAGTATGGTATATTTGACCGTTACAGCTTCCTTGAAAGAGACGCAACAGGGGAATTGTATTGGAATGACGACTTCCTTTTCAGCGTTGATACAACTAATAACATGGCACAAAACAGAGAAGCGTTGTGGAGCTCCACAAGGGACGCTTATCAAAGTGGAGCATTCGGCAACCCTCAGGACATAGACACACAGATACTTTACTGGGCCACAATGGAAAGGTATCACTATCCCAACGCGGGTAATATATGCAATACACTGAAGGATAAAAAGGCGCAGCAGGAGCAGATGATACAGGCACAGCAAACCTTGGCTCCTACAGGCGGTGACTTGCAGCAAGCGGGTAGGGGTGTCGGAGCTTTGGATTTGAATGCCGGAGGACAGCTAATATAGGGAGGCGATGCACTGTGAAATGTGAAAAATGTCGAGTGGAAATGGAAATATCCAAGGGGGAGCGCCTGTCGGACAGCCAGTACCGGCAGGTATTCCAATGCAGGAACAAATCATGCAGTGAGTACCATAAACCGATAGAGGTAATCAGAGAAGCTTCACAAGGATAGAAAGGCGGTGGTCCTAATATCTCGCAGCCCTGCGTTAATGGGTGTCCTGAGCATGACATAAAAGGGCTTTATTTTTATGGAAAGGAGGGGATTTCATGGGTAAAGGAATGAACACATTAAACGGCAAAGTAAAGCATACAGGCAGCATGTATGTAGAAGCAGAGCACAAAAACGAAGGCGGCAAGAAGCCTACAGTAGCAAAAGGCGGAGATTTAAGGAGCAAACATTAACCTCTACAAACTGTGTTGTCACAGCGCAGGGTAGGAGCGTTACAGAAAGTAAGGTTTGCAGGCCGGAGGACGGCTAGATTAAGGAGTGATAAGTAATGACTGAAGAAGAATTTATGAGCTTAGGCGACCCCGTTACAGAGGATGAGGAAATACAGGAAGATGTTGAATTAACAGATAATGAAGAAGCTGCCGAGGCTGAGGCAGAAACGGTTGAGGAAGAAACCGGCGAGGAAGCGGAGGAAGCACAAGAGACTACAGAAGAAGCGCCTGCGCCTCCTGCTCCGCCTCAGATTAATCCTGAGGAAGCAAGGCTGAGGGCAGACGCATACCGTCAGAAAATGGAGTATGAGCAGGAGTTCAGAAAAGTGGTTGGGAAGATGAACCCATATAGGGGGACTGTTATAAGCACTCCTGAGGAATACGAGGCTTATAAAACCGACCATGCAAACGCTAAACAGCAGAGCCTAATGCAGAGAATACAGCAGGGTACAGCCACAGCAGATGAGCTTCAGACCTATGTACAGTCAATTGTAAAACAGCAGCTCCAGACCTCTCCTGAAATACAGAGGGCGCAGATGGCAGCACAAAAGGCTGAACAGGCTGAAAGACTGGCAAGGATAGAAAGCGGAAAGAACCGTTTGCAGGCAGATATTGACGCGCTTAATAAGGAGTATCCGTCATGCGGCATAAAAAGCGCGGAGGATATAAAGGACCCGGCTATAGTTAATTATATGCGCAGGGGGCTTTCAGTAAGTGAGGCGTATTATCTTACCCATAGAGCGGAGCTTGCAAAGAAACAGCAGGAGGCAGCAAAGCAGGCGGTAATCAATCAGGCCAACAGCAAGAACCACCTAAAAACTATAAAGGGCGGGGCAAGTGATGATATAAGCGTACCTGATGATGTAAAGGAGCAGTATAAAAAGTTTTTCCCGGATTGGACGGATAAACAAATAGCACAGGATTATAAAAAGCATAGCTAAAGGAGGAATGAACAGATGTTTAAAATAGCAAAAAGAGCAGTGGCGGACGTGGAGCCGATTATTCACAACCTGCCTGTAACAGCGGAGGAAACATATAGTCTTGGAGAGGCGTTAAAGCTTACAGGAGGCAAGCTTACAAAGGCAGGGGCGACAGATAAGCCAACACATATTTCAGTAGGAAGCCAGCCTGACGCAAGCGGCTGTCTGCCTGTAATTGCGGTAAGGGGCACAACATATTTTGAGGTTGAGGCAACGGCAGTGGTAGCAGCAAGCCTTGTAGGTTCTGCTGTAACGCTTGGCACAGACGGACTTAGTGTAACAGCTACAACAACAAGCGGAGTATTTACAATAGACGAGACAAACGGCGACAAGTTAGTTGTCGGCCATTTTGCATAAGGAGGGAGATAAACAATGGCAGGAATTATTTTTTCAGAGGGCAGCGGCGTAAATGACAGTATATTCGGTAAATCGCAGGCACCTATAAAAGCAATGATTGAGCAGGGAGTTGAGAGCTTCCAGCAGATGAGCTGTATAGATAAGATTTTCTATATGGATAAGAGTACAAACTTTGCCGAGAAATACACTCAGGAAACATCACTGGGAGACTTTAAGAACGTAGGGGAAAACGGGGCGTATCCCAAAACATCTATGCAGGAAGGATACAGTAAGATAATTACGCCCTCTACATGGAAAAGCTCCTTTGAGGCCACACAGGAAATGATAGAGGATGCTAAATTCGGCAAAATTAAATCCAGAGCAAATATCTTTGCCACAAGCTACAACAGGACAAGAGAGAAATTCGCCGCTACACTTCTTGCAGGCGGCGTTAATAAAAAAACGACTATAGACGGTATAGCTTACGATACGGCAACCGCTGATGAAGCGGCGCTGTTTAGTTCCGCGCATACTTCCATTACAAAAGGAACGACAAACCAGAGCAACATATTTAAGCACGCATTTTCACAGAAGACTATGGACTATATGCAGGAGGCAATGCAGAAGTTTAAAGACGACGACGGCAACCTGCTTAATGTGGCGCCTGATACAATTATCATACCAAATAAGGGAGAGCTTAAAAGGGATGTATTTGCTGCCATAGGTTCAGAGCTTGACCCTGGTACGAGCAACAATGCGATAAACTTCCAGCTTGGACTTTGGAATGTAATTGTTTGGAACTACCTTCCTTCAGAGATAGGCGGAAAACCTTATTTTATAATGCTGGACAGCAAATTCAATAATGATTATATGTGCCTTCCCTGGATAGATAGAGTTGCGCTTACAGTACATAGTGGTATAGACCAGAATACAGACGCTAACGTCTGGAAGGGCAGAGCGCGTTATGGAGCGGGCTTTAATAACTGGCGTTCAATAGCAATATGCGGAGAAGGCTTAACAGGCGGAACAGCGTTATACACAACAGCGTAAAGGGGTGAGGCCCTATGAATTGGGGAGACTTAAAGCTTATCACTCTTCAAAAGCTGTTTTCAAACGACACGTCACAGATAATAGTTGATGATACAACCTCGCCATACATAGCGGCCATGCCGGGAGCGGCCAACGCCTGCCTTAACTATATAGCTTCATCAGTAAGGCATATCATTAAGTCGGTGGAGATAACCCAGGCCGGGACAGAAACAGGCGTAAAGCGCTATCAGATGAAGGAGCTTGCACCGGACTTTTATTCCCTTGATAAGGTATATTACGGCAGCGGCCTAAGGCGCACCTATGACTATAGATTTATAGGCGTTGATACGCTGCTGCTTGACGGCAGTACAGCGGGAACATTTACAGTTTTCTATGAAGCATACCCGGCAGAGATTACAGCAGATACAGCGGAGGATTACGAAATGCCGCTGTATCCTGAGGTGTGCTCTCTGATACCCTGGTTTATGGCCTCACAGTTGTATAAGGATGACGACCCGTCGCTTTCAACGGTTTACTGGAATGAGTTTTCGGCACTTTTGGAAGAGATAAAGAATAACTTTAGTGATAACAGCGGCTATGATGATGCGTTTGTGGATACAAAAGGCTGGTGGAGCTGATGAGACAGTTAAGAGTGCCGTCGCCATTGGAGAAGACGGTAACAACAATTAAAAACTTTAAAGGCGTAGACCTTACAAACGCTCCAACCAACGTAGCGGACGGAAGAAGCCCGGAGGCGCCTAACATGATAAGGGACACTCCGGGCAAGGTCCGTAAAAGAATGGGGTACTATCTTGATAAAGAGTACCCCGATGTTATTTATGGTGTTCATCATCTGAAAAATATAAGGTTTGTTCATGCCGGAAACAAGCTGTATCAAGATGAAACAGTACTTTACAGTGATATGAATACAGCACGTTCAAAGGCGTGGGCCCTTGGGGACAGACTGTATATACTCGATGGAAAGACTTATCTTGTACTCGGCAAGTTTGGGGCCGATGATACCTACAGCGTAAAGCCTGTAACAGAGATAGCAACTGTGCCCACAACCTTTATTTCAAGAAAGCCAAACGGCGAGGGTATAAGGTTTCAGGAGATAAACTTTTTGCAGCCTAAATTTATAAATGAGTTTTTGGCCGATGGAGAGACAAAGGTATATCAATTGTCATTGGATGAGCTTAATTCTGTTGATAAGGTTGAGATTATGAACACTGACGGCGACTGGGAGGAAAAAAAGGTTACAACAGATTACACGGTAGACTTGAAGCTTGGGACTGTCACCTTTAAGACAGTACCCGCAAAGTCGCCTGTATCCGGCCGAGACAATGTAAGAATAACGGCTAGCAAGACTATAGAGGGGTATGCTGATACGATTAATCGCTGTACCATTTCAATAGTTTACGGAGTACAGGGAGCTACAGACAGGCTGTTTGTGGGCGGTAATCCTGAATATCCTAACCGGGACTGGTTCAGCGGTCTTAAAAGCGTATCTCCAAAAAGCACCGAAGAGGATGAGACAACAAAAACAGAGTCGTTAGAGGATTTTACTTTCTTTGGGGACTTAAGCTATTCAACCATTGGACTGGATACAAATGAGATAGTAGGTTATTCACTTGTAGGGAATTACCTGGCCGCTCATAAAAGCGACGGCGCAGACGGAAGAAACGTAATTATGCGCTATGGCGAATATGTGACACAGAATAATATAGAACGCGCCTCCTTCCGCATCGTTGGTACCATTCAGGGAGCGGGAGCGATAGGAAAATACAACTTCGCATATCTGAATGAAAGCCTGTTCGCTACAAAGCTTGGTATATACGCCATAACGGCGCAGGACATCACAGGGGAGAAATATACACAGGGGCGGTCGTTTTATATAGACGGGGCTTTATCAGGCGAGGATTTGGAAAACTCCTACGCAATCGCATGGAAGGATTTTTATGTTCTGGCCACCGATAAACGGATATATCTCCTGGACAGCCTGCAAAAGGTGTATGAGAAAAACAATCCCTACAGCAGTTACCAGTATGAGTGCTATTACTGGGAGATACCAAATATAAGCGTCCTGTTTACCGAGGATGATACTCTGTGCTTTGGTACTGATGACGGCAGGATAATGAAGTTTTATACCAATAAAAATCAGCAGACCTCCTACAATGACGACGGAGCACCCATAAAAGCGCGCTGGGATACCAACGCAATGGACGGGGAGCTGTTTTATAAAAAGAAGAACTTTAAATACCTGTCGGCCTCAATCGCGCCGGCAATCGCTACAGGCTTTGAGGCATGGGCGCAGGTAAAGGGACTATGGACAAGGCTGTATGACAGCGGCGCAAAGGCAAGATACTTTGATTTCACGTATATAGATTTCAGCAAAATAAACTTCTCATCGGATACGACGCCCAGGACACTGGGACATAAGATAAGGCTGAAGCGGGTGGATAAGGTGCGGTTTTCCTTCAGGAATGAGGAATTAAACGAGCCGTTTGGACTGTATGCGGTAGGAACGGAGTTTACGGAAAGCGGGAATTATAAACAATAAACACTATTCCACACAAACTGTGTAGCCGTGGCGTGGATTAGGGGCGTTTAACACGGTAAACATTGTACGCCGCAGGACGGCTAATTTTCGTAAATATTGCAAGCCGCAGGACGGCTAAAAAGGAGTGATTAAATGGGAGAAAAAACTTATATAGCAAGACAGGATACCCTTGAGACAGTGCAAAGCAAAGCAACGGAAATACTGGAAGGCCTCGGATTTTCCGGGGGGGGGTATTGAGAGTACTGTAGTTGAAATGTTGCAGGAGATAAAAACCTCAAACACACCAAAAAGGCTGATACCTTCGTATTCAGATGTTTACTATGTAAATCGGGAAATATTTAAGCATACAGGAGAGAGAGCAACATTTGATATACTTAAACTTACTGCAAAATATACAGGAAAAATAATGTTCCATGTTAAAGTCGGAGCGACTTTTAAGAATACAGGAGTAGCAGAGAGCGGTTCAGTTATAATTACAGTGAACGGTGAAACTATAATATCATTCACTTCGTCGTATTCAACTACCTCAAACGAATACTGGTTGGTTTATGATGTGGTTGAGAATGTCGAATATGACATCAAAGTATCGTTAAAATCGCCAATAGTAGAAGGTTCAAATCATAGCGCAAGCCTTAGATTGATAGAGGTATTGCAGAAAGAAATATATAATGAACCATTTATAATAGAGGAGGCGATTTAAATGAATTACAGTTATGCCCAGTTAGATAGTAACAATATATGTGTACATGTATTCAATTCAACTGCTTTTGTAATATCAGAAAATTTGGTGCAAATAGATAGGAATGATACAACACTAATCGGTAAGCAGTATATCGGAGGGGACTGGATAGAGCCGGAGCCGCAGCCAACCAATGCCGATATATTGGCAGAGGTAAAGAGAACACAGTCAGAGATAATAGACGAATACACCCTGGAACTCATGGAAAGGGGTGTGCTATAAGCGCTTTAGCAATTGATTAAAGTCAGATTTTACTAAGACAACCGACAGGCTGTCTATTTTTTCAGAAAGGAGGAAGAAGATTGGCGGACATATTTAATAGAATAACCCCGTCGGACTATGCCAATAAGGGCATAAGGACAAAAAGCAATCCCTTGGAGCTTCCGGCAGCGGAGGCACAGAGGGCCTTTGACGAGCTGTCCCTTGACGTTATTATCCCAAAGGTCAACGTCATAGTTGATGAGCTGAACACACTGGCCATTGATAAGCGTATACCGTCAGAGGATATAAAGGGAATGCGCCTAAATGCCGATAAGGTAATAGAGGTTACAACAGACGGAATAAGCTATGAGGCCACAGGCTCCAGCGGTCATATAGTCCTTGACGGCGCCGGTACAGAGTATCCACAGAGAAGCCGCTTACAGTTTAATAACGTGAACATTCATGACAGCGGCAGCGCAACTGTAATAGAAGGCGTACAGGGCATTCAGGGAGAAAAGGGCGACAAGGGTGATAAAGGCGACAAGGGAGACAAGGGCGATAAAGGCGACTTAGGCCGTGCATGGCTGCCAAACATCAGCTCAAACGGAGATTTGAACTGGGCGCAGTCAGACACGACAATCCCGCCTGCAACAGTAAATATCCGAGGTCCCCAGGGCGTGCAAGGCGTACAAGGTATGCAGGGAGCCACAGGCCCGACAGGCCCTCAGGGAATACAGGGTCCAAGAGGTGAACAGGGAGTACAGGGAAAGCAAGGCGAGCCGGGTCCGGCGGGTGCGGCAGGCACACCGGGATTAAAGGGAGATAAGGGTGACAAGGGAGAACCAGGCATACAGGGACCTAAAGGAGATAAAGGAGAAACGGGTCCGGCAGGCCCGCAGGGAGAAAGAGGCCTCCAGGGCATACAAGGGCCAACCGGCGCCCAGGGTCCAAAGGGAAATGACGGAATAGACGGAAGAAGCTTTGTAATCCAGGATGTATATTCGACTCTAGCGGCCTTAAGAAACGCCATACCAAACGGAGATGAATACGCCTATCTTGTATCAGCGGATAAAAATGTATACATATGGTCAGAGCTTGAAACGGATTGGAAATCCCTAGGCCAGCTTCAAGGGCCGGAGGGACCGCAGGGGCCAGTCGGAGCGCAGGGCGTACAGGGACCATCGGGAACACTGACAATAAAGCAGGTCATAACAGGAGAACCGGGAACGGCGGCAAGTGTTGTAAACGAAGGCAGCACGGAGAATGCGGAGCTGGTTATAACAATACCAAGGGGAGAGAAGGGCGAAAAAGGCGATACAGGCGCCCAAGGCTTAAAAGGTGATAAAGGAGACAGGGGCGATACCGGAGCAGCAGGACAGACAGGCCCACAGGGCATACAAGGAGTACAGGGAATACAGGGAGAGACAGGACCGCAGGGGCCACAGGGCTTGCAGGGAGTAGCAGGAAAGGACGGTATTTCCGCGTATCAGAGCGCTGTAAATGGAGGGTATACAGGGACAGAGACGGACTTTAATGCTGCACTTGCTGTTGTCCCACCACAGGAGCAGCAGAACACATGGACGGGAAAAGTAGGAAGTGTAAATGGGAAAACAGGACAAAGCATAACTCTTACGGCGGCGGATGTGGGGGCGGTGGCTCTGGAGGATAAAAACACGATAGTTGACGATACAACAGGGAAAAAGTATGTGCTGGGAATTGATAACGGCGGGCTTTATTATAAGGAGGTTTTATAATTGGCAGGAGAGATTTATATAGCAAGGCAGGATACCCTTGAGGCCGTTCAAGGCACGGTCGAGGGAATAGACACAAAAGCGGACACAACAATAAATACCCTCGGAAATTTTGCGGGGGGGGGGGGGGTATTGAGGATACTGTAATCTCAATGCTTCAGACGCTGTCGGAGAAGGTGGAGTCATTGACTACTAAACTGGACAGTATGGGAGGCGACGAGTTCAGCACCACAGGTTTTGGAAAAACAGTTTTAACAGAGCCTACACAACGAACCTTTACAGGTTATGGTGATTTTTTGGTGGGTAAATTCAACGCTCCCTTGACGGGATTCTATAATTTAAAAATTTGGATTAGAAATCAACGTGATGGCGATAGCTCCGGTAAATATGCAAGTGCTTTTTATTTTAGAATATTAAGAAATACAGACCTCATAAAGGCTAATAATGAAGCAAGCTATTTAATAAGGACAAATGATTATGCGATTTTATACAAAAATGGGAATGTGGGTTCTGCTATAAGCCTGACTGATGCTTCAAATTTTTCGTTGCTCAATAATAGTTATGAGACTGAACGAATAAATAGTGACGGGCAATACCATGAAGTAAATATTATTTTTTACGCGGAAAAGGACGAAATGATTATGGTATCAGATTACAAGAAATCAAGTAGCGGAAGTCCTACTCACAGCATACAAAATGTTGTGGTGACTTGCGGAAGTGAGGTTCAAGTATAAACAGAAATATCAGTATCGTTAAAACGTTTACGCAGTAATCACAAAAACAAATAATTTATGATAGTAAGGAGGGATAAAATGGCGAATGAGAAATTCATTGCTTTGGAGGAAACCTCACAGGAGATAAAAACAACTGTGAACGATGTAAAAACAAACGTTGACGGGCTAAAAAATACAGATGTACCGGGGATAGACACTCTTGTGAACGCTGTGCTTGAGAGGATAGGACAGGCAGGAGATACGGGCAATACGGTTATGGGAAGGCTTAAAGCACTATTAAATACAGGTACTTCAACAAAGCTCAAAAAACTAGTTGGCACAGATAGCAAAATATTTTCAGCAAGAAGTACTATAGACGCTGTGTTTACAGAAACAATACCGGAGAATGCAATAGTTGTTTTACAATTTGGGGACTATTATCTTTATGGGGGGTCAGCAACAGAAAAGTCTTTAATATTGGCGGATGTTTTTAATTTCGCAGTTGGAGAAACACGGAATATAACTGTTCCTAGCCACTACTATGTGGGCAGCAGTAGTTATTCGAGAAACTCTATAACAGTAACCGTTAATTCAGACAAAATTATATTTAACTTATGGCAGGATAAATTCTCTGGTTCTAGTAAGTATTATCTTACAGTATACGTTAACGCAGTAGCCATAGTATTTGAATAGAGGGGGTGTTAAAATGTCTTTTTATGCAAAAATAAGAGACTGTGACTCTGTATGTTACGATATAATTAATCATACAAGAGAAGATTTAGAAAATATTACTACATGTCATGTTAAAATTTCATCCTTTGATAATAGTTTAATTGGAATGAAATACAATAACGGTGTTTGGGAGAAAGTACCCCAGCCGGAGCCGGAACCGACCCAATTAGACCGCATAGAGCTACAGGTTAAAACCTCCTACGCAGAAGCACAAAATCAGGCGGTAGACCAATACACAGAGGAACTTCTTGAAGGAGGGATTTTATGAGTACGCTTGTGGAAAGCCTTAAAAGGCTGTATGAAAAGGGTAAGGTAACAAATGAAAAGCTGGACGCTATGCAGACAGAGGGCAAGATAACAGCAGAGGAATGGCAGTACATAATTAGTGGAGGCAGTTCAGAAAGTGATTTACAGACCTATTATAATAAGACGCAGTCCATTCTTCCGGGAGGTGGCAATGCATGAGTAAGATAATAGAGGACGCTGATAAGCTTATTAATTATGTAAGCTCGGCTATACAGGCCGGAGCGGAAACAGCGCAGGGAAAGACTAATCCGCCGCCGACAATAGGGATATTTACAGACAGCTTTCCGGAATGGACAGCGGATAACGGCACAGAGGAAACCGGGCATATAAGCAAGTATAAAGGTATGTCCTATCAGTGTATAAATGCTATACAAAGATTTGAACACTATACGCCGGATATTGCGACCAACAATTACAATCCATATCCAGCGCCTGACGCTGAGGGCATATTCCCCTATGTGTACGGAATGGGAGTAAGCATTGGTATGAAGGAAAGATACAACGGAACAGTATACAGGGCGATACAGGCCATGACGAAGCAGATAAATCCACCAAGTGATTTACCTGCTATTTTTGTGAGAGAGGGATGATTATATGGCAAGTGGAGATATATTAAGCACATTGGCCGATAAGGGCACGTTGGACTTGACAAAGGCCGATACAACGGCGATAAGAAATACCCTCGGAGAATTTTCCGGGGGGGGTATTGAGGATAATGTAGTAAAAAAGCTGCTTGAATTGGAAGGCAGGATTGATGAAATAGCAGCAAAGCAGAATTATCAAGATGATGATTTTTATATTGAGTGCGGAAAAAATTATACAGCTCTAACGGGTAAAACGTTGTCTGCAACAAATATAACTTTAGTAGATGTAACGGGAACTGGCACGATACATACTTTATCCTTCGGTAACGGTCTTGTTGCTACCATATATATAGATGATAAAATATTTGCACAATCGAATGGTGTAAATAATTATGGTGCTTATTTTGGAATAACGAAGGACACAGTTTATAAGCTGCAAAAAAGAGATGACACCTCATCATCTTCATCGTTATATTGCGCTGCTGCCTTAAACTTTAAAAAGAATTTCAAAGTGGTAGCCAATAATCCTAGTGGAAGCAGCTCATCTAATAATTCATATCAGATTATTTACGGCATAGGAGGTGCGGCAGTATGAAAATCATCAAAACAGAAGAAATAGACGGCTATACAATCAATACCTATGACAATGGTGTAATTGAAAAATACATAACAGGCAGTAAAACGGACACAGAACCGGAACCACTTGAGCCGCAGCCAACCAATGCCGATATACTTGCCGCCCTTCAAAAATCCCAGCAGGAACTACAGCAGGAGGCAATCGACAGTTACACAATGATTTTCATAAAAATAATTCATTATTATCTGTTGATACTTTTCCATATTTACAAGGTGAATTTTACCTAAATCAAAATAGTTTTTGTTTTGATAAACATACTATTGTGATGGGAGCTTCTGGCTGTGGCAAATCCAAATTTATTAGTTCTTTTATTTACAATATATATCAAGATGAAAATTTAAGAAATCTCTATAGAGTGGTAGTTATCGATCCACATGCATCATTAAAAAATGATATTGGTGGAATTGGAAAAGTATTGGATTTTAGTACTAGACAAAATAGTACTTATTTATTTGCTAATAATAAAAATGATGTTGTATCTTCTACAGAATTATTACTAGACTTATTTAAAATATTAATTGCTGAACAATATAATTCAAAATTAGAAAGAGTTTTGCGTCATTCAGTATATCTGTTATTAACTTATGAAGCTTTTAACTTTGAAAATTTAAAAAAAGTTTTATTGGATTTAAAATATCGAAACGCTCTAATTAAGCAATTAAAACATACACTACCGATCAGCATAATAGACTTTTTTTTAACTGATTTTAATGATTTAAAAACTAAATCTTATGGGGAAGCTATTTCCCCTATTATATCTTTTATTGATGAAATGGAAATGGTTCCTATATTTAATAGTCAAAATAAATGTAATAATTTAAAAGAAATTATTGATGATAATTTTTTAACATTATTTTCATTAGATAGAACTGTTTTTGGTGATAAAGTAACAAAAACTGTATCTGGACTTATTATGCAATTATTATTTACTATTATGCAAAAACAGAAAATTAATAAACATATTATATTTATTATTGATGAAGTAGCTACTATTGAGAATCCTATTTTATCTAAGTATCTAGCAGAATCTAGAAAGTATAACTTATCTTTAATATTAGCAGGACAATATTTTAATCAAATATCATCTCAACTCCAAAAAGCTATTTTTGCTAATACCATTAACTATTTTATTTTTAGGGTATCAAAATTAGATGCTAATGTCTTAGTTGACAATTTCAATATGAAAATACCATTAGATGATTCTAGAGAAAGAAAAATAAAATTATTAACAGAACTAAATAATCGTGAATGTATTGTTAGATTAGAAGCTAATAATACACTATTTCCTGCTTTTAAGGGAAAAACTTTAGAATATAAAAGTATTCCAGAAATAATAAAAGAAAATAGTATAGACATTTCACATAAGCAAAAAAAAGATGAAGTTAATAAAAGTCACTTTTATTTCAATAATAATATAAATTTAAGAGATATATTAATATCAAATTCTACTAGTAGAAAGGTTGTAAAAAAATGAATGAAGAAAAAGCATTAGAAATAGTTAATAAAATATTTAAAAATGTATTTGATAAAAACAATAATTTTAATTTAGAAGAGATTTTAGAAAAATTTGCTTTTGATGTAAAACTTCCTAAGCAGGTGTATGATACTACTACAAATGAAATAACTTGGGCTGATTCTATTAATAGTGGTAGATTTATCACTAATAAAAATATGATGAAAAGGGATAATAACAAAGGTTGGTTATTGCCAAAAAAACAAATTAATAATTTAGAGGAATTAATCGATATATGGAATACCATTAACTTAACTACTACCGAAAGAGTATATAACTCTATTAATGTTATTAAAAGTGATACTATTTATAGATGTGAAAATGTATACAACAGTACAGATTGTAATGATTGTAAAAATATTATTTACTGTGACTCTTGTGGAAATAGTGAATTTCTACTAGCCTGCGGAAGATCTGGAAGTTGTAATTTTTGCATCAGAACTGATGATTCTAAGGATTGTAGTAATAGTTACAATATCATATGTTGTAATAAAATCAGTAATTCATTATTTATCCAAGATTGTTTTAACTTGTATGAATGTATGTTTTGTTCACATATTGCTGCAAAAAGATTTTGTATTGCCAATATGCAATTTGAAGAACAGGAATATTATGAAATCAAAAATAAAATTATAGAATGGATACTAAACCCTTAATTTTTTTGACTATTTATTATATTTTTTTCTATTCCAACATTTTATTTACTTACTACAAGACTTTGCTTGAATGTTCTATTAAAAAAGTGAAGTAATCCAGATATTATTTTAAAAAATTAAAATAGTATTCCTACCAATTTATACTCAAATTTTAGTAGCTAATTACATTTACTGAAGTAGTGTTATGGTAAATGATATAGTATTTAAAACATTTTCATCGTTTTTACCTATATAAATAAAAAGTGATGTAGAAAATAAAGGTGTTACTTTACCAACATAATCTTTATAAACTAAACTATCAGTAAGCTGTATATTTTACTTCAACTTGGTTTGTTATAAATTTCTTTTCTAGTTAGTGTTTAGTTTTTTTAAATACTAATTTAAAATCTTCAATTTTTTACTACTTTATATTATTAATTTTCCTAATTATAGATATTGTCACAGTCAAGAAGAGGTTTTCTTACATACTTTATATTAACTATTATGGAGGTTAAATTATGAATCATAAAGATAAGATAAATGAAATTATAGAAGTAAGTAAAAAGCGTTTGGAACTCAAAAAAATTGGTTTACTTCCTTATGCAATTGGGCCAACTGGTCCTACTGGGCCTAGTGGTAGAGGGTTAGAAATTATGGGTAGTTATGCTAGTTTAGAAGAATTAAAAAAAGATCACCCTACTGGTAAAGATGGCGATAGTTATATTATCGACGGTGAATTATATATTTGGGATTCTACTATTCATAACTGGACTGATATTGGTAATATTAAGGGGCCTAAAGGAGATACTGGAGATACTGAGACTTTTATTATTCAAAAAACTACTACAGGAGAAGCTGGTACAAAAGCACAGGTAATTGACAATAGAACTGGATTAGAACATCACTTAAATTTTATAATTCCTAAGGGTGATAAAGGTGAGACTGGTAACGAAGGTAAAATGGGGCCTACTGGTCCTAAAGGAGAAATAGGTCCTAAAGGTGAAACTGGTCTTCAAGGAGAAATAGGCCCTATAGGAATTCAAGGGCCAACTGGGCCAACTGGACCAACGGGACCACGAGGAACTGCTAGTCCAACTGATTATAATACTATTGGCTTTGCTAGTATTATAGATACCAAAAAAGCTGGAACTACTCAAATTGGTAACACAAGAGTAATCCCTGGCGTTAGTGATTATATAGTGATTAACGGTAATAGTATCACAATTAAAAAAACTAGTGTGTTTGAAATTGTACTTTGTGGTAGAATTTCTGGAGTTACTCAAAATACAGGAGCATCTTTTTCATTATTTAATATAGAAACAAATGCTGTAGTTAGTGACTTATTATTTGTATTAGAAGCAGGAAATACGCCTGATATGAATTTTTCTGAAATGACTGTAACAGATATTATAGGTCCTACTACTTTAGAAGTTAGAACGACTATTAATGGTAATGATGAAATTAGTTTTTCAGAAATGAATGTATTACTTAAAAGCTATAATATTTAGAAAATAAAAACTATAAACAAATTTAAAAAGTAAAGCTGTTTATAGTTTTTTTATTATTTTAATAAATGGTAGACATGATTAAGACATTAGATATTGTTCCTTTTAAAATAATCTTTAGTAAATTTTATGATAACTATTTTTCCTTATTCTATTATTAAGCAACAATTTTATTATAAATTTTCTTTGATTTCTGGAAATAAGTTATATAGATTATATCCCAATAAACTATCAAAATATTCTTTCAGTTTGTATTTTTCTTGAATATGATAGTTAGTATTAGAATAAGCACCTCTCCTAGTTATTATATCAATTAATCTTTTGTCTATTGTTAAAATTTTCGTAGTAAACATTAAATCACACAAATTTATTATTTTTTCATAAATTGTATATTCATGATTTTTTATAAATTTTGTTCTAAATGGAATATCATCTGGTAATCCTTAATAGTAATTCTTTTTCTATTATTTCTTTTCTACTTCTTCTTTATATTTATTATAATCATATCTTTCTAATAATTCTTTTTTTGTTATTCCATAAGTTTTTTCAAATTGCTTTTGACCCATAAATAATTTTCTATAATTATTCATATCTATATTAATTCCTAAATCTATATAAAAAGAATATCTTGCATAACTTAAGTTTATACTTTGCATTAACATCTTTGCATCAATAACTGCCAATTCATGCATATCAATCAAATTATAAAAATCTATTTTTTGTTTTATGTTTTCGATTGATAACCCATAAATTGAAGGCAAAGCTTTCGTCATTTTGATTACTTCTTCTTTCGTATAACCTAAATCCATTATATCAGTTATTTTTCGCTTCATATTTTCAATTGAATAGCTATAAATTGCAGGTAAAGTTTTCGTCATTTTGATTACTTCTTCTTTCGTATAACCCAATTCCATTATATCGGCTATCTTTTGCTTCATATTTTCGATTGAATAGCCATAAATTTTAGGTAAAGCTTTCGTCATCCTGATTACTTCTTCTTTCGTATAACCTAAATCCATTATATCGATTATCTTTTGCTCCATATTTTCGATTGATAACCCATAAATTGAAGGCAAAGCTTTCGTCATTTTGATTACTT
>OHAS01001086.1_pt1 | contig 22344 bp, 16 predicted proteins | sample 1577131 | NCBI WGS metagenome assembly OHAS01 (sample SAMEA3541566, study PRJEB24748) | human gut metagenome | biome: human gut; feature: human-associated habitat; material: faeces | place: China | collected 2012 | reverse complement strand
GGCGGTGGCAAAAACAGGCAGAGGTAGGCCTATAATGACAGAGATAATAGGAGCTGGCAAGTTCCGGGCATCGTGAAGAACGGGACGGATGGGTAGCACTCAAGTACGTCCCATTCGTCCCGTTCGAGGGAATTACGGAAATGACTGCATCTGAAGCGGAACCGGTTTTTGATTATCGCGGAGCAGATTTTGCCATAACGCAGTTCGGCCCGGACGGGATGCGGGCCAGATGGCCGTCCAGAAAATCAGTAAAGCTGACGGGACATACCGAAGTATTTCCCGTTCGGGCCGGACAAGGCAGGGCGAAAGATGCCCGTGAGAATCGAAAACTACGCCCAGAGATTCCGGGGATATTTACCCTCGGCAATCATCTTCTCGATGGCGGCCATCAGCGCGGGTTTGTCCTCCTTGTAGGTGACGCCGTGCCACTGGGCGGCCGAACGCAGCACGCGGAGCGTAGCCGTGCCGTCGCCGATCAGCTTGTTGACCATCGTCGGAATGTAGAACTCCGACTTGATATTGTCCTTGTTGGCCTCGAACCAGACTTTGAAGTACTCCTTCGAGTAGGTGAAGAAGTCGGGCGTGAAGCCGAAGAGGTTCATCGAAACGGGAGTGTCCTCGGCAAGAGGCTCGTCGGCGCCGTTGTCGTGGAAGACGATCTGTCCGTCGGGCATCCGCTCGATCTGCGTCCGCTCGACCATCGACGTGAGGTCGCCTTTCGGATCGACGCCGCAGACGCCGCGCGAAACCGTACCGTTCTCCGAAAGCGTCTTGTTCAGGTCGTAAGCGACCATGCAATAGCTGTTGCGGCTCTCGCCGAGCTGCGCCAGGTAGTCCCCGATGGTCTTATAGGCCTCGGCGCCGTAGAAATCGTCGGCGTTGATCACGGCGAAGGGTTCGTGAACCGCATCGGCTGCCATCATCACGGCGTGGTTCGTACCCCACGGCTTGACACGGCCTTCGGGAACGGCAAGACCTTCGGGCAGGTAGTCGAGTTCCTGGAAAACGAAATCCACGGCGATGCGCCCGCCGAAACGGTCGGCCGAGAAGACCTCGCGGAACTCCTTCTCGAAGGAGTGGCGGATGACGAAGACGACCTTGCCGAAACCGGCGCGGATGGCGTCGTAGACCGAATAGTCGATGATGGCCTCGTTGTTGGGACCGACACCGTCCATCTGTTTGAGCGACCCGTAGCGGGAGCCCATGCCCGCGGCGAGTACCAGTAATGTGGGTTTTACCATGTTATTTTATCTGTTTATGACATTGGTTCAAAACATCCACAAAGGTAAAAAATTAAGCGCGCCCCGCAAAGGATTTATGCAAATTTGCCTATCTTTGTAGGGTTAACAAAGAGAAATCGTACCCGGAGAGATGAAATTTCTGAAAACCATACGGGCATGGTGGCGCGGCCTGTTCCGCAAACGCCGGTTCAACATGCTCAACGCCACGGACAACACCGAAGAGTGGCACATGCACCTCTCGCCGGCGAGTATCCTCGCGGGACTGGTGGCGTTCATGCTGATGCTCTTCATCCTCACGCTGTCGCTGGTGGCGTACTCTCCCATCCTGGAATTCCTGCCCGGATACCGCACCGAGGCCGACCGTTCGCGCGAAAGCCTCGTGCAGAACATCATCCGGCTCGACTCGATGGAGCGCATGATGAACGACATGCTGACCTACAACGAGAACATAGCCCTGATCATGGAGGGACGCACGCCCGTGGCGCGCGTGCTCGCCTCGTCGGACTCGTCGCGCATCAGCAAGGTGCTGGTGATGCCCTCGCACGAAGACTCGCTCCTGCGGGCCCAGATGGAGGGCGACGGCGAATACGCCATCGCCGGACAGGGCGGCTCGCGGCGCAAGGTGCGCGAGGCCATCGAGCTGGCGACGCCCGTCGAGGGAATCATAACCGGAAAATTCGACATCCGGCAGGGAAATTTCGGTGTGAAGATCGCCGCGACCGCCGCCGACCGCATCACGGCCATCGACAACGGCACGGTGGTTCAGAGCCTCTGGACCCCGGAGACGGGTTACATCGTGGTCCTGCAACACGCCGGGAACCTGATCTCGGTCTACAAGAACCTCTCGCAGTCGCTCGTAACGACCGGCCAGACCATCCGTTCGGGCGAACTGATCGGCTACAACGCCGAAGTGCAGGACGGAGAGGTCCGGCTCTTCGAATTTGAACTCTGGAACAACGGCAAACCCGTGGACCCCGAGGGGTACATCGTCTTCTGACAAACGCATGAAACAAAGACTCGCAATACTGGGTTCGACCGGCTCGATCGGCGTGCAGACGCTCGACATCGCCCGCGAAAACCCCGGCCGCTTCGAGGTCCGCGTCCTCACGGCCAACCGCAACTGGGAACGACTGGCCCGGCAGGCCCGGGAATTCGACGCCGACGCGGCGGTGATCGCCGACAAACAGCACTACGCGCAGCTGCGCGACGCACTCGCGGGTGATTTCTGTATTCTGGATGAAAATGACCAGATATACATTTCCACAGGGGATCGCCGGCTTCCTTCTTCTGAAAAGCTTGCTCAGTTCCGGGAGGATCCTGCCTTATGCATCTCCAATCACAGCTGCAGTCTGTACAAGCTGAACAACGCACCTCAGAGCAATATGCTTCTGATCGTATGGGGCTCCGGAGAGCAGGCTTCTACCATCGGAGAGCTTGCTGTCTGCCAGGTAGAAAGTCTCCTAACCGCCTATACGGAAAAAACAGACAAGAACTCCTTTATGCAGAATCTTCTCCTGAACCGCTATTCCCAGGTAGAGGCTTTTAACAAGGCTGCCCGTCTTCATATCACACCTACTGCCCGCCGTGCGGTATTTCTTGTAGAAACCAAGCAGCACAAGGACGAAAATGCCCTTGCTACCATCCGTAACATCTTTTCTGCCCGTACACGGGATTTTATCACTGCACTGGATGATTCCGGCATCATCGTAGTACGTGAGCTTCAGAACACCGAAAGCTACGAAGAGTTGGATGGTATCGCCTGCATGCTGGTGGATATGCTCAATACAGAGGCCATGACCTCTGCCTGGGTTTCCTACAGCAATGTTGCAGATGATATCATGGAGCTTTCCGATGCCTACAAGGAAGCCCGCACTGCTCTGGAGGTCGGCAAGATCTTTTATGCTGACAAAAACGTTTTCGGTTACAACCGGCTGGGCATTGGCCGTCTGATCTATCAGCTTCCCACTCAGGTCTGCAACATGTTTGTAGGCGAGATCTTCGGAGAAGAATCCCTGGAATCTATTGACGACGAAACCCTCAATATCATCCGGACCTTCTTTGAAAATAACCTGAACCTTTCTGAAACTTCCAGACAGCTCTATGTACACCGGAATACTCTGGTATACCGTTTTGAAAAGCTGCAGAAGCGTTTTGGCCTGGATATCCGTACCTTTGAGGATGCGCTGGCCTTCAAGCTTGCCATGATGGTGTCCGATTACATCACCTACTCCGGAAATCATGGGAAATAGATTCTGTCCGTAAAAATCCATCCAAAATGCCCGGAACACAAAAAAGCCCCGGAAACAGCAGATAATGTCTGTTTCCGAGGCTTTCTTTATTTCAGCAACATCAGATGCTCCGGTGGAAGATACAGATATTCCGGAAGATCTTTATCCGGATCCTCCGTAAAGCTGTTTTTGGGACGCATCCACCATAATCCGGCAGCATTCTCTTCCGCTTTGTTCCGGATCATATACTGATGTTCAAATGTAGTTTCTATGTATTGGTCTACCCGCACTGCCATACAGTTCTCACCCGGCTTTGATTCCGGGCGGATCCAGTGGCCGCGTATCCCTACGTAAGTAATGTCCTCATCTACGTTTTCTTCGGTATGGAGCTTCATTTTCCAGTCCGCCGCATAGATCTCGTGAGATCCCAGTCTCTCCGCTCTGGAAAAATTCTTACATCCGGTAAGCTTTGCTGCTTCCAGAAGTCCCGGTCTCTCAAACAGCTGCTTTGTCTCCCCGGTCAGAAGGATCCTGCCTTCATGTACAATGGAAAGCTCCCTGCAGAATTTATAGGCCTCATCTCTGCTGTGTGTCACAAGGATCATATCTCCCGGATAGTCCTTGAGGAAATCCTGCATCTCCCGCTGGAGCACGTCCTTCAGGTAACCGTCCAGTGCGGAAAACGGCTCATCCAGAAGAATAGCTTCCGGCTCTCCGATCATCATTCTGGCCAGTGCCACTCTCTGCTGCTGTCCGCCGGAAAGCTGTGAGGGCAGGCGCTTCTCCAGCCCCTCCAGATGATATCGCCGAATCAGATCTGCCACCTTTTCCCTGGCGGAGGATTTTTCCCCACGATAACCGCAGCGGATATTCTGTTCCACTGTCATGGTTGGGAACAAAGCATAATTCTGAAACAGATATCCGATCCGTCGCTTCTGCGGTTTCAAATTGATCCCCTTTTCAGAATCAAACACTGTTTTTCCATTGATGACGATTCTTCCCTTATCCGGTGTTTCGATCCCTGCAATACAACGTAAGGTCATGCTTTTTCCGCTGCCGGAAGCACCAAGAAGCCCAATGGATGCCGAACTGCCTTCAAAATTCACCTTCAGGGAAAAATCACGGAAGTTTTTTTCGATATTTACTTTGACTGCCATCAGATCCACCTTCTTGTCTTCATTCCTCTTCCGGATACGATATTGATCAATGCCACGATCACAAAGGATATCAGCACGATCACAATGACCCAGAATCCTGCAGTTCCGTAATTTCCGGCTGCTGTCTCTGATGCAATGGCAACAGAAACTGTTCTGGTTTTTCCAAGGATATTTCCGGCAAGCATGGAGGTTGCGCCATATTCTCCGATCGCGCGTGCAAATGCCAGCACTGTTCCGGATGCAATCCCCGGTCCTGCCGCCGGCATGATTACCCGCCAGAATATCCTGCTGTCACTCATCCCCAGAGTCTGACCTGCATGGATAAGATTTATATCCACCTGTTCAAAAGCAGCCCGTGCATTGCGGTACATCAGCGGAAATGCGATCACTGCCGCTGCAATCACACAGCCCTTCCAGGTCTGCACGATCTTAATATCAAAATTATCCAGAAGAAAGCTTCCGAAGGGCCTTTTCAGGCTGAAGATCAGAAGCAGAAAAAATCCAGCCACTGTAGGAGGAAGTACCAACGGAAGAGTAAGGATCCCGTCCAGTACTGCTCTGGCTCCCGGCTTCAGTTTCATAATCTTTCGGGCAAAGAATATTCCCAGAAAAAAAGCGATCACTGTCGCTGCCAGACCTGTTTTTAAGGAAATCCACAGAGGACTCCAGTTTATTTCTCTCAAAAATTCTGCCATATTTCATTCCTGTGTCAGCATTTACTGTGTTTCAGTATTTACCGCCTGCCGTTTTCTACATCATGCTCATTTGGATGTACTGTCTGCGGAAGCTGTGCTGTCCTCAGCCTCATATGCTGTAAATCCATAATCCTCAAATACCTTAATTGCTGCGTCAGACTCTACATAATCAAGAAAAGCCTCTGCTGCCTTGGTATCGTCTTCAGATGCTTCCTTGTCCTCGATAAGTCCCACAGGATAAAGAACCGGCGTCTTAAGGCTGTCTGCCGGCGCCTCTGCGATGATATCCACTTTATCAGTAACAGATGCAGCATCTGTCGCATATACAACACCAACCTCATTACTTCCTTCACTGACTGCTGCAAGTACATCCGTTACATTCTTGCACTCGTTGATCTCCATTTTGTTTACATCGTCCATGATTCCAAGATTGCTAAAGATCTCACGAGAGTACTGTCCCACCGGAACATCCTCTCCTGCAAGCGCCATATTCTCAGCGTCTGTGATATTCTCGAATCCTGTTACCTTTGTCTCTCCGTCCTTTGGTTTGATCAGAACGACTTTGTTCTCAAGAAGATCCTTAACGGTGTCTTCCTTTGTCAGTTTTTCCTCTGTGAGGGCATCCATCTGTTTATCTGCTGCTGAAAAGAACAGATCGCAGCGTGCACCTTCCTCGATCTGTGTCTGCAGTGTACCTGAGCTGTCTGCACTGTAATAGATCGTTACATTCGGATAAAGCTCATTAAAATCCTTCTGGATCTCCTCCATGGAATTGCTGAGGCTGGCAGCGATAAAAGCATAAACCTCTCCCTTCAGGTTCTCATCACCTTTCACTTCTTTGTCTGCTGCAAAAACAGTTCCGGTCATAAGGCCTGTTGTTAAAATTCCCGCGGTAAGAGCTGCTAAGATTTTTTTCTTCATCTTTTGCTTCTCTCCTTTTCTGTTTCATTCAGTTTTGTTTAGTTTTGAATGGTTTCGTCTAATTTTACCGAAAGGAAAGTTTCTTGTCAAGCCATAAGGCATTGCTGTTTTTCTCTACAAGTGCTATCATAAATACATAGCTGACAAGCTTCGTTTCTTATCATGAGTGGCTTGCAGTACTCCTGATACGGACAAATCCCACATCATGTTCATTGCTCTGTACAACGGAAGCAGAGAACTTGCCTGATCCGGTTCATTCAATATTCAAGAAAAGGAGAATTACCTATGAAACTCAGTGCACGTAATCAGTTAAAAGGAAAAATCATCAACATCAACCAGGGAGCTGTAAATTCCATCGTTTCCATCGATATCGGTGGTGGAAATATCATCACTGCTACCATCTCCTGTGCGGCGGTGGAAGAGCTTGGACTGAAAGTAGGCTCTGATGCTTACGCAGTCATCAAAGCAACCAATGTTATGGTAGGTATCGATGAATAAGGTTTACACAGCCCAGGAAGTGGCAGATAAGCTGAAGATCAAAAAGTCAACGGTATATGACCTGATCAAGCGGGGAGAGCTGCCATCCTCCAAAGTCGGCAAACAACTGCGGGTCAGCGAGGAACAGTTGTCTCAGTATCTTAATAGTCCGGAATGTTCTTCCCCTTCTGTTCAGTCTCACAATTATCAGCCGGAAAGTTCTCTTCTGAAAAGAGATTATCTTCTGCATTCCAGTGGACTGATCATCAGCGGGCAGGCTTCTCCGGCTCTGGATCTTCTCCTGAATCAGCTTCCCACACACCCGGACAGTCTGCCGATTCTGCAATCTCACATGAATACCTACAACGGACTGTATTCTCTCTATTTTGAAAAAGTCCACATTGCCTGTGCATCCGCCTCACCGGAGGATATCCATAGCCTTGTACCCGGTGTCCCACTGACTGTGATCTCTCTGTGTCAGTATCCCGTCGGCTTCTATGTAAAAAAAGAAAATCCCAAGAATATCCGGGGATTTTCTGATCTTACACGGGCAGATATTATTTTTGCGAACCGCGAAAAAGGAAGCAGCCGTCGAATCCTTCTCGACCGTACACTGCTGTCTTCCGAAATTTCACCGGATTCCATATCCGGATATCGAAATGAGCTTGTTACCGATCACTCCACGGCTGCCGCAGTGGCTGGTGGACAGGCAGACATAGCTCTTGGCGAGGCCTGTGTGGCGAGAAGCTTTCCGGAGCTGGATTTTCTTCCTGTTTGCCAGGAATCACTCTTCCTGGTTATGCAGACCAAGAATCTGAGCACCCCTGGCTTTCAGTCCGTAGTGGAAACCATTGCATCCGAACCTTTCCGTCGGTTCCTGTCTCTCCAGACCGGCTACGATACCACAGATACCGGAAACATCCGGCATATTAAAGGATAAAGAAAAACCTTATCTGTGAAATTCTTCCGCAACCATTTCTTTGATGATAATACAAAATCAGCCAGCACGTTCATGAAGGCCCTCGGGCTCATGACTGCTGGCTGATCTTTATGTATTCAGATATTGATATACTCTTGAAGAAATCGAACGGATTCCGTGCAGTAAATGATCTTCGGAGGCTCCTTCAGAGAATATACATAATACATAATTTGTTTTCTTTCCATAGATGATCGCCATATCATGCTGAACTGAGCTTGTTTCACCCGTTTTGTTCGCACACACTACACCTGCCGGAAGGCCTGATGGAATTTTGTATCGTTTCGTCTGATGCAGTAAAAGATTTAACATTTCTCTGGAATACTGTTGAGAAACGCACCGACCTCTATAGATTTTTTCTAAAAGCATCCCACAATCTTTTGCAGATGCCGTGTTACGCCACCCATCACTGCTCCAGGCTGAAGAAGATGGATGCAAGGAACTGTGGCAGCCGGTATTTTTGTAACCGTTCTTTCGAAGATATTGGTTCACTACAGCCGTTCCTCCTACAAAGCTTCCGCCCCCTTGACGCCTTACCAGTTCATTATAACATTCATTATCACTGACGGTGATCATATCCCACAGCAAGCTGTACACACCGGAGCTGTATTGCATTTTTCCCTGACGAATCTGATCATAGACGGATGCCATCACAAACGCCTTGATCGTACTTGCCGGATACATTTCCTGATCATTTATATTTACAACATTTCCTGTTTTCAGATCTTTTATATAAACAGACCAGTTTCCACCGTAGGCAGAAGCAAAACTCTCTAATTCCGATTTAAACTCACTTAAGGCATACTCTGATCTTGTACTTTTTCTTCCCCTCCAGTCCACATACTGACCATCCGGTGTTTTCATATTTTTCGCAATGGTTCCGTTAGATTTCAGGTAATAGCCATCTTTCCACCGGTTCACCAGCATTTTTCCATTTTGATCTACATAATATTGCTGGCCATCACAGGTTACCCACCCTGCCTTCTGTGCCATTCTTCCGTTATCATTGCCAAAATAATAGATTCCGTTAAACTTTTTTCCCTGAACTGTTTTGTTCATTTTATGAAAAGACGGACGCATGCAGATTCTTCCGGTTCCATAGAAATAATAATAACCACTTTTAAAATTACGCCCACCGAATCTTCTCTGTCTTATATAACGTACTGTTCCACGATCAGCCAGTTTTCCGTACGCTTCCACATAATAAATGCCTGCGATAATTTTTTTGCCCCGCACGTTCTGTTCAGCTACGTTTACAAAGCCACGCTCTCCCTTTGAAATTCTTCCATTGGAGTCTGTGATGTGGTATTTATCAAAGCGGACACCAGAAACTGTCTTTTTATCGAAATAATACACGGATTGTTTTCTCAAAAGTTTTCCGTTTTTGTCAAACATATAAAATCCTGTTTTTAAAAACTCTGTCTTTGGAATTGACAAATAACGCAATCCGCTAAGTTTTCGCTTCTTTGAATCTTTCAGATACCAGTTTCCGCCGGATTTCTGAAGATAATTTCCACTGTTATCCCAAAATCGTACTGTTCTTTCAGCAGCCTCGACCTTTATCTCTGTACTTCTGATACCAATAATGCCTCCAAAAATCATTACTAATATCATCCAATATATACAAACTATTTTCTTTGCTTTCATACTTTAACAAGCCCTGCCACAGACGATGACAGGTCTTTCTCCTTTATCTTTATTATCCTATTTTCACACAGATGTTCTGGATCAGGCGGTTGTATCCGCTTACCTTTTTCAGCCATTCCAGCGCTATGGACACGGCCAGTGAAGCCAGCAGAAGCGTCAGTGTATTGGTCAGAAAATATCCACTCACATATACAAAAGAATATTGTCTTATAAATGTATGTATCAGAAATATATTCATGGAATGTTTTCCGAGAAACAGTAAAATCTGTCGCACTCCCGGAATAACATTAATAAATTCGCAGCAAAATGCCATAAATACAATTGGATACACACCCCAGTGGATCTCACTGTATACCTTCAGCGGCAAAGTTCTGTAGGCTTTATACAAAATAAACACCGCAAGAAGTTCCAGAAGAAATTTGAAAACATGCTTCACTCCAACATTCCATATCCTAAACCATCGGTTAAACAAATCATACTTGGCTACACACATTCCCATGAGAAATACCGGTAAAAATGCATAAATACCTGTAATTCCCATAACCTCCATGGAAATTGTCCGCGGAAATGCCGCAACAGCCACAAGAATAAATACCAGATATTCTTCCTTTATCATAAACAGCGGCACGCAGATGATAAAAATGATCGCCGCGCTCATATACCACCAGGTTCCGTTCAGAGTCGAAGTTCCGAAAAGTTTCGCCAGACCAAAAAAATCCAGCACCATTGCGCTAACACCTTTGGCAATATTTCCGTTTCCGAAATATCTGGTCACGGCATAGCCGTTATAAAGCTGTAAGATCACAACAGAAAGCCCCCATATGATCCAGAACCCTCCCATTGTTTTTATCAGTCTTTTGGCTGTCCACTTACCAGGTGTGGAATTATTTTTTCTGTAACTGAGATACAGTCCGTATCCGGAAATAAATGCATAGATCGGTACACAGATCTTAAATGTTCTGCACAGATACATGATCCGATCTGCCGAAAACGGAGTGAAAACAACATTCAGTCCCTCAAATCTGTCTTGACTCAGATACATATGATGGAACAGCATCATAACAATGGCAATGCCCTTTATCGCCTGAGAATTATATTTATCAAACTTTATTGCCTGCTTTCCTTCCAAAATCCAACCTCCATATTACCGATTCTCGATGATTCTCTCATACACACGTTTGGAACAGTTACGGTCATTAAATGCAAAGGTCTCATCCATTCGTTTCCGATATTCCTCTTTCATCTGACAGCTGTCTGCCATATATTCAATGATCCGTTCCACAGTTCCGTCCAGTGTATGTTCCACCTCTCCAAAGCCATCTCTCTCATAGTCAAAGTATCCCTCTGTGTAGGAATGCGCACCACTGAAAAAGCTGTCTCTGTCAAACTGGGAGTATACGATGGGTTTTCTCAGGTATGCAAAATCAAAGGCAACCGAAGAATAGTCCGTGATCATCAGATCTGTCTGGGCAAAAATGTCCTTGTAGGAATAAGACGAATCCATAAATTTTACCCGTGGATCATGGCGGAACATATGCAGGCCATCAATGGTATTTGGGTGAGGCATGAAGCAGATGGTATATCCGTATTTCTCTGCCGCTCCCAGAAGTTTTTCGTTGTTGAGAAGATCATCATAAAAATGGAAGTATTCGCTTTCCTGAAATTCTTTTCCAAGCTGCCATACTCCTCTGGCATCGGTTCCTGAGGAAAGGCTCTTGCGCCAGGTAGGCATCACCGTCACATACTTGCGCTCATCATGGACCAGACGGTCATAGCGTGGCATTCCCGTAAGCCAGATATTTTTTTCCGGATAAAAATAGTCATAGGTAAAGGCAGAATCATACTCCGGCTTTGTGCTGACGATAAATCCGAAAAGATTACGGTTGTATTTGTTCAGCCACTTGGACTGGTTGTCTTTGGTAACACCATGCTGCAGAAATACCAGCTTTTTGTCATAGATGATATCACGGTACAGATACTCCAGCTTTCCAAAAGGATTGATCACCGGTTTGTTAGCCTGGGAGGACAGTGAAAATTCATTCAGCAGGAACAGAAGCTTATGCTTCCAGGAGAAAGGCTCCACAACCTTTCCAAGCTTCCTCATTTCCACATAATCCTGTGTATCCTTGTTGACTACAAAATAAGGCTCCACCGTAGGGTCCGGATTGGCGCAGAGATAGCGGAACATCACTTCGCCGTTGTCATCTCCGCGTGTTGTACGATCGGAGATCAGCCAGATCTGCTTTTTCTGCTTTGCCTTCTGCATCTCGTAGAGCTTACGCACGAGAACTGCCTTTTTTCCGGCCTTTCCCTGAGAGAATATTGCTTTGGTGCGTTTTTTCTTCAGCTGTTTCTCTCTGCTCTGGCTGTATGGCTCTACAGTTACTTCATACTGATGGCCCAGAACTTTTGCATCTTCCTGATCCTCTCCACGGATCATCCGGACTTTTTCGTTAAGATACAGAAGCTTATCCTCTATATGAAGGAAAAGCGGCAGCTTCTTTGTAAATGGCACATATTTTCCGTAGGAAATATTGTACATTTTATTTACATGTCCATCTGTGCCTGTACCCCAGCTGATAAACTCACTGATCTCAGAAAGCGGAATGTCCACGATATACAGCTTCTCAACGGCACTTTCTTCCCTGCACCAGCCGGTTCTTCCCAGTGTATATTTCCATCTGGCTTCATAGGTGCTGCCACCAGTCATCATATATGCACGGTTTGTCCTGCTCACAGGCTCCACAATGGAAAATTCACAGTGCAGCTGGTCTTTTTCCGGCTGGAATATCTTGACATTAAGATTATCATATATGGGATTCAGGATCGTGTCCGCCTGATCCGGGAATTTTTTTCGGATATCCGGATAATATTTCCGGAGAAGATATACTTTGTTTGCCCTGCTGAGATGCTGATTGGACATCACGATTTCCGGAAACTCCATCTGTTTCAGGAAGCTTTCGATACCTTCCTCATATCTGCATTTTTTCTCTTCATCAAGCTCCTCGTTATCAAATATGACATCAGCCATTTTTGCGCTGTAATACAGCAGCACATAATCTGCATTTTTTTCATGAACAGGGTTTTCTTTTCTTCTGCAGTCTGCGATCTTTCGGAAAAATTCCTGATAAAATACCTCCAGTTGTTCCGGATCCTGCAGCATATTCTTCCAGTCCTCCACCATGAGATGGTCCGCAAGGATCTGCACATAGATATCTTCCCCTGAAGTCACTCCCAGACTCCGGCAGCTTACAATGGACTGATATACCATAGTCATCACATCCAGATACCAGATCTCCGGACGGATCTCGGATACCCATTTCACCTGATCTGCTGCAAATGTATAAGCGGCATACAGCTGATGCAGAAGATATACATTGTTATCCAGCGTTGTTTTTTCGGTGAAACGGTCACAGTAGTTATTATGCTCCCGCACATGGATATTTCCTTTTCCACAGATCTTTGTTATGACAACATCTCTGTTGTCTTCCTCAAAGCAGCGTCTGACCTCTGCACTGGATTTTGGGGAAAAACAGATTCCGGCTTTTGCAAAAACGACATAGTTTCCGGCTATCTTATCCTTCAGCTCTGCCACAAGATCCCCGCATTCCAGTCCGTCAATATATAAAAGATCCCTGTCATCCAGCATCTCCCGGAAACGGGAATCTTCCGGATTGAACTCTCCGTAGATCTTATCCAGCTCTTCGTCCTTGAGCTCTTTCTCCTTTTCTCCGGCTTCTTCCAACTCCCTCATGTCCCGTTCATCAGGGATATCCACATCTCCTGCTGTGCGTACTGCAAGGATCTGTACCGTTCCTTTAGGTGTGACCTCACGTACATTTTTAAAGGTTCTGTAAAGCTTTGCGGTATCTTTTGCAAAAACAACTACTGAAAATTCATACTCCCTGTTCATATTGCTCCTTTTGTATCCTTACATTAAAATTTTTTCTCTTTCAGCCTTCTTTTCAGTTTGTCCGGTATTTGAGCATTGGCTATATATTCATAGATTCGTTTGCTATTGTCATTGTCCCTGTAGGGAAGAAGCTCATCTCTCCTTCCTGAAAATTCCGGTTTTTCACGGAATCCGTTCCTCACATATTCTCCGATAAGATCCACCAGCTGGTTCTGATCCCATGCCAGATCTCCGAAAACATCTTTTTTGTAGTCCATATAGCTTCCCTGAACTTTCTCATAGGTTTCCAGATCAAAAGGATAAAATATCACCGGTTTTTCCTGATAGTAGACATCCCAGGAAACAGAAGAATAATCGGTGATCAGCATATGGCAGCTCATCAGAAGCTGATTCAGCGGCATGGTCCCAAATGGGATCAGACGGATATGCCTGTCTTCCACCTGAAAGCTCCGGATATGTTCCCGGAATTTCGGATGGATATAAAAATTCAGCGTGATATCCTCCTTTTCCAGAAGAGTCTTAAGCCTCTCATCCTGCAGAAATGCTTTATAACGCTGATAGTATTCACTTTTTTTGAACTGATCCTCGCTGATATCCTCCAGCCAGTTTCTCCATGTAGGCATCAGCAGGATCTCTTTATGAGCCGGATCTGACTTGTCCTCCAGCACATCCCACCTGGCTAGTCCGGTAATGATGATCTCTTCATTATCGTATCCGAAATAATCATGGATGATCTTCTGTTCATAACCTGAAGACACCACAAACAGTGCCATCTGATTGCCTCCGCCTTTATGGAAGGTCCTGTGGCATTGCTTGAAGCCCATCACTCCATGCTGGAGAAATACGATGTTCTTCCGTGCCTGATACAGAACCTTGTAGATGCTGTTGGGCGAATCCCAGATATAAAAATGCCGGATCGCATCAGTAGATATCAGATACCGGGCAGCGCTGAGATAGATCATGTACTTAAATGACATGAACTGGATCACATTGGCATCATACTCTTTTACAGCCTGATAATCCGGACATTTTTTATCTATTACATAAAAAATCCGACTTCTGTCCTTCTCCGGTACATGCTCCATACAGTACCGAAAAAAATAGAGGCCGTTGTCCTGTGCCATTGTACAATATTTCTCGCAGATCAGCCATAATTTCTTATGATCCCAGTAAGGTTTCAGGATAAAATAGCAGAATAATGCAAGAAATTCTTTTGCTATAAATGCATAGCTGTCATATTTCGGATCATATTTCCGATATTGAATGGTAAACTGCCTTGCTCCGTTAACAAATGGATAAACCATATGCCCATCCCCGGTTCTGGTCCATCTTGGAAAAAGAATCAGCTTAAGTTTAAGTTTTGAACTTAAGCCTCCCAGGATCGCATCCTCATAATTTCCTTTTCCTTCTTTATCCACAGATGCCACCACATCCCAGAATGCGGTTTCCATCGGATACTGATCTACATTGATCTGTGCATGATACACGATCGTATTTCCTTTTTTTGCTGTCTGCATTTCAAAAGGAAAGCTTGTATCCAGCACTGTATTTCGCTGTTTCAGCTTCAGGGAACGGATCCTTCCTCTGGATCCTTCCAGCTCAAAACTGATCTTTATGGTTCCTTTTGTCAGCGAAAATTTCCTGGTTTTTACCTTGATCTCCGCCGGAGCCTCCATTAACTGCTGCAATTTTTCACCACCTGTTACATTTCTTTGATCGCTTTGTAATTTCTTTCACAGTTCTTTGTATCCCACAGATCAAAATATTTTCCGTGTCTTTCCAGATAGATTTCTTCATTGGCAAATCCCTGTCCATGCAGACGGATCAGCCAGTCCGTTACTTCCTGTTCCGTTACACATACCGGGCCGAAGCCATCCTTCCGGAAATCAAAATACCCGATCTGATGATGACTTTGCCGGAATTTTTCATTGTCAAACTGGTAGTAGACCAGTGGTTTTTTCATGTAGGCAAAATCCATGGCCACGCTGGAAAAATCAGTCACCAGCACTGCGGACTCTTTAAGGAGTGTCTGCACATCGTACTCAGGCCAGGACGCCACTGTGATATTCGGATGATCCACATGAAAATATTTCAGGAACCGATGCATTTCCCTGTGCGGATAAAAAATGATCTGAAGATCGTTCTCCTCAATATAGCGGATCAGCCTCTCATCCTTGAGAAGTGCATCCCAGTAACGGTAATAATCGGTTTCCATGAATTTCTGTGCTTCCAGCTCGTGATCAGCAGCTGATATCTCATTGCGGATATACATACGCCATGTCGGCATGATCAGGATCTGGTTCTTTTTTATCTTCATATCATGAAGCTGGTCAAAACGGCATAGCCCCAGCTCCTGCACATAGCCTTCCGGATATCCGTACCGGTCATTGACATATTTCCACTCATCATAGGTACTGGTAACAAAAAGGCTCATTTTTGTATGCGGATAGTACAGAAAACTAAGATCTGCCGTGATGATCCCATGCTGCAGGAACGCCCGCTTGTTCCGCAGGATTCCGTAAACCTCCAGCACATAGCAGATGGCTGCGTTTGGTTTTCCCATTTTCTGGGAGCTGATATTTTTTGACGCAGCCAGATAGTATATCCAGTGGCGGAAGCTTCCATACTGGATTACCTGTCCCAGATCTTTTACCCGGGCATAATCCGGAGATTTTCTGTTGATGGCGTACACTGCATCCTCACTGGTATTTTCCCTCAGATATTTATACAACCAGAATCCGTTATCCCGGCATTCATTCTCCGTATCACAGAGAAGCCAGAGATCCCTGCGAAAAAGTCTGTAGACCATCGCAATGGGAAATGCCAGGATAAACTTAATAATGTGAAGCAGATCCCCAGGTTTTACTCGTTTCAGTTTTTCAAGAAATGTCTGTTCCATGTTTCCCTCTGTTTACAGGATCCCGGTTTATTCCTCTGACCAGTCTCCGTTATCATCCCAGACAATCTCTCCGTCTCCGCTGTCATCTGTACTGTTGTCAAGAGAATCGTCACCGCTGCCGCTGTTGCTGCTGTCATCTACATAGTCGCCGCTATCATCACTGCTGTCATAGTTTCCATCATCACTGCTGTTGTCGTAGCTTCCGTCATCGCTGTTGTCATAGTTTCCGTCATCACTGTTATCATAGCTTCCATCATCACTGTTGTCATAGCTTCCATCGCTGTTGTCGGAAGAAGTATCTGTGATACCGGAAGAACTATCTGTCAGATCTGAAGCATCTGTGCTGTCTGCGGAATCACTGCTGTCCGCCTCACTGTTGTCAGTTTCCACATTGCCAATAGTGCTCTTCTCACTCTTGTCACTGAGACTTGTATAGGTCAGGTATGCTTCTCCGTTATCGATCATCAGTTTTGCCTTTTCCATATCGCTCAGCTGTACACTGTAGATCTCATAGGCATTTCCGTCTCCGTCTACGATCTTCATATCATAGATGGCATCCCTTGCAGAATCCGGGGTGTAATACATCTGCACCTGCTCCGCATCTTTGATGGTAGCTTCTGCAGGAACAAGATTTTTGCCCCATTCTTCTCCTCCTGCCGCGCGGAGATAGATCTCACGGATCTCTCCCTTCGTGCTGTTGGTAAGATAAACGAATTTTGCGGTACTTGTCTTTACACCGATCAGCTTCGGTGCCGGTGTAGATGTGGGAAGCGGTGTGGATGTAGCCGGTGCAGCCGTAGGTGCGGCTGTAGGAACCGGTGTTGGTGTCACCTCTGCTGTTTCCTTTGATGATTTTCCACATCCGGCCATACCAAGCGCCGTCACTGCTGTCAGTACGATCAAAAGCTTCTTATATTTCATAATGATTACCTCCAGATTGCAGTTTTATGCTAAAAATGTTTTTCCAACGAAGTATCCGAGCACCAGAATACCAAGGATGATCCTGTACCAGCCGAATACTTTAAAATCGTGTTTCTTGATATATCCCATCAGGAATTTGATGGCAAGAATAGATACCACAAAGGATACCACAACACCTACGATCAGGATGATCAGCTCTATGGAGCTGAAGGCAAAACCGAATTTCACCAGTTTCAGAAGACTTGCTCCGAACATAACCGGAATTGCCAGGAAAAAGGTAAATTCTGCTGCAACCGTACGGGATGTTCCTGCAAGGATTCCTCCAATAATGGTAGAACCGGAACGGGATGTTCCCGGGATCACGGAAAGCACCTGGAAGCAGCCGATGATCAGCGCTGTCTTAAAGGAAAGCTCATCCAGTCTGGTGCAGGTTGGTCTGCGGCGTTTGTTGTAGTTCTCGATAACGATAAAAAGAACACCATAAACGATCAGCATGATGGCAACGACCACATAGTTATAAAATTTCTCTTCAATAATGTCATTAAAAGGAAGAGCGATGATGATCGTCGGCAGACATGCTACCAGGATCTTGAACCAGAGGATCCACTTATCCTTATCACAGTATTTTTCTACAAAGGTAAGGACAGTTCTGGGTACTGCCGACTGTTTACGCAGCGCCATCTGTGTTTTTTTCGGGATTTTTCTTATGTAAAAGGGCCACAGCTTGTTCCAGTACAGTACAACAACTGCCAGGATCGCGCCAAGCTGGATCACCACCAGGAAAAATTCCATAAATGCCTCGGATACATTCAGTTTGATGAACTCGTCCACAAGGATCATATGTCCGGTACTGCTGATCGGAAGCCACTCGGTGATTCCCTCCACAATACCGAGAAGGATAACCTTCAGTAATTCTATAAAAATCATGTTAACTCCTTTCCAAAAGCAAGATAAGGACAGGGCCGGTATGTGAACGACGGCCCCGTCCTTATCAGTATATTACATATTTGACAATTCGTAAACTTTTAATTTTTTATTTCGCAAAATTTACAATTTTTTATCGATTGTCGATGGTAGCGATATCTACCAGAGTCAGGTGGTTCAGGTCTGTATTCTCAAGACTTGTGACCAGAGCCTCTGCAGTATCAAGGCTTGTAAGCACATTGACACCTGTCTCGATGGCATTACGACGGATCACGAAACCATCTTTCTGATGCTCAACACCCTGTGGCGGTGTGTCGATAACAACATCGATCTTGTGGCCAAGGATCAGGTCCATCAGGTTCGGAGAAGGCTGCTCCAACTTGTTGGTACGTGTTACCTTGATTCCGTTCTCAGTCAGTATGCTTGCAGTACCTCGTGTTGCAAAGATACGATAGCCCTGAGCCTCGAAACGTTTTGCGATCGGAATGATATCCTTTTTATCCTCATCTTTTACAGTGATGATCATCTGTTTGTGCTTCGGAAGACGGATTCCGGCTCCGATGAAGGCTTTGTAAAGAGCCTCGTTAAAGGTTTTTGCAATACCAAGGCACTCACCTGTGGATTTCATCTCAGGTCCGAGGCTGATATCTGCACCTCTGATCTTCTCAAAGGAGAATACCGGCATCTTGATCGCAAAGTACTCTGCTTCCTTCTGAAGTCCCGGTGTATAGCCCAGCTCTTTGATCTTGCGGCCAAGGATGACTCTTGTTGCAAGAGGAACGATCGGAATTCCGGTTACCTTGCTGATGTACGGTACTGTACGGCTGGAACGCGGGTTAACCTCGATCACATATACATCCTCACCTACAACGATGAACTGGATATTGATCATACCGATAACATGAAGTGCCTGTGCAAGACGACGTGTGTATTCGGTGATGGTCTCTTTTGCTTTCTGGCTGATGGTCTGTGCCGGATATACGGAAATACTGTCTCCGGAGTGGATACCTGCACGCTCGATATGCTCCATGATTCCAGGGATCAGGATGTCCTCACCGTCGCATACTGCATCGACCTCGATTTCTTTACCCATCAGGTACTTATCAACAAGGATCGGATGCTCCTGAGCAATCTGATTGATGATTCCGATGTACTCTTCCACATCCTCATCGCTGACAGCGATACGCATTCCCTGTCCTCCAAGTACATAGGACGGGCGGACAAGTACCGGATACCCCAGCTCATTGGCAGCTTTTTTCGCCTCTTCTGCTGTGAATACGGTATGTCCCTTCGGTCTCGGGATCTCACATTTCTCAAGGATAGCATCAAAGAGCTCTCTGTCCTCTGCAGCATCTACGTTCTCAGCAGATGTTCCGAGGATCTTAACGCCCATCTTGATCAGTGCCTCTGTAAGCTTGATGGCTGTCTGTCCACCGAACTGAACAACGGCTCCGTCCGGTTTCTCGATATTTACAACATTCTCAACATCTTCCGGTGTCAGCGGCTCAAAATACAGCTTATCTGCAATATCGAAGTCTGTACTTACTGTCTCCGGGTTATTGTTGATGATGATCGTCTCATATCCTTCTTTCGCAAATGCCCATGTACAATGTACGGAGCAGAAGTCGAACTCGATACCCTGACCGATACGGATCGGGCCGGAACCAAGTACCAGGATCTTTTTCTTATCTTTTGTTTCTACAGCTTCATTCTCTGTCTGCTCATCGCCGTATACAGAATAATAGTATGGTGTCTCTGCCGCAAACTCTGCTGCACAGGTATCAACCATCTTGTATGCTGCACGGATGCCGTACTCTTTACGCAAGTCTTTGATCTCAGCTTCTGTCTTTCCTGTCAGGTCTGCGATGATGTAGTCCGGGAACTCCAGGCGTTTTGCTTCTTTTAATAATTCCTTTTCAATTCCACCACGTCCGGACGCTACTCTTGGCGCGCATGCACGCAGAGACTGCTCCATCTCTACCAGGTTTGCAATCTTATCAATAAACCAAATATCAATCTTTGTAATTTTATGTATTTCTGTATAAGGAATTCCTCTTCTAACTGCCTCTGCAATCTTCCAGATTCTCTGATCGTCTACTACGTCCAATGCGTTCATCAGTTCTTCTCTGGAAAGATGACTGAAATCATAGGACATAAGACTGTCCACATGCTGTTCCAGAGATCGGATTGCTTTCATAAGCGCTCCCTCAAAATTATCACAAATACTCATGACCTCTCCGGTCGCCTTCATCTGTGTAGTCAGCGTACGTTTTGCACTGATAAATTTATCAAATGGAAGTCTCGGAATCTTAACAACACAATAATCAAGCATCGGTTCAAAACTTGCATATGTCTTCTTTGTAACTGCATTTTTAATCTCGTCAAGTGTATATCCAAGCGCAATCTTTGCTGCTACCTTTGCGATTGGATAACCCGTAGCTTTCGATGCAAGCGCAGAAGAACGGCTGACACGTGGATTCACTTCAATAACACAATATTCAAATGATTCCGGATTCAAGGCATACTGTACGTTGCAGCCTCCTGTAATATTAAGCTCACTAATGATATTGAGGGCTGATGTACGGAGCATCTGATATTCTTTATCGCCCAGCGTCTGAGACGGTGCTACAACAATACTGTCTCCGGTATGTACACCAACCGGATCAATATTTTCCATATTACAAACCGTGATACAATTTCCTGCTGCATCACGCATTACCTCATATTCAATCTCTTTCCATCCTGCGATACAACGTTCAACAAGTACCTGACCCACACGGGAAAGACGAAGTCCATTTTCAAGAATCTCTACAAGCTGACGTCTGTCATGTGCAATTCCACCACCGCTTCCGCCAAGAGTGTATGCCGGACGAAGAACGACCGGATATCCAATCTTTTCTGCAAATTCGATTCCGTCCTCTACGCTCTCAACTACAAGTGATGCTGCACATGGTTCGCCAATTTTTTCCATTGTTGATTTAAATTCCAGACGATCCTCTGCCTTCTTAATTGTCTGAGCTGTTGTTCCGATCAAGCGGACATTATGTTCTTTAAAAAACCCCCGCTCTTCCAATTCCATAGCAAGATTCAGCGCTGCCTGCCCTCCCAGAGTCGGCAGGACACTGTCTGGCTTCTCTTTCATAATAAGCTGTTCAACAACTTCTACCGTCAATGGCTCTATGTATACTTTATCAGCAATATCCTTGTCCGTCATAATAGTCGCAGGATTTGAATTCAACAGCACAACTTCCAGTCCTTCTTCTTTCAAAGAACGACATGCCTGTGTACCCGCATAGTCAAATTCTGCTGCCTGACCAATGACGATAGGACCAGATCCAATTACAAGTACTTTCTTAATTTCTTTATTTCTTGGCATCTTATTTGTCCCCCTTCATCATCTCAATAAATCTGTCAAACAGGAATGTAGAATCCTGTGGCCCCGGGCATGCTTCCGGGTGGAACTGTACAGTGTATATCTTCTTGCCTATGTAATTCAATCCTTATAATGATAGTAGCCATCCCAGGGATGGTGAATACATCATTTTAATTTCTGAAGAAGAAAATGTTAAATTGCTTAACTCAATTGATGTAATTTTTCACAAAAATCAGAGAGTTAGACAAGCTTGGAAGTCCTATATGGATGAAGCAGACAAACCTTCTTCAAACCCACAACAACTTAATGATAGATACATAAAATTGCTTGAAGAGATGGCGCTTGCCTGTGGATATAAAGATATACGGTGAGATGATCTCAAGCGGTATTACTATCCAAGTGGCCTTTCAAATCGAAAAAATGATGATGAAATTTTGAAAAGCTGCAAATTAAGACCGCAGAAAAGACCGCGTCCGATGCGGTTGTCCAACAAAACACTCCTCAAAATGAACAGTTCGCTAACCAAATAATGCTTCAGCTATTGCCTAATCTAATCGAAAATCCAGATAGCTTTAGCAAACTAATAGCGCTTGCAGATAAAGCAAAAAAGTAATTACAGAGGGAAAAATCGGCAAGTTTCTGGTAAAACTTGCCGATTTTAATTTTATTCGGTTGTTTTTTCACGTAGCAGGTCTTTGAACAAGGCGCTCATGTAATCGCTGCGGCCATACAGAACACGGTCAATGTGGACATCGTTGGCTTGCACACGGTAAAACACCATATAATTGCCGCTGACAAGAAAACGATAGTCCGTACCGACGTCTGCAATAGAGGATAATATGGTTCCCATCTCTGCGAAGTTTTTCAACTGATCAACCGCATCCATAATGCGATCGATCACATGCTCCGCAGCAGAACGTTTTTGAAGCTCCGATACGATATAATCCCAAATATCATCCAAATCACGGCGGG
>OHAS01001085.1_pt1 | contig 22350 bp, 21 predicted proteins | sample 1577131 | NCBI WGS metagenome assembly OHAS01 (sample SAMEA3541566, study PRJEB24748) | human gut metagenome | biome: human gut; feature: human-associated habitat; material: faeces | place: China | collected 2012 | reverse complement strand
GTAACGGAACCTATTCACGGAAATTTGAAACCAAATATGGGACTGTTCAGTTAACCATTCCAAGAGATCGTAATGGGAACTTTAGTTCAGCTTTGATCCCCGCTTATGGACGTCGCGATGACACTTGGAAATGTTCTGACACCCTTGAAAGCTTATTTGATTAACACTTCGTAACTCTACTTGAGCGTTTACACAGAATTATGGAATATATCTACAATTATCTAAAAGCTTGTAAGAAATAATAAAATAAAGTAATAAGAATGGTATAATAGGTAGAATACATATTTAGTCCTGATGGTCTTCCGATGAGAGGAGCGACTGTGATCGCTTTTATTGAATTGATAAATGAGAAGATTAAAGCGGTGTAGACAAATTAGAGATTGTAGGTGTGTTGAAATGGAAAAAGATATACAGTTATGTTTGATGGAAAAAGATGACCGAGAGCTGTTTATTTTGGATAATCAGGAAGCTTTTAACTACGGGGCTTTGGAGGAGTTTGGGTGTAGAGATAACCACTTTGAAGAAGATGGTCAAATCATTTCACGAGAGACCATCGAACAGTCCATTGACCACGGAAAGGCTTATCGTATTATTCTTGAAGAGAAAAAAGTTGGCGGTGCTGTAATTAAAGTTGATGGAGAAAAAGGAAGTTTAGACCTGCTATTCGTTTCCCCAGATGCTCACGGTAAGGGAGTTGGATATGCTGCTTGGTGTCAAATTGAAAAGTTACATCCAGAAGTCAAAATTTGGGAGACTATGACACCATACTTTGAGCAGCGTAATATACATTTTTATGTAAATAGATGTGGGTTTCATATTGTTGAATTTTTTAATAAATTTCATCCTGACCCAAATGAGCCAGAAGCGGATGTTAAGGAATTTGATGAGCAATTTCCAGACGGAATGTTTCGGTTTGAAAAAAGAATAGATTAAATTAGAAGTTGGAATTGCAATAGAGCGGTGCTTAATGACTATCTTAAAGATAATGCTAATAACGGTCAGTGTTGCATTTATTATGTTTGGATATGAGATCGCCCCAAGGGAGTATCTAATAGATTGTATTGTTAAAAGTTTTAAGGTACTTGAAAAATTCCAAGAAGGGGAAGAGCTTGGAGCAGGTGAATACATGGATTATTTGCAGATTACAGGAGGATAAGCATGACGATTGTTTTGATTTCAGTTATTATTGCATTTCTATATCATAAAATCGCAGAACATTTTAAGAATAGTTATATTGATTGTATTCTATTTCTATCATTGATTTTATCTCATTTTATATGGGATTACTATTTCTTACCAATTGACATAGTAATAGCCTTCAGTGGAGTACATTTACTATCAAATTTCTTTGAAAATGTGAGAAGTAAACAATGAAACTGATTTAGAGAGAGTCACCATGAAATGAAAGGTAAAAAGTTGGGTATTGAAATGAAACATTTTTTTGCAGGTCTTGGTGCCATAAACTTTGCTAGTTATCTAATTGCTATAGGTGTAGGATTGGCACCTCTCTTTCACATTTTTATAATCCGTTCGGAAATAAGTTTTGGGAAAATAGTATTGTCTATAATAGCTATACTTTTAATCATAATTTTAACGATTGCGCGAATTTATAGAAGATTTTTCTATGTAGATTAGTTTGATTTCCTTTAGAATTTGGGAAAACCTAATCTTTCTAAAAGAACGAACAATGATATTGAATGCAGGTGATAGCCTAAGGAAAACGGTAGTGACTATGAGACCAAAAAGTAATCAGGGATTGAACTGTGCAACTTAGGCCTCGGTTAGTTACTTTCCCTATAAAATCATGGCAGCCTAGGTCTCGGCTAGCTACTTCAAACTTAGTTATAAAAGAAAATCTTCCTAGACGGAGCTAACATTGAAGTAATTGCTAGGGATTAATGATATTAAAAGTCCCCCAAAAGTTGGTTTCTGCCAAACCTTTGGGGGATTCGTCAAGATGAAGGAATTTAGTGAGATCAAAAAAGTTATACGCTTTTGCCAGGCAAGAGGTTCACAGGCAGGAAGTAGCCGGTCGTTGTGACTTCTTGCTTGTCAATTTTTTGTAGCAATAAATCCACCAGAAGTTTGGCAATATCCTTCAGCGGCTGTTTAATAGTCGCTAATTGAGGATAATAGTTCTCCACAAAGTAGGTTCCGTCGTAGCCGATGATTTTTAAATCTTTTGGAATCTGGATGTTCAGCTCCTGAGCGACTTTCATCACTAAAATGGCTGTTAAATCATCTGAAGCAAAGATAGCATCTGGCTTCTCATGGGTTAAAATATGCTTGATTTCCATTTCCTTGCGGACGGGAGAATAATCGCTAGAGACATTGATGATTGGAGCGTCTGGTAGAACAGAGGCGAAGCCAGCATGGCGCAGCCCAGTTGGGGAATTGGAGTTGTCATTACCAGTAATCATGATGATATTTTGAGCGCCAGCCTTGACCAAGGTCTGAGCAGCCAGCACTCCACCACCATAGTTGTCTGAGGAGACAACTGGAATATCTGGTGAAAGGTTACGGTCAAAGGAAATGATAGGAGCAGTTACGCGATTATAGTCTTCGATGCCTAGATTGTGACTGCCGGAGATGATACCATCCACCTGATTGGCCTCCAGCATCTCAAGGTACTCACGCTCCTTGTCTGAGTCATGCTCGCTATTGCAGATGATGGTTTTATAGCCCTGTTTAAAGAGCTCATGCTCTAGCTTGCCAATCAATTCTGCATAAAAGACATTGCTGATATTTGGGAAAATGAGTCCAATTAGCTTGGCTGATTTTCCTTGGAGGCTGCGCGCCAGATTGTTGGGCTTGTAGGCCAATTCTCGCATGGCTGCTTCAACCTTGGAAATCGTTTTGTCGGATAAGTAGCCCTTCCTATTGATGACGCGGGAAACAGTTGTAGGGCTGACTCCTGCTAGTTTTGCTACATCAGTTAGCTTTGCGACCATAATCTAATTCATAGTAAGTACCGGTTGGATTGCCCTTGGTAATGGCAATGCCTGTCTGGTCTTCTCTCGGGAAGACACGGCCGGAAAATACTTTCTCTCCTTTATTGATGAAAATTTCAAAAATCGATTTATCGATGAAGATAGTAGCGCTCGTTGCTTCCTTGCCAATATCACAGCTTCGGCTGGTTCCAAAGTCCAGAGCAAATGGCTCGCCCGCTTGACTGCGGTCAACTGTCACTTGTCCTTCCTTGAGGTCAAAATTGATGCGTAACCCCTTGCCATCCTTGTCTGCAAAGAGGACGATTTCATTCTCAGTATCCGAAGCGAGATTCAGCTCTAGTTCATAGCTGTTCTTGCTTTCTGCCAAAGCAGTGAAAGGCTGAGCCTCTGCTCGCAAGTCCTTGATTGCTGGGACTGGGTATTGGTAGAGCCTACCGTCTTTCAGGGTTAATTCCTTGACGAGGGACAAGGCCCCTTGATGGTCGAAGCGATCAGATGGGTATTCCACATCAGGCAAGCCTAGCCAGCTGACAGCCAGTGCGCGACCGTCAGGTGCGTTGAAGGCTTGTGTGGCATAGCAGTCGAAGCCGTAGTCCAGATTTTGGATAGGGCTAGGATCAGTTATACCAGCTTTATTTATGTCAAACGATTGACCTATTTTATACATATTTGGATAAATGTTGTCATAGTCCAGCACCTCCTTGGACAAGCCTTGAGGGCAATAGAGCAGGACTGGCTGGTCGTTGATAAAGACTAGATTAGGACACTCCATCATATAGGCTGTCTTGTCATTGGAGAAGTCTAAATCGCCGACGACTTCCCAGTTAGTATAATCATTACCAACTGCCTTGTAAAGCTTGACATAGCCTTGCTTATCCAGATTTTGCCCACCGACAATGGCATAGAATTGCCCTTTGTAGTTGAAAATCTGTGGATCGCGGAAGTGGTCGGTCGCTTCAGCAGGCTGCTCAATCAAGATCTTGTCAATTTTTTCAAGATTGCCTGCTTTATCTAATAGGGCACCGATTTGATAAGGGTGACGCACCCAATTCTCATCACGGACATTACCAGTATAGAAGAGAAAGAGCTTGTCATCAAACTGCATGGCAGAGCCAGAGTAGGCGCCGTGGCTGTCCAGAGCAGTATCTGGCAGCACTCGAAGGCCAGTTTCGGTGAAGTGGACTAAGTCATCGCTTTCCATCTGAACCCAACACTTGAGACCGTGAGCTGCTCCGAAAGGAAAGTTTTGATAAAACACCACCCACTTGCCGTCAAAGTAAGAAAAGCCATTGGGGTCATTGAGCAGACCAGTTTGAGGCTCCACGTGATAGCTGGCCCGCCAAGGAGATTTAGCCATGTTTTCTTTGATCTGCTGCATCTCTTCCTGAGTCCAGTCTTCATAACGTTTGTAGCGTTTTTCAGTCGTCCAAGCCAATCTTTTGTCCTCCAAATCATATTATTTCTTATTACTATAGTAAACGTTTCCTGCTTAAAAATCAACCTTTAACAGCGAAAAAATAAAATTTCTGCAAAACGCTTGACATATTTTAAAATCATGATAAAATGATAGTTGTAGAGGCGTTAAAATCGCTTTCAAAAAGTTTTACAATATTTTATAAGGAGATTTTTGCAAATGGATTATTCAAAAGTTGCAAAACAGGTCATTGAGGCTGTTGGAAAAGATAATCTTGTGGCAGCAGCACATTGTGCAACTAGATTGCGCCTCGTGTTGAAAGATGACAGTATTATTAATCAAAAAGCATTGGACGATAATGCTGATGTTAAAGGGACTTTTAAAACAGATGGTCAATATCAGGTTATCATTGGTCCTGGTGATGTAAACTTTGTTTACGCTGAGATTATAAAAGAAACTGGTCTTAAAGAAGTTTCAACTGATGATTTGAAGCAGATTGCTGCTAGTGGAAAGAAGTTTAATCCTATTATGGCTTTGATTAAACTCTTGTCCGATATTTTTGTACCTATTATTCCGGCCTTAGTTGCAGGCGGTCTTTTGATGGCTCTTCGTAATTTTCTGACCTCAGAAGGATTGTTTGGGCCACAATCAATTGAGCAAATGGTTCCAGCTATTAAGGGGCTGTCAGAAATGATTCAGCTCATGTCTGCTGCACCATTCATGTTCCTGCCGATTCTTGTTGGTATCTCAGCTGCAAAACGTTTTGGAGCTAACCAGTTCCTGGGTGCTGCAATCGGTATGATTATGACGACACCAGACCTTGGAGGGGCTGAGAAATTTTGGGATATTTTTGGTTATCATGTGACACAAACAAGTTATGTTTACCAAGTAATCCCGGTTCTCGCTGCAGTATGGATTTTGGCTCACCTTGAAAAATTCTTCCACAAGAAGTTGCCATCAGCTGTTGATTTCACCTTCACACCATTACTATCTGTTATGATTACAGGATTCTTGACGTTTACTGTCGTAGGTCCAGTGATGTTATTGGTATCTAACGGTATTACAGATGCCATTGTTTGGCTCTACAATACAACAAGTTTTATCGGTATGAGCGTCTTTGGAGGAACCTATTCATTAATCGTAATGACTGGTCTTCACCAATCTTTCCCAGCCATCGAAACACAATTGCTTTCGGCTTGGCAAAATGGCAGTGGTCATGGTGACTTTATCTTTGTTGTTGCATCTATGGCTAACGTTGCTCAAGGTGCAGCTACATTTGCAGTCTTGTTCCTAACTAAAAACGTTAAAACAAAAGGTCTTGCATCTTCTGCAGGTGTCTCAGCCCTCTTGGGTATTACTGAGCCAGCTCTCTTTGGTGTAAACCTGAAATATAAATTCCCATTCTTCTGTGCCCTTATCGGATCAGCAGTGGGAGCTCTCTTTGCAGGTCTTCTCCAAGTTGTTGCTGTGTCTCTTGGTTCGGCAGGTTTCCTTGGTTTCCTTTCAATTGATGCTAAATCAATTCCGTTCTATTTCTTATGTGAAGTTATTGCTTTTGCGATTGCCTTTGCTTTGACTTATTTCTACGGTAAGACAAAAGCGGCAGATGTCTTTGCAGCAGAAGCTGTTGCCGCAACAGCTGATGAAGCAGCAGGAGCAGAAGTAGCTAATGACACAGTTGCTGAAGAAAAAGCGGCTCTCCAAGATGAAACAATCATTTCTCCAATCGTTGGTAGTGCAGTAGCTTTGAGCGATGTAAATGATCCTGTTTTCTCAAGCGGAGCTATGGGTCAAGGGATTGCGATTAAACCAACTGAAGGTGTTGTTTATGCCCCAGCCGATGCAGAAGTGACAATTGCTTTTGCGACAGGCCATGCTTATGGTTTGAAGACAGCTAATGGTGCTGAAATCCTGATCCACGTTGGTATTGACACAGTGTCTATGAATGGCGAAGGATTTGATCAAAAAGTTTCTCAAGGCTCTAAAGTAAAAGCTGGCGATGTTCTTGGAACTTTTGATTCAGCTAAAATCGCAGCAGCTGGTCTGGATGACACGACTATGGTTATCGTGACTAACACAGCTGACTACGCATCTGTGACTCCAGTAGCAGAAGGAACTGTTGCTAAAGGCGATGCGATTATTGAAGTGAAAGCTTAATCTTAGCTATAGAAAGTCAACAAAGGAAAGAGGCTGGGACAAAAGTCCTAGCCTCTCAATTGTCTTTGGATTGTTGAGCAAGACGCAGTGGTTGAGTGGGCTCTATTACGCTGATTTCATCAGCTTTTACAGCCCTACTCAACTGTGCGGAGGTGGGACGACGAAATCGAATTCTAACGAATGACCGATTTCTGTCCCACTCTCTTTTTACTTGAGTGCTAAGATTTACAGAGGAAAATCTAAAATATAGAGCCATTTCCAATATGGAAATATGCTATAATGGAGTATAAAGAATACAAGAGGTGTTTGAAATGACAAAATTGTACGGAAGTTTAGAAGCCGGTGGAACGAAGTTTATTTGTGCTGTGGGTGATGAAAATCTTAATGTTGTAGAAAAGACACAATTTCCTACGACCACGCCGATTGAGACGTTAGATAAAACGGTTGAGTTTTTCTCTCGTTTTGATAATTTAGCAGGTCTGGCAGTGGGCTCTTTCGGTCCTATTGATATTGACCCTAATTCAAAAACATATGGCTACATTACGACAACTCCAAAACCACATTGGGCAAATGTAGACATCGTAGGAGCGCTTCGTCGTGCTTTGAATGTGCCGATTTACTTTACGACAGATGTCAACAGCTCTGCCTATGGTGAAGTTGTAGCCCGCAATAATGCTGGCGGTCGCATTGAAAATCTGGTTTATTATACGATTGGAACGGGAATTGGCGCTGGTGCTATCCAACGTGGTGAATTTGTTGGGGGGGCAGGCCATCCAGAAATGGGTCACTACTATGTGGCTAAGCACCCGATGGATGAGGAAAAAGGCTTTAATGGTGTTTGTCCTTTCCACAAGGGCTGTTTGGAAGGCTTAGCGGCTGGCCCTAGTCTAGAAGCGCGGACTGGTGTGCGTGGTGAAAACATCGAGCTCAATAGTACTGTCTGGGATATTCAGGCTTACTATATTGCACAGGCAGCTATTCAAGCGACGGTGACTTTCCGTCCAGATGTCATTGTCTTTGGTGGTGGTGTGATGGCACAGCAGCACATGTTGGACCGTGTTCGTGAGAAATTCACTGTTCTGCTCAACGGTTACCTGCCAGTACCAGATGTGCGTGACTACATTGTCACCCCGGCTGTCGCAGGAAATGGCTCAGCTACACTAGGAAATTTTGTCCTCGCAAAAGATATTAGCGAACGCTATGCAAAATAAGTAAACAAGGCGTTGAGAGTGTTCAAATAAACGAAGGAGGCTGAGATAGGGAATCCAGCCTCTTCCATTTGAGGTGAAGTATGCAAAAATCAATTGTGAAAGATCCTTTCTTTTTACAGCAAAAATCAGTCCCTGCCACGAAAGTTGATCTATTTTTGGCTCAGGACTTGCAGGATACCTTGTTGGCTCATAGAGAGTCTTGTGTCGGTCTTGCTGCCAATATGATCGGTTCCCAAAAGCGGGTGATTATTTTTATGTATGGCATGCTGCCCATGGTCATGTTTAATCCAGTTCTCATTCAGAAGTCTGGCCCTTATGAAACGGAAGAAGGCTGTCTGTCTTTGGCTGGAAGTCGACCAACCATTCGCTATCAGAAAATCACGGTCGAATATCTGGATCAGAATTGGCTGAAGAAGACCATTACTTTAGAGGATTTTCCAGCGCAAATCTGCCAGCACGAATTGGACCATTTGGAAGGAATTCTCATATAGGCAATGTATCTGGAAAGGATAGGAATAGAATGAAAGTATATCAGCGCGATGGAGCAAGATTTTATGCCATAGGCTTTTTCTTACTCTTTGCTATCTTTTTTATCATGTCTTTTGTATCTATGGATAAGGCCTCCCTTGAGTCAACAAGTCAAAATAGTAGCAATCAACTGGTTCATAGGAGTCCTACCAGCAAAGAAGACCAAAGAAGCAGGCAGACTACTGAAGAAAGTAACAATATCTTCAATCCGCTCTATTTTGGAATGGGCATAACCGCTATTTTTATGATCGTTCTAGGCTATATTTCGAATCATAAACCACCAATTTTAGAGATGGATGAGATGGGAATAAGGCTGAGAGGCTTATCTGCTAAAAGAGAGAAGTACTTCTTGTGGCAGGAGATTGAGCAAATTGAATACGACATATCTCGACCTAGGATGAGATCTTCCGAACCGACCAGTCGAATTTTATATTTCTATCCTAAAAATCAAGAGGAGAGTGCGGTCTCTTTGGACTTGGCTGATGTGAAAAATACTAGCTTCAATGAACTTCATCAAGAAATTTCCCAACTTGCTCCTCATGTCAAGTGGCTATTTCCATAGAATGAATGATGAGGAAGATTATTCTAGAGTAGGGATTTGCTACTCTTGTTTCGTTTAAAAATATTAAGATTAAAAAAATTCTATTGGTAGAACTGGGCCTCTTGGTCCCAGTTTATTTTTTTATTAAAAATAGTTCTCATAGAAACTTTTTTCTTGACATCTGCTTTTTATGTGGTAAAATAGTTCTCATGAAAACTAATTAGTTCTCGTGAGAACCAATTTAGAAAGGAAGAATTGATGGAAAAGCCTTTATTAGAAATGAAACGTTTTGGTCGAAAAATTCATCTCATGGTAGAGAAACTTGCCAAGGAGCAAGGGATTGAGTCTATGGCTGGGCCGCAGGGGCAGGTCTTGCATATTGTTGCCCATCGTGCGGAAGAAGGCAAGGACACGCTTATCAAGGATATTGAGCAGGAGTTGGATATCTCCAAATCGGTGGCCTCTAACTTAATGAAACGGATGGAGAAGAATGGCTTTATCCAGCTGGAAGTTAGCAAGACAGACAAGCGGGCCAAGTATATCCGCCTTACTCCGCAGTCGCAGGAAAGAATGAAGAAAATCCGCGCCTTTTTTGGTGAAATAGATCGGTCTATTTTGAATGGTGTTTCTGAGCAGGAGCTGTTGATTTTTTCACAAGTCATGGCCAAGTTTTATCAGAATATCGAAAGTTTAGAAAATGGAGGGAAAGATGATTAAGCTATTTAAACGGCTGACGGTAAGGGAAGTGAGCATGATTGTTCTCAGTGTGCTCTTCACCTTCCTGACGGTATTTTTGGAATTAGAGGTTCCGACCTATATTTCGACGATTACAGAGCTACTACAAACGCCGGGAACAGTTTTAGCAGATTTGTGGGAACCGGGATTGAAAATGCTTGGCTTATCCTTTGCTAGTTTGCTGTCAGCTATTGTGGTTGGCTTTTTTGCCGCTCGTATAGCAGCTAGCTTTACTCAGAGTTTGCGGAGCGATATTTTCAACCGTGTGCTGGATTATTCGCAGACAGAGATTAAGAAATTTTCAATTCCTAGTTTGCTGACTCGGACAACGAATGACATTACTCAGGTACAGACCTTAATCACCATGGGGTTGCAGGTGGTGACCAGGGGGCCGATTATGGCGATTTGGGCCATTACTAAGATTATCGGTAAGTCCGAGAACTGGCTGATTGCTGTTCTTATTGCTGTGATTGTCAATGTTCTAATGACAGTAGTTTTGGTTACACTGGCCTTTCCCAAGCAGTCAGTGGCGCAGCGTTTGGTCGATAAGCTAAATAGCGTCACTAGAGAGAGTCTGACTGGGATTCGCGTGGTTCGAGCTTATAATGCTGAGGATTATCAGGATGAGAAATTTGCGGTGGCCAATGATGAAGTGACTCGCCTTAACCTCTTCATTAATCGTTTGATGGCTATGATGAATCCAGTTATGATGGGGATTTCTAGCGGTTTGACACTGGCTATTTACTGGATTGGTGCTTATTTGATTCAGGAGGCTGGGCTGCAGGAGCGTCTCCCGCTCTTCAGTGACATGGTCGTCTTTATGTCCTATGCTATGCAGGTTGTGATGGGCTTCTTGCTCATGGGTGCCCTCTTTATCGTCCTGCCTCGGACCATTGTATCGGCTGACCGGATTAATGAGGTGCTGGATCTGCATTCTTCTATCACCAGTCCAGAACATCCTAAGGCAGCAACAGATAGCAAAGGAGAGGTGGTCTTTCGAGATGTGTCCTTCCGCTATTCCAAGAATTCTGAAGCGGTCATTGAGCATGTCAGCTTTACAGCGCATGCTGGTGATACTGTAGCCTTTATCGGCTCAACTGGTTCAGGGAAATCTACTCTTGTCAATCTCATCCCTCGTTTCTACGATGTGACAGAAGGAGAGATTCTGGTAGATGGCGTCAATGTTCAGGATTACCAGCTAGAAGACCTACGCAATAAGGTTGGCTACATCCCGCAAAAGGCGGTGCTTTTCTCTGGTGATATCGAGAGCAATCTGGACTTCGGTCAAAGCAAAGAAAGCCCGCTGAATGAGCAGAAAATGTGGGAAGCTCTTGACCTAGCTCAGGCCAAGCCTTTTGTTCAAGAGAAGGAAAAGGGGCTGAAAGCAGAAGTGGCTCAAAGCGGGACCAACTTCTCTGGTGGTCAGCGTCAGCGTTTGGCCATTGCCAGAGCTTTGGCTCGTAAGCCAGAAATCCTCATCTTTGACGACTCCTTCTCAGCGCTAGACTATAAGACAGACCGCATTTTGCGCAAGGAACTGGCTGAGCGAACGCAGGATATGACCAAGCTGATCGTAGCACAGCGGATTTCTACCATCATGGATGCGGATCAAATCTTGGTCTTGGATGCTGGTAAGGTAGTCGGTCAAGGTACCCACCGAGAGCTTTTGGCAAATAACGCGATTTATCAAGAAATTGCCTACTCACAACTATCCAAGGAGGAATTAGAAAATGGAAAATAAGAAGTCTTCATTATTTAACCAGATGCGACCTTATCTCAAAGGTTTCCAGCTTCCTCTTGCTTTGGCATTTGTGGGAGCTGTCTTGTCAAATATTATCACGGTCTATGGGCCAAATAAATTAAAAGAAATTACTAATCTTATTTCAGAAGGTCTGGGCAGCAATATTGATTTAAAAGCTGTGTCTCAGATTGCCTTTCTTCTCGCTATTCTATATGCAGTCGGAGCCCTGCTCAACTACGGTCAGTCCTTTATCATCAGTACGGTTGTCCAGTATTTCTCCAAGCGGTTACGGACGGCCATTGCGGAGAAAATTAACAAGCTTCCATTGAGCTATTTCGATGGCCATTCTCAGGGGGATACGCTGTCGCGCGTGACCAACGACGTGGATACGGTTGGCCAATCTCTCAACCAGAGTTTAGGAAGTGTTATCTCTTCTAGCTTGCTTTTGGTGGCTGTGGTTTTGACTATGTTCTTTATGAACTGGATTTTGGCTTTGGTGACCATTTTGGCTACTGTAGTCGGTTTTGTCTTTGTCGGCCTCATCATGGGCAAGTCTCAGGGCTATTTCACTGCCCAACAAAACGATTTGGCTGCTGTTAACGGTTATGTAGAGGAAATGTACTCCGGCCATAATGTTGTTATCAGCTACAATGCCATTGAACAGTCAAAGGAGCACTTTGCAGTTCTCAATCATAATCTCTATAACAGTATTTGGAAATCGCAATTTATCTCTGGCATGATGATGCCGCTCATGTTCTTTACAGGTAATTTGGCCTATGTGCTGGTTATTTTGGTCGGTGCTGCTCTGGCGATTAATGGTTCTATTAGCATCGGAATTATTGTCGCCTTTATGGTTTATGTGCGGACCTTCTCTCAGCCTTTGTCACAGATTGCCCAAGGTATCACTGTCTTGCAGCAGGCTGGTGCAGCACTGGTTCGTGTCCTTGACTTTCTAGCTGAGCCTGAGATGGAAGACGAGCAGCATAAAGAGCAGCAGCTTACTGCTATCAAAGGAGATGTTGCCTTTGAAGAGGTCTTCTTTGGCTACAAGCCAGATCAGACGATTATTCATGATTTCTCAGCCCAGGCCAAAGCCGGACAGAAGATTGCCATTGTCGGTCCGACGGGTGCTGGTAAGACGACCATTGTTAATCTGCTTATGAAGTTCTATGAAATTGATAAAGGGCGTATCAGCATTGATGGTATAGATATTAAGGATATGAAACGCTCCGAGGTTCACGATGCCTTTTCAATGGTCTTGCAGGATACCTGGCTCTTTGAAGGAACTATCCGAGAGAACTTGATTTATAATCAGGAGCATGTCACGGATGAAGCAGTTATCGCTGCAGCGAAGGCGGTCGGTGTTCATCACTTTATCATGACTCTGCCACAGGGCTATGATACAGTGTTGGATGATACGGTTAACTTATCGGTTGGTCAGAAGCAGCTGCTGACCATCGCTCGTGCTCTGCTGAAAGATGCACCGCTCTTGATCTTAGATGAGGCAACTTCGTCAGTCGATACGCGGACGGAGGAGCTGATTCAAAAGGCTATGGACAAACTTATGGAGGGTCGGACTTCCTTTGTCATTGCTCACCGCCTGTCCACTATCCGTAATGCGGATCTTATCTTGGTCATGCGCGATGGAAATATCATCGAGCAGGGCAACCACGATGAACTCATGGAGCAGAATGGCTTCTATGCGGACCTCTATAATAGTCAGTTTGAGGAAGGTGAAGTAGCTTAAGGATAGCAATGGAATATTCTGCTATAAAAAATGGCACAGCTTAGGCTGTGCTTTTTTGTAACCAATTTCTTATATGAAAGTTAGAAATTTTGCCTGTTTTATTTAAGGCCGCGCTTTAAAATTTTCATTTGATCTGCTTGGTCATTTTAGAGATTGCAAGGATGCATTTTTACATGAGGTTGATTTCGAACGCTATTTACCAGTTTAGCCAAGTATGATAAAATAGAAAAGTCGCAGTATTAAGAAATTAAGGAGACAATGATGAAAAAAGTATTTAAATACACGGCCTTGCTTATGGCAGGGATGAGCTTAACCGCCTGTGCTTTGCTTCCAAGTCCAAATAAAAAACATTCTGGTAAGCCAAGTCAGGAAACGACTGTCAAAAAATCAGCCAGCAATGGGCAGGTTGATATCCAAATTAAGGATGGCCAGTTCATTATGCCAAGCAACGGATCAGCTGATGCCAAATACTTGGCCTTGTCTTTGGAAATTAAGAATAAAACAAATGATAAGATCATGATTTCCTCTTCAGACATTGGTTTTTATGATTCAGAGGGAGAGAAGATCCAGCCGGTCGGAGTCTATGACGACAAAGAAAACTTTAAAACACTAAGCTATGAAGATTTAGCGGAAGGAAAGACTCTTTCTGGTAATCTGGTCTTTAAGGTTGAAGATGGCAAGAAATATGAACTTCACTATGAGAAGAAATCCTACGGCTCCGATGAAAAAACAGAAGCCATCAAACTAAAGGTTGATCCTGCGAAATATCCGAATCACGTTGACGAATCGAAAAAATTAGCTTCTGATTACCTCAATGCTGTTTTCTTGGGAGGAGAAGCCAAGACAAAATCCTCCAAAGACAAAGGCGATTTGGTTTTAGGCGGCGATTTGGAGCAAGATAAAAAAGATTATAGAGCAGCCTTTGCAGCAGATTTCACACGTAAATTGCATGATTATCCATTTAGTGATGATGAAATCAATGCTTTCATTGATGCCTATGTGAAAAGTAATGCCAAACGCTCAGAAATTGATTACACAGTAGCTCAGTACATGCCAAATTCAATCGTTATCAAGATCAAACCGAGAACGGTCAGTCTAAATAAAACAATGTATACCTACCGTCAAGATTTTTATGACAAACATCGCTCTGAATATGGAAGCCTGAGTGACGTCTACAAAGCTACCGATAAAAGCTACGCTAATGATATGATGGCTGGAATGGATTCACGTCCTCTCCTCACGCCAGAACGAGATTATCAGTTGAAATTTGTCAAAACAGATGGCAAATGGGTCCTAGAACGTGATTATTCTTATGAATCTATCGTCAGAGCTTTTGAAGGCGATATATCCTAATAGCAAGATGAGAGGGCGGATGCTTCATTCTGCTCTCTATTTATTTTGTTTCCTAGCCTAGCTTTGTGCTATACTGGAGGGTAGATATGCAGAGTAAAGGAGTCTACCATGAAAAAATTCTATGATAAATTAGTAAAAACGCGTCATCATCTCCATCAGCATCCAGAGCTGTCTGGCCAAGAATATGAAACAACGGCCTTTCTAAGCCGTTATTTGCAAGAATTAGGAATTAAAATCTTGGACTCTGGCCTAGAGACGGGCTTGATTGCCGAAATCGGTCAAGGAGAACCAGTTATCGCTTTAAGGGCAGATATTGATGCCCTGCCTATTTTAGAGCAGACAGGTCTGCCTTACGCTAGCCAAAATCCTGGTGTCATGCATGCCTGCGGTCATGATTTTCATCAGACTAGTCTTCTGGGAGCAGCAGAGTTGCTCAAGGCTATGGAAGAAGATTTACAGGGGACTATTCGCCTGATTTTTCAGCCAGCTGAGGAAACCTCTCAAGGAGCCAGTCAAGTTTTGGCTACGGGCTTACTGGATGATGTGGTTGGGATTATCGGTTTTCACAATATGCCCCAGTTAAAAGCTGGACAAATGGCTTTGAAGCAGGGAGCCATGATGGCAGGTGTAGAGAAGTTTAAGGTGACTGTGGAGGGAGTCAGCAGCCATGCGGCTCGGCCAGATTTGGGAGTGGATACGGTACTGACTCTGACCAGCATGATTCAAAATCTCCAAGCTCTGGTTTCTCGGACTGTCTCTCCCTTTGAGCCGGTTGTTTTATCTGTGCCCCACATTGAGGCTGGGGCGACTTGGAATGTCCTGCCGCAAAGTGGTTTCTTTGAAGGCACCATTCGTTGTTTTAATCCTGATTTGCAAAAGCGTTTGAAGGCGGATTTTATCCGTATTGTGGAACATACGGCGGAGAATTTTGGTGCTAAGGTCGCTATTGTTTGGGATCAGACTCCGCCAGTGACCTATAATGATCCAGAATTAGCCGAGCTTATTTTTAAAAATTCTCAGAATATCGGGGAGCTACTGCCTGCCCAGCCGTCTTCAGCTGGCGAAGACTTTGCTTTTTACCAAGAAAAAATCCCTGGTGTCTTTGCTTTTATCGGCTCAAATGGTGCAGCAGATGCGCCTGACCTGCACCATGATAGCATGACGATTGACGATGCAGCCTTTCAGGTTTCTGTGCCTTACTATGTCGAAAACGCCCTCTTCCTCCTCAAGCACTATAAGAAATAACTATAGTCTTTCATAGAAAAAAAGAACTAGGCAAGCTCCTCTTCTTTTGTTATCATAGAAAAACAAGATTTTGATATTTTCAAATAGTTTGAATAATCGAATCAGTGATAAAGAAAATCTATCACCTTTATAAAAAATATATAATGGTCAGGACTTTCGACTTTTGGTATGATAGAAACATGCTCTTTAGGAGGAGATAGAGATATGAATATTAAAAAAATATTGAAATACACTGCCACTGCTGTGGTAGGAAGTCTTGCAGTTGGGCTGCTTGTAGCCTGCTCGTCTTCTGCAAGTAAAGATAGTGCTACAAAGAAAAAGACGATTGAAGTTGGAACGGTTGGAACAACCAAGCCTTTCTCTTATGAGGATAAGGACGGAAAACTAACCGGTTACGAAATTGAAGTGCTTCGTGAAATCTTTAAAGGTTCAGATAAGTACGAAGTCAACTTCAACAAAACCAAATGGGCTTCTGTTTTCTCTGGCTTGGACAGTGACCGCTACCAAATCGGTGCCAATAACATCAGTTATTCAGAAGACCGTGCTGGTAAATACCTCTATACCAACCCTTACGCTAAAAACCCAACCGTCTTGGTGGTTCGTAAAGGAGTGAATATCAAGTCGCTGGACGATATCGGAGGCAAGTCTACTGAGGTTGTTCAAGGTACTTCAACAGCCAAACAACTGGAAAAGTACAATGAAGAACACAGTTCAAATCCAACAACCATCAACTACACAGATGGTACAATCCAGCAAATCTTGGCTAATTTGAATGATGGCCGCTCAGACTACAAGATCTTTGAGCGTATTACAGTAGATACTATCATCAAGGACCAAGGTTTAGATAATGTCGAAGTGATTGAACTTCCAAGTGACCAACAACCGTATGTCTATCCGATCCTTGCTTCAGGACAGGAAGAGCTTCAAACCTTCATGAACAAGCGGATCAAGGAACTCTACGAGGATGGAACACTTGAAAAATTATCAAAAGAATTCTTTGGTGGCACTTATTTGCCAGATGCCAAGGATATCAAGTAAGTTCTGATGTTCCTTGCCCTAAGCGATCGGAAATAACTTACAACCCTTTCATTAGAAAAAAATATATTTTATAAGGAGATTATCTCATGAAATTGAAAAAATGGTTTGGTGCAACAGCACTCTTAGCTGTAGCAGCATTTGGTTTGGCAGCTTGCTCGTCTTCAACATCAAAAAACGCTAAGTCAGCAGACAGTGCAACAGTGACTGTAAAAGTTGGTGTGATGAACCTTAGCGATACAGAAGAAGCGCGCTGGGACAAGGTTCAGGAAATCCTTGATAAGGAGAAAGCAGGTGTTAAATTGGAGTTCACCCAATTTACAGACTATTCTCAACCTAACCAAGCAGTTCGCGACGGTGATGCGGATATCAATGCCTTCCAACACTACTACTACTTGAAAAACTGGAATAAAGAAAACAATGCTGACTTGGTGTCTGTAGCAGATACGTATATCGCACCAATCCGCCTTTACTCTGGTACTAAAGATGGCAAAAACAAATACACTGCTGTGAAAGACATTCCAGAAAACGGAAGCATTGCCGTACCAAATGACCCAACAAACGAAAGCCGTGCTTTGAACCTTCTTCAAGCAGCTGGTTTGATTAAGTTGGACGTGGATTCAACGAAGCTTGCGACTGTTGCTAACATCAAAGAAAACAAGAAAAACTTGAAAATTTCTGAATTGGATGCTTCTCAAACAGCAGCTTCTCTTACTTCTGTAGATGCAGCGGTTGTCAACAATACCTTCGTTCGTGAAGCTGGTATTGACTACAAGAGCGCTCTTTACAAAGAAAAGACAGATGAAAATTCTAAATTGTGGTACAACCTGATTGCTGCTAAGAAAGATTGGGAAAAATCTGACAAGGCAGACGCCATCAAGAAAATCATCAAGGCTTACCATACTGACGAAGTTAAAAAAGTCATTGAAGAATCTTCAGATGGTATGGATCAACCAGTTTGGTAAGATTTTATAGAAAATAATTGAAGATAGAAAGGGCGGGGAATGGATTTCTCCAGCCCTTTATCTGCTATTAGTTAGAGTTTTTATCAGAGGAGATGACTTAGCAATATTAAAACGCAGAGTTACAGACTTACCTGACAGCAAGTCTTTACTCTTTCTTGAATCATAGCAGATAATCTTTAAACAGATGCGATTAGTAGGAGTTACACATGCCTTTCTCAACTGAGAGTGAACAAATTAAAAAGTTTGAAAATGATGAGGTAGCCCAACACTATTTTGAGGTGTTGCGGACTTTGATTTCTAAAAAGTCTATCTTTGCCCAGCAAATTGGGCTTAAGGAGGTAGCTACATATCTGGGAGAAATTTTCACTGCCGCAGGTGCTAAAGTGATGATTGATGACAGTTACACGGCTCCCTTTGTATTGGCAGAATTTCAGTCGGACAATCCTGAGGCCAAGACTATCATTTTCTATCACCACTATGATACAGTGCCGGCCGATAATGACCAGCCTTGGACCAACGATCCTTTTACTCTGTCAGTCCACTACGGTGTTATGTATGGTCGCGGGGTCGATGATGACAAGGGCCACATCACTGCGCGTTTGACAGCGGTGCGTAAGTATATCCGAGAGAACGGTTCGCTGCCAGTCAATATCATCTTCATGATGGAGGGAGCAGAGGAGTCGGCTTCAACAGACTTGGATAAATATCTGGCCAAGCATAAGAAACATTTGTGGGGAGCAGATCTGCTGGTTTGGGAGCAGGGCACGCGTAATAATCTAGGTCAGCTTGAAATTTCTGGTGGGAATAAGGGAATTGTCACCTTTGATATGTCTGTTCGCAGTGCGGAAGTTGATATTCATTCTAGCTATGGCGGTGTCATTAATTCAGCTTCTTGGTACTTGATGGATGCTATTTCTAGCCTGCGTAGTGCTGACGGTCGGATTTTGGTGGAGGGCATCTATGAGCAAGTACAGGAGCCCAATGAGCGAGAGCTGGCTTTGATTGCCCAGTATGCTCTGAAAACACCAGAAGAGTTGAAGGAAATTTACGGCCTCCAGCTTCCAGTCTTGAAAGAGGACAGGCAGGAATTTCTGCGTCGCTTCTATTTTGAGCCAGCCATTAACATTGAAGGCTTCGGTTCGGGCTATCAGGGACAAGGAGTCAAAACCATCCTCCCAGCATATGCATCTGCCAAGATGGAAGTACGCTTGGTACCAGGCTTAGAACCTCATGATGTCTTGGACAAGATTCGCAAGCAACTGGATAAAAATGGCTATGATAAGGTAGAATTAACTTATACACTGGGAGAAATGAGCTATCGTAGCGATATGAGTGCCCCTTCTATCCTGAATGTGATTGAACTGGCCAAGGATTTTTATCCAGAGGGCATCTCAGTGCTTCCGACCTCGGCAGGAACAGGGCCTATGCATACAGTCTTTGAGGCTTTAGAAGTTCCGATGGCTGCCTTTGGCCTGGGGAATGCCAACAGTCGGGATCATGGTGGCGATGAAAATGTCAAGATTGCCGATTATTATACCCATATTGAATTAATCAAGGAGTTAATCAGAAGTTATGAGCAATGAAATTATCAAATTAGACCGTATAAATGTCACTTTCACGCAGAAAAATCGTGTCATCAAGGCGGTTGAAGATGTGACCATTCACATCAATCAGGGGGATATTTACGGTATCGTGGGTTATTCTGGTGCCGGAAAGTCAACTTTGGTGCGGGTTATTAACCTTCTGCAAAAGCCATCTGGTGGTCGCATCACTGTGGATGGAACAGTCCTATATGACAAGGAGAGCGTCCAATTGAATGCGGCTCAACTGCGGGAAAAGCGCAAGGACATTGGCATGATTTTCCAGCATTTCAATCTGATGGCCCAGATGACGGCTAAGGAAAATGTCGCATTTGCCTTGAAGCACTCTTCCTTGTCTGCTACTGAAAAAGAGGAGAAGGTTCGTAAACTTTTAGAACTGGTAGGTCTGGAAGATCGAGCGGATAATTATCCGTCTCAGCTGTCTGGCGGTCAGAAGCAGCGCGTGGCGATTGCTAGAGCCTTGGCTAATGATCCAAAAATCTTGATTTCGGATGAAGCGACTTCGGCATTGGACCCTAAAACAACTAAGCAAATTTTGGCCTTGCTTCAGGATTTGAACCAAAAGCTGGGGCTGACGATTGTACTGATCACGCACGAAATGCAGATTGTCAAAGATATTGCTAATCGTGTAGCTGTTATGCAGAATGGGAAATTGATTGAGGAAGGCTCGGTCTTGGATATCTTTACCAATCCACAGAATGAATTGACCCAAGACTTTATCACAACGGCAACAGGTATCACTGAAGCGATGGTTAAAATCAATCAACAGAAGATTGTGCAAGATCTGCCAGCGGATTCTGTCTTGGCGCATTTGAAGTATGCTGGTACGGTGACAGATACAGCCATTATCAACGATATCTACAAGCAGTATCAAGTTTCTGCCAATATTTTACATGCTAACATTGAGATTTTAGACAATGTGCCTGTCGGGGAGATGGTAGTCATTTTGTCAGGGAATGCAGAAAATCTTGCGTCTGCTCAAAGCAATTTGCAAGCTGCTGGCGTAGAATTAAAGGTACTTAAGGGAGGAATTTAGATTGATAGACTTGATTAAAACATTTTTGCCTAACGTCTATAAAATGGGCTGGGCTGGTCAGGCTGGCTGGGGAACAGCGATTTATCTGACCCTTTATATGACAATTATTTCTTTCCTGATCGGTGGGATTCTAGGCTTGATCGCTGGACTTTTCCTAGTATTGACAGCGCCCGGCGGTATTTTAGAAAATAAAACAGCCTTTTTCATCTTGGACAAGGTCACATCCATCTTTCGGGCAATTCCCTTTATCATTCTCCTAGCTTTGATCAATCCTTTCACACGGATGATTGTGGGGACAGGGATTGGTCCAACAGCAGCTTTGGTGCCACTATCTTTGGCAGTCTTTCCTTTCTTTGCTCGTCAGGTGCAGGTGGTTCTATCAGAATTAGACCGCGGTGTGATTGAAGCAGCGCAGGCGGTTGGAGCTAACTCATGGGATATCATTGGTATTTACCTGCGCGAAGGCTTACCAGACTTGATTCGGGTGACAACAGTGACCCTAATCTCGCTAGTTTTCCGATCAGAGCCAGTTCACTTCGAAGCAAATGCCCCTGTGGATTGGAAACAATAAGCATGGTCAGGTCATCCAGCACACGCGCTTTTTCTCCGGTAAATGTCTTTCCGAGTCCAGAACCGGAAGTCTTGTACACCTTTTCATCCAGTTCATAGATGCGGTTCGCCAGCTTTCTGCATTGTTCTTTGTTGTCCATAGCCTTCTACCTCCTATAAAAAGAATACCAGTGTATCAATGATAAATACCGGAATCAAAAACTTCAGGGAACATAACATATAGCCAAAGAATGACGGCATCTTGATACCGTTTTCATCCGAAATGGATTTCACCATAAAGTTCGGTGCATTTCCGATGTATGTGTTGGCTCCCATAAATACCGCACCACAGGAAATCGCAGACAGAATCTTGGTAGGTACTGTTCCCAGTGTGGTTGTGATTCCATTGGTAAATGCCAGCGTTCCTGCTGTTGTAAGGAATACCAGATAAGTAGGTGTGTTATCCAGGAAACTGGACATTGCACCGGTTACCCAGAACATCTGCCACGGCTGGGTTAATCCAAGCTCTGCACCTTTTGCTTTCAGGATCAGAAGCGCCGGAATCATAGTAATAAAGATACCAATGAAAAGCACTGCAACTTCCTGAATGGCTCCCCAGGAAAAATGGTTGTCTTCACGTACGCTTTTATTTGTTGTCTTGAAGGAAAGGAACGCTGCCACCAGAATAATGATAACCTCGATCAGAGCTGCATAGGTAAGCTCTACCTCTCCATAAATGTGGATTCCACCGCTGAATGCCTTTGTGGACGGAAGTACACCACTCAAAATAACTGCTACTACGATTGCTGCAAGGAAAATAATATTGTGTGCTCCTACGACACGGATTGCTGCTTTATCGCCGCTCTGAACTTCCGGTGTGATACCATCTGCCAGATCTTTACGATATGCTCTGGAATCCAGAATGTAAAAGATCACAAGTAAAATTGCAACATTTAAAATCATGATCGGGATCAGGCGCAGGCTCCAGAAGAACGGAACGTTACGCATAAAGCCCATCAGCAATGGCGGATCTCCTACCGGTGTCAGACATCCACCGATATTGGATACCAGAAAAATAAAGAACACTACAACCTGTGTCTTTCTGGAACGCCATTTGTTTGCACGGATCAGAGGACGAATCATAACCATGCTGGCACCTGTGGTACCGATCCAGCTAGATAACAACGTACCGATCAGAAGCATGATCACATTTACCTTCGGTGATCCGCTGAGTTCACCTTCTATGGTGATATTTCCTGCTACGCAGAAAAGTCCAAATAACAATACGATAAAGGTGAAATAATCACCTACAATTACTTCCAGTAACTGCTCACCCATTACGCCAAAACCGTAACGGATTGCAAACGGGATCAGAAACAGCAGTGACCATGCGATAACCGCATACTTCTGATTTCTCTCCCACCAAGCCGGTTTTACCAGCGGGAAAACCGCGATACTAAGCAGCATTCCAAGAAACGGAATGCAAAATAACAATGAAATTGAATTGCTTTTATTAGAAAATGAGAAACTTAATGAATACT